>Ga0265594_1001703_pt1 | contig 16731 bp, 9 predicted proteins | sample saktaG_11_FD_190147 | JGI IMG/M metagenome (GOLD analysis project Ga0265594, IMG submission 190147) | Saline water microbial communities from Sakinaw Lake, British Columbia, Canada - sak_2011_5_24_80m | ecosystem: Environmental > Aquatic > Non-marine Saline and Alkaline > Saline ... | reverse complement strand
CCTATGAGTGACCAAATTAATGTGCCACCTCCCTTAAGGGCGCAAGTATTCGATAGGGAGGATACTGCGGAGGTTGCACTGCAGGAGGGTGTTGGCGACGAACTCCACGAAGTTTCAGTTAAAGCTCATAAAACGAAGAGCGTTCTTTTTTCCGTGGTAGACCGTCTTAGAGGTGCTGAAGTCTTCAGTTTTAATCCTGTTGGCGGAGCAACCCCTGCACAGGGTTTATGCAATGGATTGAGGCGTCTGGGAGCCGAGTACAGCGGGGTTGCCGACGAGATTGAGGATTCATCCACCATTGTAAGGGATAAGCGAGGGGTTTGGAGTATTATGGGAGATGATGGGAAGCGGAAGGGTGGGATTCGTTTAGATGAGCAATCCCAGTGCGTCAACATTACTGTTGGAGGCGGAGGCTTTAAAAGAAGCTTTGGGGCGGAATACACTGAGGGTGATCACACACTACACCTTTACTCGGGAAGTGTCTTGCACGCGAATGCCCTACAAGGCTTATGTAATGCGGCGCCTGAAGCGAGAACTCTTGAAGAAAGTAAAAGGAGGTATGCCCAGCAAATTGAAAGGGTTAAAGGACACCTTAATACAACATTAAAAGAGATGGGTGATGACCCTGCAAGACCAAAAGCGGCGGGCTTTAATCTGGGATTCAAGGTTATGGGCGGCTTAAACAGATTAGAAAAGAACGCCCTAATTGAAGCGGGTTTGAGCAGGGGGGTGAGGCATGGATTAGCCATTAAGAAAACACAAGAACTGGATATTACAGGTTGTGGGGAATTCCTTGCGGCAGCATCACTCGCCTTGAAAGAAGAGCTTTCAGGATCCACTCCAACAACAGGAGGATCTCCCCCGACGGGCGGGGGGACAGTACCAAGACCCGCTACAGGCTCCACTGCAACAGGGCCAATACGAAGCCCCCCTCCACCAAGGAAACATCCAGGCCCACACAAACGTACCCCCACTGCTAGAAGGCCAAGCCCGATTTCACCCCCAACAACCCCTTCCGCTGGCGTGGAGAGAACTGCGGCTCTCGCAACGAGATTCATAGACATTCACGTCAATGACCAGATTGACTTCAGTTATGATTCGAAAAGCGGGAAAAGACGGAGAAGGACATTCAATGTAATGTTTTCGGGATTTTCGGGAGATAGCGCACTTAACCAACACAACCTTGTTTTGGGGTGTGGAAGAACTAAGACTGCTTGGCAAGCTCACCCCAACCGAACCCTCGGAGACTTCGAAAAAGCGAATCCGTCCATAAGGATTCATAAAGTAATTCCCCAAGATATTGAGAAATTACTAGCTTCAACACCCGCACCAAGACCTCCAGCCCAGCCAATAGCACCGCCAGATACGACAGGGGGAACTCCGCGTAAGCCATTAGCCCCCAAGCGTAAGGTAAGGAGTCCAGCCCCACCAAGGCCTCCTCTGGTTGGGTTACCCCCTCGCCCGCCTCGTTACGCGCCCGAGCGATCTAAGACCCCCGACGAGAGACTTGAAAGACGTAAAAGAGAAATCGTTGCCGCAGTGGACGATACCCGCAAGATAAGCCCTTTCGTAAAGGGTTGGAATCCTTTTACGAGAGGGAAAGTTGCAGAACAGTTTGGAAAGTTAATGAAATCTCCTATAGAAAGATCACCTATTAATGATCCAGTAACCTTTGTATCGGGGATGGTTGCGAGAGATGTGAACGTAGGGGGATTCGGGCACGAGGAGACAGCCTTAGAAATGTTGTTAACGCAGCTTAATAACTTTGGCGTTCTAGGGAGAATTCAGAGGGAATGCCGGGCGTCAGGACTTTCAGGTGAAAAATTAGATGGAGCCATTTTCGGAGACTTTTCGAACATTGTTCATAGGGTTACTCCTCTGGAAGGGGATCTTTCACGCCTGCTATGGACTCTCAGGGACATTCAAGTAAGCTTTACAGACCCGTCAGGCAGAACTAGGACTCTACAAAGTTCAGACATGCCTTTTGATTTGGGTGAAAGGACGCAGTTCCTACAAGGCATTTCTGACGCTGGCGGCACAAACTGGGACGCCCGCATAATTCATTAAAATGCTGAAACAAAACTCTGGAAACCATCTAAGAATAATAGAGTTGGCGACAGCGCAAGAGGATGGTACCAGATACCTGTCTCTTCGGGGGACTGAAAGGGGCAGGAGACTCGAGGAAATCTACGGCAGCGGATTCGACGGCGTGCAGCAGGACGCCTTGATTTCCGCGGAAAGCAAGGATGGTTTATACAGGGTTTACGGTGTTGCCGACGGTATGGGAGGTTCTGATACACGAGGTGCGAGCCTTGTCGCCGCAAACATCTTGAAGGCAGTGTATGAAGGGTCTGTAGAAGGTATTCCCTCCTTTCGGGAGGATAAGTTCAAGCTTGGCCAGAGGATGCTTTACAGGAGCGTTTGGAATAGGATGAATTTGGAAGCTGCGCGAGTGAAAAAGGATGCGGGATTTGACTTGGGAAATATTGGGGCTACTTTCGGCGTCGTAACTCAGCGGGGGGAAGACGCCTACATCACGCATGCCGGGAACGTGAGAGTCTACACTGTATTGGATGACGGAAGCATTCAACTTCGAACGCTGGACCACTCCAGAACCCAGACCCTCCTTTCAGACGGCATCATCACAGACGAGCAAGCATGCGTCCACGATAAGAAACACACGGTCGCCTCTGCTGTGATGTTGAGTTGGGGTCCTGACCCGGCCGGAATAACCGTTCAAAAACTGGATTTAACGGGAGTCGACAGGGTAATTGTGGGAAGCGACGGAATAATCGACGAGCTGATGACTTGCCCATTCAACCATTCCCGAAGATACGACGCAATACTCGCATTAACCAAAGTACTGTCTGAGACATCTTCCGCCTAAGAGACCTGCGAAGCACTCCGAGACGCGGCACTCATGTTCGGAAAAAACCGGGAGGAAGAGCAAGGGAAAACCAACAAAATAGACAACATGAGCGTCATAGTTGCGAAAATGACACACCCTAAAAGTTGACGAACTTGCAAGAGGTATTTAAATCTAGATAACCCAAAATTAACTAGAAAGGAGGTCTTTTTATGGCACATAAAACCGCTTCTAATAAACCAGTTGAGTCCCCGGGAAAAACACCCACTTTTTCCTACGAAGACGATAAACTAGTTGTTCAATTGCCTGAGAGCGAATTAAGAGACATAAGGCGTAAAAAAGACAATACGGCTCACACTACTGGTGAATTACGGAAAGTTCTTAGAAAAATCCATGCAGCAGCCTTGGGACATGCTGTAGGTACGCAGCACAATAATAAAAATATCGGGGCTGACTTAATTATTGCAGCCTACGGCCCATCAAATCTTGATTCAGATCAATTGGGAGCGGAGTTCGGGGATGATAAAACCAAGGAAATCCTGGCTTGGAGGACATCTAGGTTAAAAAAAGTTAAAGCGAAAGACCAGGAAGGCGCCTTAAAACGACTTCGAAGCAAAGTTCAAATTGTCGGAGTCCCCGATGAAAAGGAACAGGCACCCGCGCCAGCCCCGCAACTTGACGAACAGATTCCGGGGCCGAAGGACGTGTACTTGGGCACGTCTGTTATCGACACATACGGTGCGAGTACACATCCACTAAAAAATGAACCAGACCAGCTTGAACCAGTTGTGAAACCCGGTGCGGAATCACCAGGAATTACTATTCACCTTAAAAATGTTCACCTTGAATCTGGAGCTCAATTAAATATTAAGGAGTTATTAGCCAGTACTGGCTCGGGTCCTGCGGTAAAAGGCGGTTCAGGAACAACGGCGGTTGGAGATGGAGACGTACACGTTGAAACAACACCAAAAGGGAGTTCACCTAGAACGCCGATGACCCATAAACCCAGATCAGATACAGAGAAAACCCCTGAAGTTGATGATGCTAAAATGCCGGCGGCTGAAGTGAAGGTTCAACGTGCGAGTAGGTTTAAACAGCATAATGATGCTAAAGCTGCGTTTGAAAAGCGGGACTTTGAAAAGGCAGTTGAAGCGTGGGAGCAAATCATCAATACACCAGGGATTAATGACCGACCCCAAGATGTGGCGACTGCGAAATTTAATCTTGCTTTCGCGCTTTCGCGTCTTGGCGACCAGCAGCGGAGGAATAAAGACTTCGTTAAAGCGCACAAAACCTACAATGATGCGGGGAAAAATCTAGCGGAAGTCCAAGGTATGGACGTGAAAGCCCGCAATGATGGGGGAATTAAAGACAAAAACATGCAAAAACTCGACTCGCGAATCCACAACTCGCGAGGCTGCAACTACTACGGACAATACACCTCCGAAGAGGGGAAAAGAGGTATAAACCTGGTAAAATCCGCACAGGAGGAATGCACTACGGCAGGGACGATAGACAATGGAAACATCAACGCCGAACACAACGTCCTGGCAATGAATACTATTCTCTCAGAAGGAAAAGCCCAAGAAGACGCTCAAACAAATTTAATAGAGCAGGTAGCCGGTCTTGGAGAGCGGGCGACGCACACCATGCACTGGAATGCCGCAGTCTGCAACAACCAGTTGGGCAATCCTGATGCGAGGGACACGTCCCTTGGCAAGGCGGAAGAAAAGCTAACTGAGGCACAAAAAAAATCAAAAGACGACGGCCATAAGAAACAATTAGAAGCATTCGGGGTAAAAATCAAAGATTATCGTAAGAGCCATAGTACGGACGCAGAAGTCGAAGCGGGCGAGGGAGGAGGGGAAATCCTATTTTTAACGGAGGATTATGTCACCGGTGGAGGAAAAGATGGAGCCACAGGCGGGGAAACAGGAGAGCCGGCTGCAGAAGCAGCAGGATCCGCAGGCGGAGCACCCGGTGAAGTGGCCGAAGAAGCTCCCAGAGAAGAAGCCGCTGAGACTCCTGCAGAGAGGAATGCGCGACTATTAAGAGATGGACGAATTGGGGACGACGGAACGATAAAAACACAAGAGCAAGGCTTAGAGTATATGGATCCCACTCGAGGTGATACCTACGAGCCTGCTGTGGAACCCAGACTAGTCTACGGAAGAGACGAAAATGATAACAGAATCCATGCAGTCCAGTGGGGAGTAGACGGTGACCTTCATGAATGGGTGTTTGAAGACAACCAACTCCAAGACGGCGCACCACCATTAGGACAAGACGGACATATAATAACACCTGAAGGAGTGATTCCTGCAAGGATTGGTGGAATGGACCAGTTAGCCCACATCGACGAGACGGTGGAAGAACGTAACAAGCGCCTTATCGCAGATGGCTATATTCGCAATAGAAGAATACCTCAAGCAATACAACACCTTGACGAGAGAACCCCTGCAGGTCACTTAATACCGGAACCGCGACTTATTTGGCGGGCACCCGGCGATATAGACGAGTTCTGCCACTCAATCCAGAGGCGAGACGACGGAGACTACTGGGAGTGGATGCATCTTGCAAGAGAGATGGAGGAGGGAGTCCCCCCGTTAAACGAAAACGGATTAATACAGGCCGCTGAAGGCAGGGAGCCTGAAACACTCGGGAACATTGACGCAGTCCGCAGAAGGCTTCAAGGACCACCAGGCGCTGCGGAAGAAGAGGAAGACCCAGGCGGGCCGCCAGGAGGCTCTGGGCCGGACACCGCACCAACAGGGACAGTCGGAGGAGGACCAGTAGCATCAATTGATGAACCACCCGAAACAGCCCCCGCGGAAGGTGCTGAAGGGGGTTCACCCGCCGAACAGGCCGCCGGGGGTAAAGAAGAGGACGAAGTCAAAGAGTTGGATTCTACTGATGTTGAAGCCCCACCGCAGGAACCTTTGGAAGGTGAGTTAATCCAGCCGGAAGCCGTCAAACCCCCTGACAATCCGCTTGACGTTAGTTTTAGATCACGGTTAGCGGCAATCTTTGGTAAGGGAAAAGAACGCGTTCAAGCCGCCAAAGCAGTCGCCCAGTGGTTTGACGGCGACCAATTCAAGAAGGTCGCTAAAGATCACACAGCAGTCGCTTACGGATTGTGCGGTCGAATGCGAGACGGCACGGCAGACCCACATATATTTGGAAAATTCAACGATCTCGTATCAGGTGGAGTAGACTTGACGGGTGAAACAGGCTTGACGGGGACGGGAATTCCAGAACTCGAACAACACGCGCAAGCTTTAGGGTTGAGTAAAGATGAATTCAAGGAAGCATTCTTCCTGGAGTTCGCAAAGAGGATGGAAAAGAGATACCCCCTGCACGATGATTTGGTAAGGGTTGTCGAACAAGGAGATACTGCGGTCGGTCCCCCGTATGCGCTTCAATATGTCAACAACTTTGGTAAGCTTTACGCAGTATTTAAGAACGGGACAAAGGTCATGCACTGTCCGTTAGATGAGCAAGGAAATCCGACAGAGTGGGTTGTTGCAATCTCTGGCGACTATGAGAGAAAACGACTAAGAGATTATATCGATAGAAGAATAATCGGTCATGGAAACATCCATTTTAAGGGCGTGCGCGTCCCCCCCGAATGGATACAAAAAAGTGTTTGAGAGGATTAAGTTTTTAATCCTCTGATGGCTCTTCCTCAACTGCGGGAGGCTCCTCTTTCTCGGGCAAGTCGAACATTAAGCCTCCGCCTTCGGCGATGAACTTCCTGTTCACGTCGCGAATCAGCGAGTCGCAGTCGAGCTTAATCTTCTCTAAAGTCGCGACAATACGCTTGCGCTCCGCCTCAACCTCGTCAATCATCTCGTACGGCTCAATAGCAGTCTTGAAATCATCAATCTCGACGACAGTGTACTCGCTCTCATTCATCTTACGTGCGGCCGTGCGACAAAGCTTCTCCAACCACAAGTTCATAGACTCCTTAACCTTGCGGCGGATCATCTTGTCGTTATCCAACTCATCCCGCATCAAACGGACTATTGGAGCGAGTGCGAACGCGAACTTTCCTTCCTCCTCTTCCTCATCAGACTCAAGGTCTTCTGCAGGACCCTCAAGTTCCTCGATTTTCCCCTCATCAGAGGATTCTTCAGATTCAACTACTTCTCCTTCAATCTTCTTTTCATCCATAATTAATCCACCAGCAAATGTATGTGAATCATAGTTAAAAAACCTTCAAAAACAGAGTAAATTTAAATACCCGTAATCCGAGAAATAATGGCGAAAAAAAACAAATAAACGGGCCCGTAGATCAGACTGGAAGATCGTCCGGTTGGCAATCGGGAGGCCTCGGGTTCAAATCCCGACGGGTCCATCCGAACCTTTTTCTTTCTTTTACGAGAAGAAAGAAAAACGTTCACGAAAAAGAAAGAAAAATCCGGTGGCTCGGAAGGGTTGGTACGCGAGGGAACAAAGTTCCCTGCGCGCTAGAAATCTTTGGATTTCCGAGTGAGGGCGGAGAAAGCGCCCTTATGTTCAGAGCCCAACGGGTCCAACCGCACGGCTCGCTCCGTGCACACGCGGGAGCCACACTCGGCCTAACGGCCTCGATGGCTCTGAGCAGCATAGGACTTCGTCAAGGGGATTCCCGTAAAGCGGGAATCGCCTCTTTGTCGTCGGCAAACTCCGACGTTCAAAGCCCGACGGGTCCATCCGAACCTTTTTCCCCTCTTCCAAAAAGAGTAAAACGTTTACGAAAAAGAGAAAAGGTGAATTCGCCAAAGGCAAATTCATTAGGAGCGCAAGGATTAATACGCAGGAAGTTGCGTTCGACCGACAGGCCGAACACCCGACGATTCCAACAGCAACCTTTTTCAAAAGGTTATTCCATGAGAGGATTCAATTTTGTTTGGAAGAATTCAGACTACCTCTTCATCCTGATTGCGGTTTCTTCCCTCCTAATTCAAACTCAATTATTATCTGTGCCGCCTCATGGAGACGTCCGCGGGCAACAACTTTGGGGGAACCATGCACTCAAAAAGGGAGTTGCTTCATTATACACTGACGGGCAAACAGACTACCCGCCACTATACCTGTACGTCCTGAAATTTAATGCCTGGTTGAACGTAAAAATCTCAGGGGATACGGAAGTGTTGACTAAAAGCTATTTGCTCATATCAAAGATTATTCCAACACTCGCAAACATTTTGATCGGCACGATAATATTTTTGCATCTTCGAGGCAGAAACAGTAGGAAAGCGCTTTTAGGGGCTGGCCTGTACCTTCTCAACCCCGCCATAATCTACAACACGTCGTATTGGGGTCAAGTAGACTCCGTAAACGCGTTATTCATTTTTTTGTCGATAATCCTCCTTGAAAGAAACCGGTTTCTATTTGCCACATTAGCAGGTTCAGTGGCAGCCCTCATAAAGATGCAAAGCTTGATCATTATACCGGTCATATGGTTGATTACTGCCAAAAAAACGGGTGTAATAAACTCAATAAAACTATTTTTCATAAACGTTTTCACCATCATTTTATTGATAATCCCCTACATTCAGGGAGGGGCATTCTGGCATATTATTGCAGTATACTTTTACAGTGTGGGATACGCCCCGTTTGTGACTGCAAACGCATACAACGTTTGGTTTCTCATATCCCCCAGGAAACCTGTAGACTGGTTGACCACTCTTAGAGACACGACCGTGGTCGGCGGTATCACGCTGAGAAGCTTAAGCCTCGGATTGCTCGCAGCATACCTAATACTTGTATTATACCAGTTGCTTAAGCGGGGGAAAATCGTTTTGGCGGCCGCAAGCTTGACTTGCGCTTTCTTCATCATACCTACCGAAATCCATGAGAGGTATTTATTCCCCTTCTTCCCGCTGATGGCGATACTTGCCGCAGATAAAAAGAAGTATCTGAGAATATTTATTTTACTTTCGATCACATACCTTGCAAACCTGATGATGGCTTTCCCATTTAGCGGCATAAAACACCCAATATTCCATCCAGTGCAAACGATACTTAACGCAATATTTGAGTTGGACAAACTATCGTTCATCGGACTCGCGTGTGCAATCGCCGCTCTAAACGTGATTGTGTTCGCATATTTCAGCCGGACTGGCATACTAAAAAACGTCGGCAGAAACATAATTTCAGATGTCAAACATCTTAAGGGGAAGATCGCATGAATGTCAAATGGATTAGAATCATTTTACTGGCAATCTTTCTGATTCAAGCACTCCCAGTAGTGCATTGGGTTCGATCAGACTTGATGCCCCCGTCATGGGATCAGTCCTGGCACGCTATGATTAGCATAAGCCAGTACAATCAATTCTTTGGGATCGAGTCCGGTTTAGGCGGCAATGCTTGCGACAGGTTCCCAATACTTAACTGGGCTAAAAACTTTTATCCCCCAGGATTTCACACTACAACAATCCCCTTCTACCTACTTTTTGGAGTAAGCTACGACTCGGCAGTGCTCACAAACAGTTTATACCTTCTCGTACTCATAGCATGCACTTACCTGATTGCCGGGAAAATATTTGATGAGAAGTCAGGCTTAATCGCATCCTTTATCATTTCGACAATACCCGTAATCAACGTGTTGATGAGGGAGTATTTAATCGATTTCAGCTTAACTGCCATGGTTGCTGCAGGACTCACAGCCCTCCTTTACACTGAAAATTTTAGAAACCTTAAGTATTCACTACTCTTCGGAGTTGTATTCGGGGTGGGAACCCTGATGAAATGGAATTATTTCATGTACCTGATAGCCCCCTTGGCGTATACGCTAATGATTTTTATAAAACAAGAGATTATTCGAGGTAGAAGATACTTTCAGGTCAGAAATATTGTATTGCCCGCCTTAACTGCATTCTTGATTGCGGGTTTGTGGTATACTCCCGGCCAAATCCAGGTTACCTTCCCAGCAGTTTACTATGCAGCCTTCAATCAAGGAATGGTTGAGGGTGAACCCAACCTATTTACAAGTGAAAGTTTAACTCATTACGTATACACAATAATCCACGACTACTCCCTGTTTTATTCGATTATCCTCTTAATCGGATTGGGCGTTATAGCCTACGGCTGGCGGAAAATTGAAAATCAGAGAGGTATTGTATTCCTTATTATCACAGTCTTTGGAATATACTTTTTCACAAGCATGCTCTGGAATAAAAACAATAGGTATATAGTGCCAATATACATCCCCTTAACCGTTTTATCGAGCATCGGCTTAAGCATGATCGGGGAGAAAAGAGGGGGGAGAATTATTATTGGATTAATGGTCATTGGAGGTTTCGCAAGTATTTTCGCATTAAATACAATCCTCATAGATTCATACTACTTCCATGAGGGAGTGAGCATTTTTGATTTCAGAGGAAAATACCCCCAGTCTCCGGAAGTTTCCGTGGAAAGTATTTTAGATTCCTTGAATGATTCAGCGGAAGGTAATCCATTCACAACATGCATAACAGTTGAATCAGAAAACTTAAACGACGTGAACATCCCATACTACGCCTTTAAGGACGATTATCCGGTCAAATATATTATTGGTAACGGATGCAATCCGCTAGAATACGATTACGTGATTTACGGGCCCATTGAAAAGACCTGGCGATCCCACCTTTTCAAAGAATCAGAATATGTCATCCAAAATAATCCCGAAGAATTCCAAGAAATATTCCGTGAAAAAGAGGTGGTAGTCTACAAGCGGAAGTGATCAATCATTTTTAGTCCTTTCAGAAATCAGGTCACGGAGCCTCGCCGCACGTTCGAACTCGAGGTTTTCGGCGGCCTCTTTCATAAGCCTTTTCAGGTCGTCGACGACAAGTTTCGCCAAGTCTTCCTCCTTGATGGAAAGTTCAAGCTCATCCTCCCGCGCAACTAATAGGTCGTGAATCTTCTTTTTGATGGTCTTGGGAGTTATACCGTGTTTCTTGTTGTAGTTTTCCTGGCGCGCCCGCCTACGGTAGGTTTCCCGGAGCGCCCTTTCAATCGAGCCTGTTTTCTTGTCTGCGTACAAGATGACTTTACCGTAGACGTTTCTGCTGCAGCGGCCGATAGTCTGGATGAGGCTTGTTTCGCTTCTCAAGAATCCTTCCTTGTCTGCGTCAAGTATTGCGACAAGAGAGACTTCAGGAAGGTCCAGACCCTCTCGAAGAAGGTTTATACCGACTAGAACATCGAATTTGCCGAGCCGCAAATCCCGAAGTATTTCAACGCGGTCGAGCGTATCAACGTCAGAGTGGAGGTAGCGGACTTTAACGCCTTTCTCATGCAAGTATTCCGCCAGATCCTCGGCCATGCGCTTGGTCAGGGTCGTCACAAGCACCCGCTCGCCACGAGCAACAATGGTTGAAATCTCCCCCTCCAGATCCGTTACCTGATCTTCTTGCGGGCGGACCTCGACTTGCGGGTCGAGAAGGCCGGTAGGCCTGATAATCTGTTCGACAATCCTTCCGCTCTCCTCCCGTTCGTAATCGGCGGGAGTTGCAGACACGAAAACCGCCTGCTTAATACGCCCTAAAAACTCGTCAAACTGTAGTGGCCTGTTGTCGAGCGCTGAAGGCAGCCTAAAGCCGTAGTTCACTAAAGTCTCCTTTCTAGAACGGTCTCCGGCATACATGCCGCGGATTTGCGGGACGGTTATGTGGGATTCATCAATGAAAAGGAGGAAGTCTTCAGGGAAAAAATCCAGGAGCGTGTGGGCGGGCTCGCCCGGACTGCGGCCATCCAGGAAACGCGAGTAATTCTCAATCCCCGAACAATAACCAATCTGCTCCATCAATTCAAGGTCGTATAAAGTGCGCTGCTCCAGGCGTTGGGCTTCAACCAGCTTGTTCGAGAGATTCAGCTTTCTAAGTTGTGCGGAAAGCTCGCCTCTTATGCCCTCAAGGGCTTGGTTTTTCCGCTCGGGTGGTAGGACGTAGTGTGTTGCAGGGTAAATTCGGGTGAAAGATAATTCCTTGATACTTTTCGCTGAGACAGGGTCTACAAGTTGTATTTTTTCGACCTCATCTTCAGCTTTGATCCGGACGAGGTTGTTTTCATATGGAGAGTAGATGTCTACAGTACTTCCTCGAACGCGAAATCTTCCTTCCTCCAATGCCAGGTCGTTTCTTTCATATCCGATTTCGACGAGACTGTTTAGAATTTGCCTCCGGTTCAGCTTTGAGCCGACTTCGAATTTCAAGGACATTCCCAGATATTCCTCCGGGCTTCCGAGGCCGTAAATGCAAGAGACCGACGAGACGACTATAACATCGTTTCTGTCGAGAAGGGATCGGGTTGCAGAATGGCGCATCTTCTCAATCTCCCGGTTTATGTCGGCGTCCTTTGAGATGTACGTATCGGTTGTGGGCATGTAAGCTTCTGGCTGGTAGTAGTCGTAGTATGAGACAAAGTATTCGACGGCGTTGTCCGGGAAGAATTCCTTGAACTCGGAGTAAAGTTGCGCGGCAAGCGTCTTATTGGGAGAGATTACTAGTGTTGGTTTTTGGATTTCTTCCACGACGTTAGCCATCGTGAATGTCTTCCCCGAACCGGTCACGCCTAAAAGAGTCTGGAAGGGGATACCTTCTTCAAGACCTTCAACAAGCTCTGCTATCGCCTTAGGCTGGTCTCCCTGAGGTTTGAACTCTGAGCAAAGCTTAAATTCCATGATATGTAAGTCTTTTAATAGAAATGAACTTGCTGGTAAAAAACATAGTCCATGAGGGAAGGAAAACAAACATTTACATTGAAGGAAACACCATCAAGTCGGTGGGTGGGAAGTCGGGAATCAAGGATGACCTTGTCATAGACGGGGAAGGAAAAGCCGCCATCCCAGGCCTTGTAAACACTCACACGCACGCTGCGATGACGCTCATGCGAGGCTATGCCGACGACCTTGAACTTCACGACTGGCTGGAAAATTACATTTGGCCGATCGAGGCAAAACTCAATCCCGACGACGTATACTGGGGTGCCAAGCTCGCCTGCCTTGAGATGATAAAATCAGGGACCACATGCATAAACGACATGTACTGGCACCCCCTCTCCACTGCGAAAGCCGTGGAAGAGGCGGATCTTCGAGGTGTGATAAACGGGGTCTTCATCGACTTGCATGATCCGGAAAAAGCCAGGGAACAGAAAAGCGTAAATAAGAAGCTTTTTACGGAGTTCAAGCAGTTTCCTGATAGGATAATGTACTCACTCGGCCCTCACGCAATTTACACTGTGAGTGAGGAGTCATTGATTTGGGTTCGAGACTTCGCAGAAAAAAACAATTTGTTAATACACTTCCATCTTTCAGAAACTCGCAAGGAAAACGAGGATTTCGTGAAAAATAAGGGAGTACGGCCGATACCTTACCTGGAAAAGATCGGGTTTCTCGGGCCTAACGTCGTGTGCGCCCACGCGGTCTGGGTGACTAAAGGTGAGTTGAAGACTCTCGGAAAATACGACGTAAAGATTGTGCACAACCCGACATCGAACATGAAGCTTGCAACAGGAGGAGTCATGCCCTACGTAGAGATGAAGGAGGCAGGGCTTACAGTCGCCTTAGGGACGGATGGGTGCAGTTCCAACAATAATTTGGACATGTTCGAAGAGATGAAGTTCGCAGCACTACTACAAAAAGCACACCGGTGGGACCAGACCGTACTGCCCGCGAAAGAAGCTCTTGAAATGGCAACTGAGCAGGGGGCTAAGGCTTTAGGACTTAATGCAGGGAAAATCGAGGAGGGACGGCTTGCAGACATTGTGTTAATCGACTTGAAAAGGCCCGAGCTTACACCACACTACAACCTGGCAAGCGACCTAGTCTACAGCGCAAACGGGTCTTGCGTGGACACGGTAATATGCGATGGGAAAGTGCTCATGCAAGGCGGATTAGTCGAAGGTGAAGAAGAAATCCTTGAAAAAGTCGGTGTTGTAGCGAAAGAGTTGATTTCGAGATGAATCCTACTGGTGAAACCGCATTCTGTCGAGGAGCCTGCCGTGCATTTCCTCCTGATAATCCTTGAACATGTGGTGCCTGTTTTCCCCTAAAAGAAGGCGCATATTAACCTCATTAAGCTCCCCCACTATTTGGATGTCTTGCTGAACATTCTCCCAGTCATCGATCGACCTACCCTCAGTAGGTAAGAGTGAACCAATTTCATCAGAGTTGGTAAGTAAGAAATTATCCTCAGAGATTCCAAGACGATTATTTATTGCTTGAAGTTTGAAGTGTGATGTTGGAGTCCCATCTTCTAAAGCACTAAGTCTCTGGTGGACTTTAACCTCCTGACCAAGCAGGGAAACCACTGTGTCGGCTTGAGCTTGCCCGAATCCACCGAACCCTTCCATGTCGATAGACCTTAAATCCAAGCACATGATATCGATCTCGCGTTGAACAAACCCTAAAAGCCGGGCATCCATTGGATCCGAGAGCGCTCCCATCCCCTTCATCTTTGAGATTGCGAGTTGAGCCGCCTGGAAGTGGACTTCCCGAAACATCTCCTCGCTCTCCTGGTTGATGTCAAATTTCCCGCCCAGGTCGGTGCCAATTCGCTCGACTCGCTCATTAAAGCGGGCGTCAGTAGAGTGTTCTTCAAGGGGTGCTTCGAACTGGTCTTGGTCAATGGGGAACTCGAACCAGCTCCCAGCACTGGATTCGATTAGTAGACGGTATCTCCCGTCAGCGGGTTTGTCCAAGGATGAATGCTCCCCATCCATACGTTGAAGGTCTATTGGCTCGATCAAGCTTCCATCCTCGCGTTGACCGGCAAATACGTGTGAATCGTATTGAAAATCGAAGTGACCTTTAAGCTTTGTTTGTTTACCTTCGGAGTCTATGAGTACAGCAGGCATGGTCTTTTGTTTTCTAGAAGCAGGCGATATTTTCACGACCATGCTTACTTATATGAGGTTATAAATTATTAATCATGCAAGGCTTGCTTGAAAAGAGTCTTTTAGAGGCACCCGTTATTCGAAGGGGGGAATACGAATATTTTATTCACCCGTTAACTGATGCGATACCGGCGCTTAGACCAGAGCTTCTTTTGGAAGTGTGTGACAGGATTGTTGAGGTGGCAAATTCTGGCGCTGAAAAAATCTTTACCATGGAGGCTATGGGCATCCATATTGCAGCGGTCTTGTCCCAGAAAACGGGGCTTCCAATGAATATTGTAAGAAAGAGGGAGTACGGGCTTCCCGGAGAGATAATACTCGATCAGAGTACAGGCTACTCTAAGGGAAAGATGTACATTAATGCCGTTGAGTCCGGGGAAAAAATCCTCATCGTTGATGCAGTAATTTCAACGGGCGGGACCCTTATCGCAGTCATAAATGCATTGAAAAAAAAAGGTGTTGAAGTGACGGACGTTGCTTGTGTTATCGAGCGGGGCGACGGAGTGGGAAAGGTTTTTAAGGAGACGGGAGTGAGAGTGAAGACTTTGGTGAAAATCGATGTCGTTGACGGCAAAGTCTTAATCCTCTGATTCTTATACCATAATCATTAAATTATTTGTATGAGTGGTTTATTTGGGGTTATTTCTAATTCTGATTGTGTTGAAACTCTTTTTCTCGGGACTGACTATCACACGCACTTGGGTACTCAGTACGGCGGTCTCGCAGTCTTGGGTGAAGACGGATTCCAAAAGAAGATCCATAACTTAAGCAACAGCCAATTCAAATCAAAGTTTATCGAAGACTATGAGAAGATGAGCGGTAACTCCGGCATAGGAGTTATTTCAGACAAGTATGAGCAACCGTTAATGTTCCAATCGAAATTCGGAACGTACGCGCTTGCTACAAACGGCTTGATCACTAACAAACAGGAGCTTGGCGAGGAACTTATAAAAGAGGGTACATCATTTACTGAAGTCTCAGACGGAAATATCAACACGACTGAATTTGTCGCCAAATTAATCGCGAGTGGAAAAACGCTAGTAGACGGTATTGAGCGTGTTTTCGAAAAAATCACCGGTTCCATCTCCATCATAATTTTGAATCACAAGGGGATTTACGTCGCCCGCGACAAGTTCGGCCACACCCCCTTAATCATTGGGGAGGGGGTAAACTGTTGGGCGGTAGCTTCAGAGACGTGCGCTTTCCCAAACTTAGGGTTTAAAGTAAAAAAGTTCGTAGCCCCAGGGGAGATAGTACTTTTAACAAAAGAGGGGATTCAATCCCTGAAAGAAGGGGGGAAGACTAACAAGATTTGCTCTTTCCTATGGATTTACACAGGCTTTCCAGCCTCGACTTACGAGGGAATAAACTCTGAAATAGTTCGGGAGAGGTGCGGTATCGCACTCGCGAAGCGAGACAAAGTTAAGGCAGACCTTGCTTCTGGAGTGCCTGATTCAGGGCTCGCACACGCAATAGGATATGCTATGGAATCAAAGCTTCCTTACCGGAGGCCGCTAGTCAAATACACTTCAGGATACGGACGCAGCTACACTCCACCCGACCAAAAGACTCGCGATCGCATCGCCCAGATGAAGCTCATTCCAATTGAAGAAGTCATAAAAGACCAGAGGATCATCGTCTGTGAAGACTCGATAGTGCGAGGAACACAACTTAAAAACTATACAGTGACAAAACTTCATAATTCGGGGGTCAAGGAAGTCCACGTTCGAGTCGCCTGCCCGCCGCTCATGTTCCCCTGCATATACAATCTTTCCACAAGAACGTACGACGAGCTTGCCGCACGACAAGCCATCTATGAGATCGAAGGGGGGGAAATCGAGGACGTTTCAGAGTACCTTGATCCGGATTCAGAGAAGTATGAGAAGATGGTGGAGTTAATCCGCGAAAAGGTTGGTGTTACCTCTCTTATGTACCAGCGGCTTGAGGATATGATAGACGCTATAGGACTTCCGAAAGAAAGGCTTTGTCGCTACTGTTGGGAT
>Ga0265594_1001702_pt1 | contig 16735 bp, 10 predicted proteins | sample saktaG_11_FD_190147 | JGI IMG/M metagenome (GOLD analysis project Ga0265594, IMG submission 190147) | Saline water microbial communities from Sakinaw Lake, British Columbia, Canada - sak_2011_5_24_80m | ecosystem: Environmental > Aquatic > Non-marine Saline and Alkaline > Saline ... | reverse complement strand
TTGAAATTTTTAGTGTGAATGTAACGAATGATCTTAAAAAGCAGGTGGTAGCACTTGGTATGACGGACTTGTTTGCGACTCGCCGAATTTTGAAAGCGTAGTGTACCGCAACTCCGTAGTTCAGGTTGGAAACACCTCTTTAAATGCTCATCATTGAGCAACATAAATATGGGATGTGTAATCCATCCATCCATCCATCTACTCCGGGGATTTCATTCACCATTGTACTTTTAGTACATTAATGTCAGGGATATGGTATATTGAGATTATATCTGCTTTTCTTCATCAGATTCTTCTTTACCTCTTCCCTTTAGTTCCCGACGAAATATTACGATCCCTGCAAGTAATCCAAAAATTATATTCAGATAAAACGTAACAAATCTCCAAAGCAGAACAAAAATTCCGAGCATTCCGGAAGGGACAATAATAGCATAGAGAGAGGAGGTTGATATCTCAGTGACCCCGGATGATCCCGGAGTAAGGGGAATCATCATGACAATCGCAATAATTATCTGAAAGAAAAATGATAGGAGGATGTATGAGTCCAGTCCCAGTCCCATCAGGATAACGGACGCAACCATAAATTCAGTTATCCAGAAGAGGCAGGTTACAAGCCCCCCTGCAACGAGTCCCCACCATGCAGGACCTGCAAACCGGGTAATACTCGTAAAGAAGTTATCAATTTCTCTGTCCGCACAAGCACAAATTGAGGGAGAAGAGAATCGTGTCCGCATAAACAGGTTGCTAATCCGGGAAATCAGGCACAAGATCAGGGATTTCATCCGACAGGGGTACCTGATTGCAAGGAAAGGAATAAGAAGGAAACTAATGAAAAAAATCCATGCTGCAATTATCAGGATTTTCAGAGTCATACTAAATGTACCCCAGACAGACTGGGTCATCATCATTATCACCACTCCTGTCAGAGTCAATACAATTCCATCAAGAACCCGTTCCATAATGACAACCGCAGATGCATCCCCTATCTTAACTCCGGCCCGATATAACTCATGTACTCTGACAGGTTCTCCCCCGGCCTGACCTGGTGTTATCGTTCCGGCGAGCAGTCCCGCAAGAACCATGTTAACGGCATATGCGAGACCAACCCGGTATCCAAGTGATCGTGATAAGAGTTGTATTCTGACCCCCCAGAGTATGAGTGCAAGCATACGGAATCCAATGGCAATTGCCAGGAAAAATAAGTTAAACGAGAGTATGTACTCTATTGTCTCCTGGGTAAATGTGGTAACAAAGATATATACAATTACTGAAAAACTGAAGAGAAGTGAGAGGGCGAAGAGACTACGTGAAGAGAGTTTCATCATCCATTCCTCTGACCAGCCACTATGTCCATGATAATCAAAATTAATATACTCAATTAAACCTTGTAATTAGGGTGAGGTAGTATATCAGAGTATTGGAATTATCGATGAATGAAATTCTCATAAAGACTAAGTCTTCCTGTAAGTGCAATGCAAAGGAAAGGAGTATATCTCAAAATCACCATATTTGTATGTAACTCGTGTCAAGGAAGAGAACCAGAATTATTGGCCTTTTATAACGAATGACATTTGCGGACCTGAACTGATATCATGATTTCAGTAATTATTCCGGCATATAACGAAGAGAAAAGAATCGAAAGAAGTCTTAGCGCGCTAACCTGTCAGACTGTACCACGTGAAAAATATGAGATTATCGTCGTAGATGGTGGTTCTCATGATAAAACGCGTGAAATTGCTGCTGATTACGCGGATCATGTCTTCATCCAGGAATCAGAACGGGTAGCAGGAGCCAGAAATGATGGGTTTTCCCGATCCCAGCACGATTTAGTAGCCACAACAGATGCAGACAGCGTTGTTGCTCCAAACTGGGTAGAATGTGTCCTGCATTCGTTTCGTGATCCTGACGTGGTACTCTCTTTCGGGCCGGTCACCTCTATTGAAAAAAATCCGAAAAACCGCAGGTATGCTCTGCTATTTAACGGACTGATGCACTTTGGTGCACGAACTAATCTCTATTATTACACGCTTGGATGCAACACCGCTTTTCGAAAAGATGCATTACAACGTGCCGGGATGTACCGAATACTTGATGCCGGTGATGATCTTGAGATAGCAGTCAGGATGCGAAAAATGGGAAAAATTCGATTTGCGCCTGATATGAAAGTCGGGTTTGATTTCCGCAGGTATGACCAATTCGGATTCTGGAAAACACTCTATGAATGGTATTATATTGTGCTTCAGGGAGGAATATCAGATAAATACTCATATACCCGAAGGGAGTATCAGAGTCATTCTGGTGATTCTTTTAATTCCCTGGCTGAAGATATCAACATGAGCGAAACAGATTAAAAAACTGGCATCATAACTCTAAAAATAGTAAATATTAGCATCAGTTACCGTTTATTACATTCCGGATTCATGACGGAAAAATTGTAGAGATGCAATTTAAAACGGAATTGATTAAAGATTATCCACAAAATATCTCATCATCTTTCTCAGATAATATGGTTCGTAGTTTAAGTCATGGTTCTGGTTTGTAAAGATAAACATATCAAAAGGCTTATCAGCCTCAATAAGTGCATCTGCAAGTTGCATTGTCATAGCAGGATGAACATTGTCATCAAGATCACCGGTCAGAAGAAGGAGATCTCCAGATAGATTTGCAGCTTTCTCTTTTGTGACCTGTTCCAGATAATTTGTGCCATCAGGCATTCCTTCATATTTTTCTCCCCAGAATGATCCATACAACCGGCTGTCCTGATTTCCTGATGCTGCAACTCCTACCTTAAAAAAATCAGGATAGGTTAACATTGCCTGTGCAGCCATGAAACCGCCTGCTGATTTGCCATAGATACCAATCCGGGAGAGGTTAATATTTTGATGTGTGGTTGCAAGTTCAATGAGTCCGGCGATATGATCCGGCAGTCCGGCATCGCTCAGATGACCATAACTCACATCATGAAATGACTTTGACCGGTAGGCAGTTCCAAGCCCGTCCATGTTCACGACGATGAAACCAAGCTCTGAAAGCATCTGACTAGTCCAGAATATCTTTGCGTTCCAGCTGAGAGAATCAGGGAATTCAGTCGTAGTGACAATAGTATAAGGTCCTGGATACACAATATCCACCACAGGGTAGGACTGGGTTGGATCAAAATCTGTCGGTGTAAAGAGAAGACCATAGAGGTTTGTTACTCCATCCCGTGCCATGTACGATACCTGTTCAGGGGGACTCCAACCGGCGTTTGTCAAATCTGATATATCTGTTGTTGCAAGATACATCAGACTGGCCCCATCAGCAGATTTGAGATAGGTGACCGTCGGGAGATCCACCCGTGAGTATGAATCAACAAAGTTACACCCGTCAGGTGAGAACGAGATTGTATGATCTGCGTATTCAGGAGTCAGCAATTGCAGTCCTGTTCCGTCGGTGCGGACCCGGTACAGGTACCGGTAATAGGGATTTCCTTCCTCTTTTCCACTTGCTGTAAAGTAGATTGTTGACTGGTTTTCATCAATAAAGAGAATTTCTCTAACGACCCACTCTCCACTTGTAATCTGGTTTTTAAGGGTTCCATCTCCATCATATCGATAGAGATGACCCCACCCATCCCGCTCTGAAAACCAGATGATATCCCCGCTTCTGGAAAGAACTGCAATGTTTGGTCTGGATGCATATGCAAGGTTTGTTTCACAATATGTCAGTCCGGTCTCCTGTAATATCTCATGTACAGTTCCGGTCTTTGGATCTTCTGTTAAGAACCGGAGTGTTTTTTCTCCCCGTTTTATAAAGAGTGACCAGATGGTGTCAGAGGCATCATTCCACCACTGAAGAAGATATTCATCGGTATCCATCATAGACACCTCAGGCTGGGAGTTTTCCTGCATCTTTGTTATGGTTCGTGTCAGAATATTGATGGTTACCGGTTCATACATCGGGATAGTGGCATCACCCGGGTTTGCAAACCGATAGGTATAGAGAACAGGCCGGAGGTTGTCATTCTGAGGTACATCCTCTAGAAGATAGAACTCCTTCACATCTCGCTGATTCACATGAAACGTCCGTATCTGTGTTGAGTCAGGTGACCAGACGAGATATGCCCTGGGCGATTCATGTAACCGGGCCCCGGTTACCGGATAACTGACGGTTTCTGATCGTTTTCCATAAAAATAATCCTCAGTTCCATCAGTGGTGAGTGGTGATTCACTTCCTGTCCTGGTATCGTACAGGTACAGATTGCTTTCGTTTACATATGCAATGAACCGCAGGTCAGGCGATCTGATACCTGCCTGCACCGGATCAGGCAATGGATTTTCTATTATCTGGTATAACGGGAGATTACAGGTCCATTCGCTCCCAAATGCCATGAATGAAAATGAACTTAGATCTGGGGAGAGAAAAGTAATGGTTATCGGTATATGAGCCGGATCCACGGTTTTTCCGGTTGCAGATGCCAGAGAAGAAACAAACCGGTTGGTATCAAAGAGCAGTGCTCTGTCCTGCCTTGTGGTGTTCACGATGAGATAATCAGTGGTCTTTTTCCCGGCATCAGCATACCAGAAGGTGTCATCTGCTATCCAGTGCGGAACAATGTCTGCATGATACATATGCGTCACTACATTGTCGGGATAGAAGAATTCTGCATTCGTAATCTCAGATAAGGGAATATTTTTGTACGTGTCAAAGGCCCCTGCCGGGAGCACGATAAGCAATATTGTCAGAAGGAGGCTGGAGAGAAGAATAAAATGGGATTGATTTGTCATAGATGGTAGAAGAACGGAATGAGCATTAAAGGTAACGGAGGTACAGAACAAATGAAGATAAGAACAATATACATTCCAGGCCGGGAAAGTATGTGATATCGTTTGCTAATACAAAGAAACAAAAAAGGGTTCTCCATCAGGTATAGGAAATGATTACAACTCTTGTATTACCAAAAATATATCCTACTGATAAATCAGGTTTTGGTATGTGATTATTCATTTCTTTATATCTACTGACCCCGTACTTCAAGTGCAATTGAGACTACAAATGAAAAAAAAAGTATTAGGCATCTTCGAGTAATAACGAAAATAACAGATCTTTTGTAGTCTATGATATTACATAAATTGTACGTATGTCCTACGTTTCAAGAGAACTGGTTAAAATGTAGTATGTAAGGATTTTTCGTTCACTTTCAGAGTATGGTTTAAAAATATACTCATAACGGAATCTTTATGTATCCGAGAGGGAGATGATAAGTAAAGAACGTTTATTTTTGTCATCTCAATGATAATAACAATACAGGTTTCATGATACAATGGTAAAATTCCAAGCCATATCAGGCATAATTGATTAAAAGTAAAATAGTATGGCAAAAATTGTAGTCGTGGAAGATTCACCATTTGCTCGTGAAATTCACCGGATGTTCCTCACAAATGATGGACATTCTGTAATAGAAGCTGAGGATGGTGAAGAGGGAGTTCAACAATTCATTGATAATAACCCGGATCTGACCATTATTGACGTTAATTTGCCTACCAAAAATGGAATTGAAACTCTTATTGATATAAAGAAACATTCTCCAACCGTGAAAATTATTATTTGTACAGCAATTGACGATCAACGCATTATCAGGTTAGCTTTTCAGAATGGTGCGTCTGGATATATCACAAAGCCCTTCAAACGGGAACTCTATTTAAATGAGATACAAAAGCACCTTGAAAATTCAGTTTATGTTCAGTCATTAGATGATAAGAATTAAAACCATTCATCAACCTCCCTATGAAATTAGAAAATAGTATTATCAGAAAAATCAATTATAATATAAAAATTAAATTTCTGATTTTTGATATCAATACCATTAATTTATTATCTCTTCATTCCACATACCAGTAAAACCCTGAAAAAAGCCCGGATACATCCTGCTACCCGCTGGTTTTTGTAATCAGCATTGACTCAAGTTCCTGTACTTTCTTATCAATTGGATCCAGCTCTCTGCACCGGGTCACCCAGATTAAAGCTTCTCTCAGATCTCCTGCCTTTAGGAGACAAAATGCACGATATATAGCATATCTTGGGTCATTGGAATGATACGTCTCGATGGACTGTAACTGTGAGAGTGCTTCCTCGTATTTTTTACCCTGATATTTCTTTTTTGCGTCCTGAAATACAGGTTCTGTCTCGTATGGCATCTGGTTAATCTTTCGAATTTTATACTGTGCATACGTATACCAGAAGTCTAAAAGATCACTCTCAAATCCTTCTTTAAGTTCAGTCTCAATAATTCTGATACCCTCATCATAAGAACCACTCTTAATTACCATATATGCAAGAAATATTCGTGAATCTATATCATCCGGATATTTGTGTATGATATCATAATACAGGGTAATAGCTTCTGATATGGCATCTTCCCTGACGAATAACAGTGCTTTGTGTTTAAGTTCGACAACTTCGTTCTTCTGCTCAAGGATCTTCGTACTCGTAATTTCCTGTAACTGTGATACGATCCCATCAATCTTTTGTGAGAAGTCAGTCGTGAATTTAGATTGAAAATTCTTCATTTCCTCAATGATGAGTGCCGAATCAACTAGCTTACCATTGACGTCTTCAATAACATTGAGCGAGACATCTTTAAATTCATGTAACAATGAGTTCTGAAGGTGAATTTCCTGAACAATCGTTGTCTCTACATCTTCTATCCGGATATCCCGGTTGAGATCAACCTTGTGTATCTCATTTACAATATCGTGCGAATTCTCTGCAATGTCGGCTTTAATCGCTAATTGTGACATTTGTAAGGATTCTCCCAATGACTGAACCTGGTTTTGAACCTCTCCGATAACCGTTGTTTGACTATTTTCAATCTTTTGCTGCGTTATTCCTTGTACTTCCTTTAATATATCCAGCATATCATCTTTATTCTGGAGTATTTTCGATCCGATATAAAATTTCGCGGTATCCAGTGATTCAGAGAGTTCACAAACCCGCGATTCGATCTTTTCCGTTGTGGCAATTTCACTCTCGGTAATTCGGCTAAGTGCCCTATTTTCTATATTGCGTAGCAAATCATGCGTATTTCCATTACTCTGCTGAAATTCAGATAAGAGTTCAGAGTTCGATGTAGAGAATGACGAACTTAACATTGCAATATGATCCTGAATTTCAGAGAGAATATGCATTTCACTCTCATCTACCTTTGTTTGAGTGAGATTTCCAACTTCCTGCAAAACAGTCAGCATATCTTCTTTCGTACGAAGAACATCATTTCCAACTTCGGTAAGAACGGTACCAAGAGAATGATGAAAATCTTTTTGATCCACAATCCCGGCCTGTACTGCCTGTGTTATCTCTTCAAGGGTGTTCACATTCGTGTCTTTTAAATCCAGAAGGAGATTGTTGGTAACAGTGTTTTTCTCTACAATTTCTGCTACAATGTCAGATTGTGATGCATATACGGATGAATCCAGTGCCTGTAAATGATTTCCAATATCAGAGATGATGGTCTGTTCGCTCGCTTCAATCGCATTTCGTGTTTTATCTTCTACAATCTGCAACAGATCAAGGGTATCTGCGTTATTTTGACGAATTTCTGTGAGAATGCCAGATATTGAAGGATTTAGAACGTGTATCAGATTATCGAAAGAATCTGAAATAGAAGTTGAATCACCCTGCCGTGAGAGGATATCAGTACGGATTTCAGAACCTATAATCTGAACATATTCCCTGATCTCATCCGTTTTTTGTTCAATTGACAATTCTATCTCATTGTTCGCCTTTTCAAGTGTTTTTGCAGAATCAATACACTGTGTAATATCTGTAACAATTTTCGTTTTATTTGTCTCTATCTGGTATTGTGTTTTAATTCGTGCTTCATTAATTGAATACAGAGTTTCCTTCAGATTTTCCTGAATCTCAACAAACAATTCGGATTTAATCTCCTGGATTAGTTCCCTGTACTGATTGAGAAAATTACCCTTCTGATCTACCAGGATGTCCGTGAGAAGGGCTGGGATTTTATTCTGTTCCTGTAGAATGCGTTCATAATTCGTGTTCACGTGTTCAGAGAGGTGTATGACAGATGTGTCAGCTTCTTCTCTCTCAAAAATGAGTGCAAGGCCGTGTTCAATCTCTGAAGAGACACCTATTTCATCATCTGATATCGAACTATAGATCTTGTGTAAGAGGGTATAGGCAGTTTGTGAAACCTCTTTTTCTTTATTGAATAATGCAATAACTGCTAATTTTTTTAAAAAAATTTCAAAATCTTCTGTGTTATGAGAATTTTGTACCAGATCATCCAACTGGGCTACTTCCTCCTGACGTACACGGGTTCGTTCTGGTGCAAGTAATTCCCTGACCGTGCTATCCTGAGGTGATTGTATCCCTTTTTTTATATTGGAAACCAGGTTTTCAAGATCGTGACAGGAGTCTTTCTGAATCAGACAATGAAGACCAAGTAAAAAGAAAAAATCCTCGTCTTCCGGATGGTAATCAGAAAAAAGATTGTCTGTTTGATTAAGCACTTGTAAAAAAGTCTGAATAAGTAATTCCTGAGTTTTAGGGGTTCTTTCAATATGAATTTCTGAAAAAACATAACTCCAGAATGTATCGATATCAGGTGAAGAAATTGCTTTAGATATCAAAAAACAAGCGATTGATACCGGATATTGGTGGCAGGTCTCAAAGAGATCGATTTCATCCTTAATTGTACCAGCAATTGATTTTTGTAAGAGATCCATGTCATCAGCAGTGAATGGAATCTCACCAATAAACTGAACATGTGAGATTTGATCCTCAATGATTTCTTCATGAACTGATAAATCGATACCATCTTCAAGCATGAATATGACTGCTTTACTTTTTAACGCATATATAGTTTCTCATCCGGATGCCATTTTAACTCTGCATGAAGCCTTGTAACCAACATTATGGTCTCAAATGCATCTTATCGTCTCAACACGTTATGCTATCGCATACAAGGGTTCACATAATAGTATGGATCTTAAATATGGCGCATAAAAAATTGATGGATGCCAGAGGACAACTGAATTTTACTGATACAAAACGTCCAGGCAAATGCACAAAGAATGCCTTTTTATACATGTTGAAGCGAATTCATTCTAATCCTTTAATTTCAGTGCGAGATATGGTGCTCCTCAAATAAGATATCAATAGAATCTCAGTTTTCACACCATCACCATCCCTGCTCTCTCAAAACTTTCTTATTTCTGAAATGAATTATCCTTAATGACAACTGTGACAGAGAAAGAGAAAAAAAGAATTAAAAAGGACGGTGGTGACGAGATAGTCCCTTTTATCAATCAGGAACGAAAGGATCTGCTTATGACTCTTGCACAGGAACATGGAACTCCCATCTTTGTAGTTGATCATGAAAAAATCAGGCAGAATTACAGGGAATTTAAAAAATATATGCCTCATGTTCAGATTTACTATGCAGTAAAAGCTAATTCAAATCCGGAAATTGTTCATACACTCTTCCTTGCAGGATGCAGTTTTGATGTTGCATCTATGCCTGAATTCATGGTTGTATATGAAAATCTCAAAGATATGGAAGACGCGGAGAAACTAGAATGGATATGGGATAAAATAATCTATGCAAATACTATCAAACCCATTGAGACCATTCAGGCTCTTGATAAATACAATCCTCTTGTCACCTATGATAACAGTGAAGAACTGAGAAAAATTCAGCAATATGCCCCACATGCCGGGCTAGTATTGCGGATACGAGTCCCAAATACCGGTTCTATGGTTGAACTCTCCTCCAAGTTTGGCGCTGAGCCGGGAGAAGCGGTTGATCTGATAGCTGAGGCATATGACAAGGATCTGATTGTAGAGGGATTGAGTTTTCATGTCGGTAGTCAATGCACAAATTTTGATAATTACATTCAGGCACTGCACCTTTCAGCAAATATTATCGCCGAAGTGGAGATACGTACAGGCAGGAAGATACGGGTTTTAGATATCGGGGGCGGATTTCCTGTGAAATACCATCCTGAAGTAAAATCATTAAAAACTCTGGCACGAAAACTGAATACCGAAATAAAACGATTGTTTCCTCCTGATATGCAGATTCTCGCAGAACCTGGGAGGTTCCTTGTCGCAAATGCCTGTGTCCTGGTATCCAAAGTAATCGGCAAAGCAGTTCGTGATGGAAAACCCTGTTATTATATCAACGACGGGGTATATCATACCTATTCAGGACAGGTTTTTGATCATAATAACTACCCGGTACTTGCATTTAAAGAAGGAGAAACGCAAATATCAGCCGTGTTCGGACCAACCTGTGATGCATTTGATACCATCACCTTAAGTGCGGAACTCCCTGAACTACAATTAAATGATCTCGTCTATTCAGAAAATATTGGTGCCTATTCTATTGCCTCCTCTACTTATTTTAATGGGTTTCCTCCGGCAAAAGTTATCAATATCAACAAATAATTCTTTTTAGATCTACATTTTCAGGCATATCATCAGAAAATATAAAAAAAGAGGTCTTTTAACGTCTTTATAGTGTCCTGCCTGAAACGATATACCATAATTAAAGAGAAAAAAAAGATTGTAATAGCATGAATATAAATTTTGTTGAGTAGAAAAGCCAGAATTTAAAGATTTGTCATTGCCTTGTGTTATTAAAGAGATGCAATTAAAGACTATAATAATAGGAGAAAATCGTTATGGTATTTGTCTGTCAGCAATGCGGAGAATGTTGCAGCCATCTTGGTCTTGTCTATTCCATCATTGAATCAAATCATGACAATTCATTCAAATTGCTTAACAGGTATACCAACGTGGTGTATGATGTCAGGATAGACCCTGATAAAAGAGATCTTTTTTCAGATACAACCATATTTAAGACACGACCTGAGGCTTGTCCCTTCTTTCGGATGGATACCGGCAAAAATATCGCTTTTTGTACTATCCACGAGACCCGGCCGGATGTATGCCAGGAATATTGTTGTTACCGGTTGCGAATAGAAAATAACCAGGGTATACGGGTTGGAAGAATAATAAACCAACGTACACTGCTATCAGAAAATGCTCTCCTGACTGATATCTGGGAGAAGCACATCGCTACACTACGGGAATCTGATGATGCAGTATGGCAGCGATCCATGATACAGATGCTGAGGACTGCAGGATTTTTGGTTATATAATAAAATAAGGGACATAATTTTGGTTATTTCATCGCCTTATGATTTTATGTTCATACATCTTCTGATGTAGGTTTTTGGTTCTCCTGCTCTCTGGTAAAAGCAAAATTGATCCCTGAATTACTTAAAACCAGTTTTCGAGTTTTAATTGAGCATTTCTGGATTGGTATCCTTCATAAGAAATACTTTTAACGAGGGATTGCTCCATACAAATGTAAATTTTGACCCCGGATACAGGTGAAAAACGTTATTAACAGAAAGCAACAAGAAGGGGCTGTTCCTCCTCTCAATGACCAGTAATGACAATCGCTATAAGATTGTTGTGCCGGAATCATAAAACTGAGCAGATTGATTGGTTCAGAATAAACACGGGCGTCCCTATCTTTCTGAAATGTCTCATCGCCTTTCTCCCTGCTAGTCAACCCACACATGTTTGTCCCTGTTGATTTATGCACGAGATTACATACTCTCCATGTCACACCATGAACAATGGCATTGATGTAGTCAAAGATAGATACGAATTTGGCCAAAATTACTTTAACCAAGAACTACTTGTTGGTCTAGTTGCACTATCCTTGGGCACTGTTAAAGAGAATTACCAGTCTCATCCTGATTGTCCTGCCCGGATGAAGGAACGGCAACTATCTGATAGTGTTTCCGTAAAACGTTGAGAACTGCCTCTGATTCAGCCCATCGTCGATCGAGCTGATTGACCATCTCATCGATCCGCCTGATCTGTATCATAATCTGATCAATTGATGCACTGTCACTCATCATTTCGGCATAAGCAATGATTATCGTTAACGGATTTCTGATTCCGTCGTTTAAAATTGCAAGTTGTGCAAGGTTCTTCTGGATCTGTAGGACTGCTTTGTTTCTCTCATACTCAATCCTCTTTAGGTCGGTGATATCCCGTCCCTGCACAATGGTCGCAACAGGACTGCTGCCATCAGGAGTATACAAGGTGGCAGAGTTCCAGATAACATTCCTGACAGACCCATCCTTGTGCAGGAGATCTATTTCCGTAGTTTCCCATTGAACCCCTTTTTGAGTGCTTTTAAGTAGTTGTATTGACCGGTCTGCCTGGTACGGGGGGAATACAAACTCAATGGATTTTCCGACTACTTCTTGTGCAGGTCTTCCTATGAGAAGTTCAAAAGCATGATTCACCCGGGTAATTTGGAATTGTGGATCCCAGATAATTATCGGGACGTTTGCGATTGAGATCAGGTTCTCAAGATAGCTATTCGTTTCTTGCAATGATTCTTCTGCAAACTTACGATCCGTTACATCAGCATATATAGCGACTATCTCACCGGAAGAGAGCCGATATACCAGATTATCCCGCCATCCTTCAATCCGTTCATCCTTATACAATGAGGCATCGAAGTACTCGGGAATTCCTGTCTGGTATACCCGTTGAAAAACAGAAAGGAGGCCAAAATCCTTAATCCCAGGGAAGATGGTGGTTACCCTTTTTCCAATTACCTCATCCCGATTGATATGTTCAATTTCTTCTCCAGCCGGATTAAAGTCAGTGAATACAAAATCTTTTCCTTCATCAACCGCCCGATAGATAGCAATCGCACTTTTATTCCGGTTGAAGAGATCTGACCACCTCCCTTCACTCTCCACTAGTGACAGATGAACTGATTGTATCTCTTCAAGTTGTGATGCAAGTTTCTCTTCAGAAGCTTTTAAGTTTTCCATCAGTGCATACAGTTTTTCATTTCGCTGTATCAGCAGTTCTTCATCCTGCTTACTCTGGGTGATATCCTGATTGATTACAAACGCACCAACGATATCACCCTGTTTATTCTTTACCGGAGCTGACCAGTTTAAAATTATTTTATGGGTACCGTCAAAAGCTTCGATCTCTAAAAGTTCATTTTCTGTTATCCTTCCCTCATTTACGGCATACCCAAGTGCCCAGTCATCCGGCTGGATCCATTCACGAGACGGAAGACGCCATGCTTTAAACACTCCATATGCATCCTGACCAACAAGAGGATGAGCCTCCCAAATCTTCTGACCTGCAGGATTTCCCATTAGAAGGGTGCCAGCCTTGTCTGCCACCCAGAGCCCGATAGGAAGGTTTTCAAATACCAGTCTGAACCGCTCCTCGCTTTCAAAAAGCATCTGTTCAATTTTCTGCCTATCGGTTACATCAATTCCAATGGCAACGAATGTTAATAATTTCCCGGTTTCGTCAGGGATACTCTTCGTGTTCCAGGAAATGACACGATAATCCCCCTGCTTAGAGCGGATGGTAGTCTCAAAGTCCTCAAAATACTTTTTATCAGTGATTATCCGGGTAATGATATCGGTTATCTCTTTCCGATACTCTTTTTGTGGGTACAGCATCTTCCAGATATCATTCTTCCCCATGACCTCAGAAGAACTGTAACCACTGATGTCTTCGGCAGCGGTATTCCATAAGAGAATCTCTCCTCTCTCGTTTAGGACCGTAAGCCAGACCCGTGCATTGGCGATAATATTTTCCTGGAATCCAGCCTGGTGTTTCAGGGTTACTTCAGATCGTTTGCTGACAATGGTAAGGTACGTAACCACCCCGGCGATACCAATGAAAAATATCACCCGGAATGCAGCTTCCAAAATAATAATATGACTCGCGGTAAATCCTACCACCAGTCCAAAGTACATGAATGAAAGGATACATGAGAAGAAAAATCCCCGCCAGTTATACAAGAGACAGGCAAGGATTATGGGAAAATAAAAGAAGTTCTGAAAGAGGATAGTAAACCCTGCCTGCAGAGCATAGAGACTAACCAGGATACACACAAGAGTGGAAATAATGAGAGAAACATACGGCAAATGTTTATAATTTAATATATATTGTATATCCATACCGGGTATCCTCTTCCTGATACGTTGTACCAATAAAACTCTTTATTTTATTTTTAGTAAAAACCCTGGGTTTTTTATTAGCATTCATGACGCATTTTTCACCGGATTTTGAGTACCCTGCAATCTGTCGCCACAGTTCCGTGAATATGCTATATATCAATGAACTGATATTTTCTCCACCGGATCCCACAGTATATGTTACATATATCCATAAACATATATGGTGTTATACTTTTACCACACCCAGGTTCTAAACGGATGGTGACGATGAATACCGACTTAACCAAAAAAAAGTATCATTCTCTTCGCAGATACCTGATGCTCTTTATCATCTCTGTCATCATCATCGTCTCGCTCACCTCCCTCATCCTGACATATATTGTAGGTGGAGAAGCTGCTGGTGAACTCTATAATACTTTTAGCGATTACTCGGCTCAAAATGCAGAAGCCGCAATTATCCTTGTGAGCCGCAGTCTGGATCTCATTGATGCCGAGTATAACCCTGCGATGAAACGGGTGCTCAATGATCTCTTCTGGGAATACCAAAAAAATCATGGCAACCTCTCACAGATTCATCTGACCGGAATACTACAGCGGTATGACAAGGACTTTAACGGAACCATCATGCTCAAGGTCTTAAATCCGGACGGGATTATTATATACTCAACTATCCCGGAAGATATCGGGATAGATTTTCGCAGATGGCCGGAAATTTACCATGCTATGGAAGAAATTCGTAACGGGGATGAATTTGTGCCTGATAGGACGACAGTGTCTGTAAATGGGACTTCTGATACCGAATTTTCAGGGCAACTCTCCAAATATGTCTACCTTCCATCCCCTGATAATAGATATCTCTTTGCTATGGGACTCATATCAGAATCTTTTGAAGAACATGACAGTGTGCTCTCGTATCAGCGGGTTCTCTCTGAATTTGTTGATTTAAATCCAGATTTGCTGGCAATCCGTCTTTATCACAGGTATAAATCAGATCCAATCGCAGAAACAGGCTCTTTTCTCGCAGGGCTACCTCCTGCTCTTCGTTCTGACTATTTACAAAAAACATTTGCAACCGGTCAGGAACAACAGGTAGATGAACCTGATGGTGACTGCAGCCGGTTTGTCTATATTCCAATTCACCGGAATGGAGAAATCTTTGATAACAGTCTTGTTATGGAACATGTAGTAAGCAAAATCGGGCTTACTACGATGCTGAATAATATAATCCGGATTTGTCTCCTGATTATGCTTATCGCAGTACTCGTGGGAGCCGTTCTTGCCTATTTTACATCACACTGGGTTAGCCGATCATTTAACAAGGTAATTTCCGATGTTACAACCATCGCTGATGGCGACCTTGATCATGCTATAACCGGAGCCTCAATTGCTGAATTCGCTCAACTCGAGACGAGCATCAATACCATGGTGAGGAAAATACGTCACTATAGCACCGAACTTGAACGAAAAGAGGCTGAACTCGCAATTGCAGCAACGATACAGAAGACATTTCTGCCAAAGGAATGTCCTGATATCAAAGATCTTGATATTATGATGCATACCACACCGGCACGTGAAGTGGGTGGTGATTTTTATGACTTCATCACTCTTGATACGGATCGGTATGGTATTGTTATTGCAGATGTTTCAGGAAAAGGAGTGCCTGCTGCATTATTTATGGCGTTATCAAGAACAATTATCAGAGATAACGCCTGCTGGTATACCGATCCCGCTGCACTGATACACAGGGTCAACAATCTTATTGTCGGGAATGCAGATGGAGATATGTTTGTGACGGTTTTTTATGGTATTATTGACATGAAAACTATGACACTAACCTATTGTAATGCAGGACATAATCCTCCTGTTCTGTTCCATGCCAATAAAAACATGGATTATCTGTCAGGGACCGGTATGGCAATCGGGGTTTTTTCAGATATGCCATATGAAATAAGAACAATCGCAATTACTCCGGGTGATACACTTTTATGCTATACTGACGGCGTAACAGAAGCAATAGATTCCAGGAAGAATCAGTTTGGCGAAGAACGCCTCATCCCTGTTATTCATGAGAATAAAGACCTGTCTGCAAGAGAGATAATCAATACAATCCTTGATAAAGTGAGGGCATTTTGCGGTGGGGAACCACAGTTTGATGATATCACAATTATCGTACTCAGGGTTTTATGACAGGTCTTTTCAGGCATTTTTTCGGCTCTGTCTAAAAAACAAGTGATACCATATCATCATGTTCAGGCAGGATGTAATTACATGACATTCTGACTTTCATATTGAAAATTTACTATATTATTTTAGAATTACAACCGCAGAGGACGCAGAGGGGGAAACCCAAGTGTCAGATACTCTGCAAACCAGCTACCCTCCGGGGTTACATCAGTTTCAATTAGAAGAATGGTATTGAGGTTTAAACAGTCTCTCTGCGTCCTCTGCAGTTAATCAATTAAATTATCAAACGAATGTGTTTCAACTGGAAAGATTTATGTAAGGAGTGAAAACGTGATTGCACTATCACTTGAAAAATCGACAGAGCCATTTTTTCATCAATTAATATTTAGTAGTATCGGTTTTGTCTGGTTTCCTTCTGTCCACGATCTGAATTATCATCTGCATTATGAATCAGGAGGATTATCATATCAGAACCTCATAGTACCAGTATGCGATTGTACCGATATCTTCTGGTGATGTTG
>Ga0265594_1001700_pt1 | contig 16743 bp, 15 predicted proteins | sample saktaG_11_FD_190147 | JGI IMG/M metagenome (GOLD analysis project Ga0265594, IMG submission 190147) | Saline water microbial communities from Sakinaw Lake, British Columbia, Canada - sak_2011_5_24_80m | ecosystem: Environmental > Aquatic > Non-marine Saline and Alkaline > Saline ... | reverse complement strand
TGGTAAGCAGCACGAACTGGAAAGCGGCGGGTGTCCTCAATGTACCATTGCCGGTATTTTTGAGGCGCTTGATACTGAAAATGATGACGTTTTCAGGGCTGCAACTGGCCTGGCCGATGGAGTCGGATTAACAGGGGATGGGCATTGCGGTGCCCTTTCCGGCGGGGCTATGGCGATAAGCTACTTTTTTGGCAGGAAGAAGGAAGATTTCCCTAAAATGATGAAGCAAATAAAGGCTAATATACTGTCCAAGAAGTTGCATGACCAATTCGTTGAGAAATATGGTACTTGCCGATGTACTGACATTCAAACGAAGCTGGTGGGTAGATTCTACAATCTCTATGACCCTGCCGAAATGGAGGCAGCCCTGAAGGTTGGTATGATGGATAAATGTTCAACGCTTGTAGGCGAGGTTGCCAGGATGGCAACTAAAATCATCCTGGAAGAGAGAGAAAGGGAAGCTCTGAAGCAAAAAGAAGGAAAGCCCCAGACTTAAAGCTGCCTGGCACCATAGAATAGAAACGAAATAAAGTATGGTAAGTATACCCTGAAAGCAAGTAAGGAGGAGGTGAGAATGGATACCACGAGTTTGATTATTTGGTTAATGGGAGTAGTGTTAATTGGTATTGGATTACCTCTTTTTTATGTGGCAAGATATCTTTTGGCACCAGGAGATAAGAAGAAACAAAAAGCAAGAGACCTGAAAGTTATTGCCATAATTTGGATGGCAGTAGGAGTGATGATTTATCTAGTGGTTCTCATCGTGTGATTTATTTTTAAATCTTAGACAATTTTATTACTTGGCGCTAAGGGATAGTTACCTAAAGTATCCCTCGGTCTTCTGGCTGGGTGAATAAAGCCAGGACCGATTTCAAGGGAACATCATAATGAAAAGTGTGTTGATTACCGGAGCCACGGGATTCATCGGTGGCCATCTCGTTAAGGCAAACCTCGCCAAGGGATATTCTATTCGTGCCCTGGTGCTGCCGGATGACCCGGCCGAATCTTCGCTTAAGTCCAAGGGCGTAGAGACAATGACTGGGGACATTCGTGATTACGAAGCAGTAAAAAGAGCAGCAACAGGCGTGGACATCATTTTCCACTGTGCGGCGGTAGTAACGGACTGGGCACCGAAGAAGCTCTTTCAAGAAGTCACGATTGGCGGTACGGAGAATATATGCAAAGCGGGTGTAGCAGCCGGAGTTTCCCGTCTGGTGGATATGAGCACCAACGATGTGTTCGGAACGGATGAGTCTCAAGTAATGGATGAAACCTTTCCCCTGCAAGCTTGGCATGAGCCATACCCGGATTCCAAGATTGAAGCTGAGAAGATTTCCTGGCGATACCACAAGGAGCAGGGACTGCCGGTAACCATGGTTTATCCCTGCTGGGTTTACGGTGAAGGCGACCAGACCTTCGTGCCGCTGCTTGCCGATTCCATACTGAAGCGTGAGCTCATCTTCTGGCGAAAGGATGTCCTGGTGTGGCCTATCTACATCGAAAATTTGGTGGGCCTTTTGATGCTTATTGCGGAGGATGACCGTGCCCTGGGTAATGGTTACCTGGTCCATGACGGGGAATCTACCACACTCCAGGAGTTTTGCACTGAGATTGCAAAATCTCTGGGAGTTCCTCCTATTACCACCCATATTCCTTATTTTGCAGCCCAGGCAGCAGCGGTTGCCATGGAACTCACCTGGAAGATGCTTCGGAAGGAAACCCGGCCACTTCTCACCACCTACACAGTGAAGAACCTCGGGTCGAGGCTCAGGTTCTCTATAGCAAAGGCAGAGCGCGAGCTGGGATGGCGACCAAAGATATCGTACAGCGAGGGATTCAAGAGAACGATGGGGTGGCTAAAAACCCTTGACCTCGAAACACTGAAACAAAAATAACTTCCGGGGATATAGCAACTATGAAAGATTTTAGTGAAAAAACAGTTTACATCGTCGGTGGCTCCAGTGGCATCGGTCTTGCCACGGCGAATGTGCTCTCCGCAAAAGGCGCTCACATCATTATTTTTGCCCGAAGAAAAGAACGCCTTGAGCATGCTCTGAAAGAGATTGCCGGCAACGGAATCTCAAAACAGCAGCGGTTTTCCTGCATGCAAATGGATGTTTCCAAACGAGATGATGTTTCAACAGTCATGTCAAGGGCTGTATCGGAGTTCGGTGTACCGGACGTGCTCATTAACTGCGCAGGAAGAGCATATCCTCATTATTTTGAAGAAGTCTCTTATGAACAATTCGATGAAACCATGAAAATCAACCTCTACGGCACATGGAACACTATTTCCACGCTTGTGCCCTACATGAAGAAGCGGGGCGGATACATTGTGAACATATCTTCGATGGGAGGCCTCATCGGCGTGTTCGGCTATACCGATTACAGTGCTTCCAAGTTTGCTGTAATCGGTCTTTCTGAGACGCTTAGAAGCGAACTCAAGCAGTATGGCATCACGGTATCCGTGCTCTGCCCGCCTGACACGGATACGCCCGGCTTTTACGAGGAGAACAAGACGAAGCCAGAAGAGACGAAGGCAGTCTCTGCCAGCGCCGGGTTAATGCAGCCGGATGAAGTAGCTCAGGCTCTTATCAAAGGAATGCGAAGAGAAAAGTTTCTCATTGTTCCTGGGTTTGAAGGTAAATTTACCGTCATGGCAAAACGGCTGTTTCCCGGGCTGGTTGAGTTCGTCATGAACAGAGATATAAAAAAGGTACAGGAAAGGAAATCATAAAAAAGAGGTTCCAACAGCAATCCAAAACAGGAGGGCAACATGAGCAGTGAGAAAAAAGGCAGAGCAATCCCGGTATTAGAAATAGTTACCGCAGCGGGGCTCATCCTCTTCTGGATAGCCTTCTTTACTGTCGGGCTGGCTCCGGAAAATCCTCCCGGGTGTTACCTTGCCTATGAACATGCCTTTCCCCTGCCCGACCTGGTACTTGCCATCGTGCTCCTTGTTTCAGGAATCCTCTTGCTCAAGGAGAATCCATTGGGAAGGACGCTGTCCCTGGTTACGGGCGGTGCGCTTATCTTCCTCGGCCTGCTGGACTTCAGCTTCAATTTTCAGAACGGGGTTTACCTTATCTCCACCTTGGATCTGGTCCTGAACGCATTCATAAACATCTGGTGCGTGGCGTTTGGCATTGCCGTCATCTGGCACAACAGGCACTAAGCAAAGAATATTTAAGGCAAAAGCCAACCATAAAAGAGGAGCTTATTTTTGTGGTAACCCACCTGTTTATGACCGGCGGGCGCTTAAATATGGGACAGCCAATCAAAACCCTCCTTCCCATGAATATAACCGAAAATGTGACACCGGGCTTCAAGTTCATGCGCGAAAAAATAGACGCGAGCAAAAAGAAAAAGAGCCGATAAGGCTGCAATTCCCCTTGAGCTAAGGCTGAGGTCGGTAATAAACTCAACGCTGGGTTTACCAATGCTTAACCTGTACTCAAAGTTGAGTTAGCCTGTTCAGGATTGACGGGCACCTGCCTGCCGTGCTAGTCTGTATTGTTAAAACACAGGGAGGTGTCTCATGTCTGCGGAATTGAAGCGAATGAATAGCCAGCCACAGGAATACGAATTGAGGCTGGCCCTCAATGTACCCAATATTTTAAGCACAGTGCGCGTGGTTCTGGCTGGTATCATTGCCTGGCTGTTATGGCAGCACTTGTTCCTGGCAGCGGGCATTCTTATCCTTGTTGCGGCAAGTACCGATTGGCTGGATGGCTTCTTGGCCCGTAGACTGGGGCAATCAAGCCTGGGTGGGTCGCTTTTCGACCTGGTGGCCGACGAAATATTCTTTATGCCAAGCTTGATTCTGGCAATAGTCGCTGGGGTGTTTTCAAAGACAGACGGCCTGATGCCATGGAATCCCTATCCTTACGCCGTGCTGGCGCTTGCCGGAGGAGTGGCAGTACTGGCGGGCGTGGGCACCTATCTCTGGAAACGTCGCAGCCGTGCCTTTGAGTTTCCCACCCCCACGGGGGTAGCCAAGGTCAATTTCACGTTTTGGCTGGCGCCGCTGGTGGTGGCCGTTTTGGGTATAGGCCCCGACTGGTTGCTTGCTGTCCTTATGTATCTGGCGATTATCTCGACCGTGCTCACCTTCTACTCCTATCTTAAGAAGGGCAGCTATGTTTTCACCGATTAACCCTGTACCCATTCGCGTTAACAGATTACTCATCTGTTGATTGCAGGCTTGAGCACCAGGCGTCCCCACCGGTCAAAAGACCAGGTCGCACGTTCCGGTAAAAGCTCCTCAGCACGTAGTTTGCTCTGGCCAAACATCCCCGGGGATTGTTGGGGTTGAACAAATTGGCTTATTGTTGGGCTTCATTCGAAGTTTTCGGCACGGATAATGGACATTAACTAAACAGGGTTAATACCTCGCTTATTTAGGATACTCATCCTCATGGACAATGCTTGTCTCTGGACTAAGGAGAATCCCGGTTTCTTGTTGCACCTTCTCCATTTCCCTCTGATTTTGCTCTGTCCATTCAGGCATATCTAATAGAACAAAATCATATGAGCATGCCGGGCTTGCCTTTTTCTCAGTAGCAATGCCGATAACCTTTTTGTTTGACTTGTATGTCCCTCGAGCAATATAACACATCCATGTAAGCATTCCCTTACGATGTTCTCTCGGTTTTGTATCATCGGCAAAAAGGAAGCAGTAGGTAACTCCATTTAGAGTAAAGGTGCGGCGCAATAGATTATGTATTTTGTCTTTGTCTGCCAATACGTATGCGTCAAAATATGCCTTACTTAGGACGCGTCTCTCAAAACGGCTTGAGCGAGCCAGCTCTCTAGCAACAACTTCATATTCAGGCGATGCTTCATGAACTCTATTAATGATACTATCCCAACCATAGCTTATCCTGTCTTGTTTCTTTTTCTCTCTATATTCCTGACTATTCCGGAATTTCTCCCAAGAGCCTTGATCTAGAAGCACGTTGGTCGCCTCTTTGAGTCTGTCAAAGCTCTTATTATTCATTAAATAGAACGCTAATAATCCTTCCTCTCCACCAAGAATGATAAGCTGTTTGTCTGACTTGATAAGAGTCTCTTTTGCCCGAAGATAATTAGTGAAATCATTAACTGTGTCAAGCTCACTAAGAATGAGTTGGGTGAAGTCTCTAGTGAACACATGGACAGTATAGTTTTTGATATGTTCTACGAAAGAAAAGGCTTCCTCACCTTCACCAAGAAGTGCCGATATTAAGTAGATTTCCTTTATGCCTGTTGCCTCAAACAGTTCCTTACCTCTCCGTGGATTCTCCAGTTCTACAGGCATCTTTAGAGTAAAAAGTTGCCTACGAGCACCAGAAAGCTGCCTTAGATTCTTATTGACTTCACGGTTTCTATATCTACCCTCTTCATCAAGTTTCAAATCTTTGATTTGCCAAATAACGGCGACCTCATCATATACCACTAGTAAATCACACAATTGTTGGCCACTGGGCCGCGGAGGATTCAAATAGCACCAATCTGTAAGAAAAGTCTTCAGGGCCAAATGATGAACTAGTTTCTCCGCGTTTTTGCCCTTGAGATTGAAGCGGCTTCTCGAAAATTCCATCTCTAGATCTTCCCCACCTAATAATCACCACTGGTCACGGAACTCTTGCTCCTCGCGAGTCCGCCATCAATGTGATAGACGGTTTTTGTAGCCCGCAGCATATTTTATTCATGTTAGATCAAGTGAAGCTATCTGCATAACGTACTTACTCTTATTATACTACTCTAAGTGTGTAGATCTTCGCAATGAGGTTCTGACGAGTCAAAAAGCCGCTAAGACACGAAAGTAGCCCCCCGTTTTCACATTATTCTTTGGCATTTGGCTAGTTTAAGACCTCAAATGATAACAATCTGACGTTTTGTTCATCCATGCTGCAATAGCCGAATCTTCCAACTTGCCTTTAGTGTCCGGGAATAGCAACACTCCGAAAAAAGACACCTCTGAGGTCATCTGTGAAACGAGCAGAGGTTAATCCCCAAACTGCTGCCATCGACTACGTCTCATAATTCGAGGGCGGAAAGCTCTTACGGAAATTTGCAAAAATCTATAGTTTTTGGTAGTTTTATGCAACAGCAATAAAGCGGGCAGTCCTATCTGTGTAATCAAGCATGAGTAAAGAGAAACAGTCTTTAAGGGAGCCAGGTTTAATCAGCATAAGCGAGGCCAGTCGTATGCTCGGCGTGAGCGAGACAACGCTGCGGCAATGGACGGATGAAGGCAAGATAAGGGCTTTCATAACCCCCGGCGGACACCGACGCTACAATAAGACTGAGCTGCGAGGCTTTACAGGCAAACAGCAGCGAGTGCACGGTATTAAGGACCTGGTAGCTAAAATAGAGGGCGCGCCGTCGCTGCAAAGGGAACTGGCTCACACACATTTTAGCACTACTTCCTGGTATAACAAGTTGGATGCTGAATCTCAGAGACACCTGGCAGAATCCGGTAAACAGCTACTCCACCTGGTCACACGATATATAACCGAGCCTCTCAAGCGAACGGAGATTGAGGAGCTTGCCCGAAACGTTGGAAGCGATTTCGGTGAGCAGGTGGCTAAACTAGGGCTGTCCCTTACCGAATCAGTCGAGGCCTTCACACTTCACCGAAATCCAGTAGTAAATGCAGCCGCAGACCTGATGAAAAGAAGGGAGGCATTGAACGAACGGGTGGTGGAAGCACTGCCGCTGGTAACACATATCATGGACGAGGCTCTTATCGCACTGGTAGCAGCATACCAGCGACATCGGGAAAGTCGCTAAACAAGATTTGGAGGGCATAACAACCGCAACATGATATCGATTTCCAGGCTGCTCTGTAATGTAGCAGGGCCAGGCGACGCACTCCGTTACGGTACACAGGGCCAGGCTAATCTCAAGGCAGCTTATCCCGTCACCAATAGTCAACGGCCTATCGTGGTCTGGAACTGCACCAGACAGTGCAATCTCCATTGTATTCACTGCTATAGCAGTGCAGGCAATCAAGAGTCCCCGCAAGCCTTGAACACCGAGCAGGCAAAATCATTTATCCATGACCTGGCTGATTTCGGTGTACCTGCGCTGTTGTTTTCCGGAGGCGAGCCTTTGCTCAGAAAAGACATCTTTGAGCTTGCTGGCTTCGCCAGAGAACAAGGGCTAAGAACTGTTTTGTCCAGCAATGGCACCCTCATTACCAAGGAAGTAGCTAAAAAAATACGCGATGTTGGCTTTGCCGAAACGGGCATCAGCCTGGATGGCATCGGCGAAAAAAACGACCAATTCCGAGGTAAAAAGGGCGCTTACGAAGCTGCCTTAGATGGCATCCGCAACTGCATTGCCCTTGGACAAAGAGTATCTTTGCGATTTACCATCACTCATTCTAACTACTTAGAAATTCCTGCCATCTTTGACCTTGCAGAGCGAGAAGGCATCGACCGGATTTGCTTTTACCATCTTGTCTATGCAGGCCGGGCAAGCGACCTTAGTGGAGACGACTTGAGTCATTCCGATACCAGGGCAGTAGTAGACCTAATCTGCGAACGCACTGTAGACCTCTACCAGCACGGTTTTCCTAAAGAAGTCCTTACTGTGGATAATCATGCTGACGGTGTTTACCTCTACCTTAAGTTGAAGAGACACGACCCAGAGCGTGCCGAGAAAGCGCTGGCTCTACTCCAAGCAAATGGCGGCAACAACTCAGGCATTCTCATCGGAGCGGTCGATGATATAGGAAATGTCCACGCCGACCAGTTCTGGCAGCATTATTCCTTTGGCAATATACGCCAGCGAAAGTTCAGCGATATCTGGATGGATACCTCCGACCCCTTGATGCACGGGCTTAAAGACCGAAAAGTATTGCTTAAGGGACGCTGTGCCAAGTGCCACTACCTCAATTTGTGCAATGGCAACCTGCGAGTGCAGGCTGAGGCAGTTTTCGGCGATGTCTGGGCTGAAGACCCATCATGCTATCTAACTGACACCGAGATTGGGCTGGTTCAATGACAAATGAAATAGCCAGGGAGAGCTACCTGGAGAAAGAAGACCTCATTACCCCCAAATTACAGTTAGTGGCATGGGAAATAACCCGAAGCTGCAACCTGTTTTGCGCTCACTGCCGGGCCTCGGCTGTTCAAGACGCCTGTGAAGATGAACTCTCCACCGAAGAATGCCTCCGCCTAATCGATGAGATATCGGGGGTGGGCAAGCCTGTTTTAATCCTCACCGGAGGCGAACCGCTCCTGCGTCACGACCTTTTCCAAGTTGCGAAATATGCGGTAGAAAGCGGGCTGCGAGTAGTCCTGGGTACCAACGGGACTCTTATTACCGAAGACATGGCTAACAGATTAAAGGAAATCCCGGTATCAAGAGTAGGCGTTAGCATTGATTTCCCTACTTCTGAGTTCCAGGACAAATTTCGAGGTAAGACAGGTGCTTTCGAGGCTGCCATGGCAGGGATAGCCAGAGTACGCCAGGCTGGCATCGAAGTCCAGATTAACAGCACAATCACCAGACTAAATGCCCCCTATTTGAATGATTTGCTCAACCTTGCTCTCGAGGCAGGAGCAGTAGCCTTTCATCCTTTTATGCTGGTGCCAACAGGCCGAGGTAAAGGACTGAGAGCAGCCGAGATGTCTCCTGAAGAATACGAGGAAACGCTAAACTGGGTCTACGATAAACAAAGAGAACTGGAAGGCAGGATATTTTTCAAGCCGACAGATGCCCCCCACTACCTGCGAGTAGTCAAACAGAGAAGCAAAGAGGATAATGCAAGAGGAACACCGTCTGCTGAGAAAACAAAACCTGCAGGTGCATGCGGCAGTATGAACTCGCTCACACGTGGTTGTCTGGCTGGCACCGCTTTTTGCTTCATCTCCCATCGCGGCAGAGTGCAAGGATGCGGGTATCTGGATGTGGAAGCTGGAAATATAAGGGATAAGAGCTTCAGCGAAATCTGGGACAATTCCACCCTGTTCCGTGACTTAAGAGACCTGTCTAATATCAAGGGGAAATGTGGCATCTGCGAATACAAGAGAGTCTGCGGTGGTTGTCGAGCCAGAGCCTATGAAGCTACTGGCGATTATCTTGAGGCTGAGACGCACTGTATATATAAGCCGATGGCACTACAAAAAACGCGGTGAATATAAACATGGAAGTAAAGCTCGATAATATCGACAGAAAACTACTCAATATCATTCAAGTAATGTTCCCTCTAAGCAGAGAACCATTTTCAGCTTTAGGACAGCAGCTGGATGTCAGTAGCAAAGAGGTAATCCGGCGAATCGAAAGGCTCAAGGAAAAGGAAATTATTCGTCTGATAGGTCCTGTTTTTAATGCCAGGAGTATTGGATATCAGACTACACTGGTGGCAATGAAGCTAACAGCAGAGCGGCTGAACAAGGCAGCCCAAATCATCAGCACGCATCCAGGAGTGAGCCACTGTTATGAACGAGACAATGACTTCAATTTCTGGTTCACATTAGCCATGCCTGTTGAAAACGATATGGAAGGTGAATTGCAGAGGCTGGATGGCCTAATCAAAGCTGAGGCTACACTGAATCTGCCGGCAGTGAAAGTCTTCAAAATAGGAGCCTACTTCAATATACACGAGGATGATTGGTCAGCGCCAAATTCAGGTACCGACCACACCGGTTTCGCTAACAAAGAACTTAGACTATCTTCAACTGACCGGGCTGTAATAAACGAATTGCAGCAAGACCTGCCCCTAATTGAAAAGCCTTTTGACATTATGTCAATGCACCTCTCAATGGATATAGACAAATTTATAAGCCATTGTCGCTCTCTGCTCCAGCGTGGGGTCATGCGACGCTTTAGTGCTTCTATCAACCATCAGGGGCTGGGATTCAAGGCGAACGCTATGGCTTGCTGGAAAGTGCCATCAGAGATGGTGAAGACAACGGGTAAAAAGATAGCAGCATTTCAAGAGATAAGTCACTGCTATGAAAGGAGGACAAGCCCGCTCTGGCCCTATAACCTGTATGCCATGATGCACGCAGGGACAAAAGAAGCCTGCACATCCATAGCCGATAAAGTATCCTTAGAGTCGGGGCTTGATAAAAATGGATTTGTGCTGCTTTTCAGTACCAAAGAGGTTAAAAAAACGAGGGTTCGGTATCCGGCATGAAAATGCATGACGAGACATCTCCTTATTACCCGATTTTTCTGAATATCCGTGGGGAAAAGTGCCTGGTAGTTGGTGGAGGTAAGATTGCTCTACGCAAGGTGCAAGCACTTCTGGAATGCGGTGCTAATGTGCAAGTTGTTGGCCCCATACTCTGCCCGGAACTAAGGCAACTGGCAAAGAGCGGCGTAATACAAGCATTTCAAAGGAGCTATAAAGCGGAAGACTTGCAGGATACCTTAATTGCTATAGCCGCAACCGATGATGCCAAGACAAATGAAAGTATGGCTGCTGAGGCAAGACGGCAAAGAATATTAATCAACGTAGTAGATGACCCACAGCACTCCGACCTTATTGCCCCTTCATATTTCAGACGTGGTGAAGTTACTATCGCTGTTTCTACATCTGGCAGAAGCCCAGCACTAGCACGCAAGCTCAAGAGCAAATTGGAAAAGGACTTTGGAGTTGAATATGCTAAATTGGCCGTGCTGGCTGGTGAAGTTCGCACTGAGTTGAAACAACAGAAAATTGCAGTCGATACTGAAGCCTGGCAGGAAGCCCTGGACTTGAATTTACTAACTGAGCTGCTAAAAGATGGCAAAATTCAGGAGGCAAAGGACACCCTGCTCAAGAATTTGAAGGCATCGGGGAAAAGGAAACGATAAAGACGATGCCGACTGGAATGCAAATTCATTTGGTGGGGGTGAATCACAGCACAACCCCAATTGAAATCCGAGAAAAGCTGGCAGTGAGCAGGAGACAGCTCTCCAATGCCCTGCTTCTCCTTCACAACCATGTGCCACAAGGACTTATACTGTCGACCTGCAACCGAACTGAAATCTATTCCGTGAGTGACAGCGGCTGTTCTTCGCAGTCAGGCAGCATTGATTTTTTAAAAGCCTGGGCAGATATATCCGCTGCCGACTTATCACCATACATCTACGTCTACCAAAATGAAGCAGCAGCCAGGCATCTCTTCTGTGTAGCTTCGGGGCTTGACTCAATGATTATCGGCGAGTTTGAAATCCTGGGACAGGTGAGGCAAAGCCTTGCGGAAGCAAAGAAAACTCACCTGCTGGAGCTACCGCTGCGTAACCTCTTTCAACAGGCAATTCGGGTAGGCAGACGCGTGAGAGAAAAAACGGGAATTAGCAGGAACGCTCTATCCGTGAGCTCCGTTGCAGTTGAGCTAGCAGCAAAGGCCATCGATGATTTTGGTAACAGCAAAGTCTTCATCATCGGTACCGGCGAAGCCGGAAGGTTGGTAGCCAAAGCACTCAAGGAAAGAGGAGTTTCGCAGATTGTTGTTACCAGCCGCTCTTATGAAAAGGCTTCATCTCTGGCAGCAATGCTGGGTGGTAATTCAGTCAACATCAGTGACCTTGGTAAGGAGTTAGCTATCTGTGATATAGTCATCAGCTGCACTGGAGCGCCCCACCAGATATTAGACCTCTGCACTGTAGAAGATGCCATACGGGCTCGTCCCAATCGCCCCCTCGTGGTCATTGACATCGCTGTCCCACGGGATGTGGAGCCTGAGGTGAGACAAATTAACAATGTTTTTCTCCATGATATCGATGACCTTACCCAGCTCTCTGAGTTAAACCGCAAACAGAGGGAAACCGAAACACAGAAGGCTATGGAAATTATAGAAGCCGAGGTGAAAAGATTTACCTCCTGGTGGCAAGCCATTGAAATGAAACCGGTGGTCAGCAGCTTGGTGAAAAAGGCAGAAGACATACGCCAGGCACAGCTTAATGCCACTCTAAAGAAACTGCGAGGGCTTTCTCCCGAGGAGCAACAGTACCTGGAAGCCATGACAAAGGCGATAGTGCAAAAGATGCTTGATGACCCTATTAGATGCCTTAAGGAAAATGTCCAGAGAAGAGAAGATTATGTCCCTCTGGTCAATGAGCTTTTCCATCTCGACATGGAAGAACCGAAATGAAGGACAGCATAGCCATTGGTACGCGGGGCAGCAAGCTGGCTCTTGTCCAGGCTGAGTGGGTACTGGCCAGGTTGAGAGAACTTAACCCAGGGCTAAAGGCTAGTATTGTTAAAATAGTAACCAGAGGTGACCAGGAAATCGACACTGGTCTTGACAAATTCGTCGGACAAGGCATATTCGTAAAGGAACTGGAAAGGGCTTTAATCGACGGTAAAATAGACCTGGCTGTGCACAGCCTCAAAGATATGCCTATTACAATCCCCGGTGAACTTTCTTTGGCCGCAGTGACACTTAGATTCGACCCTAGAGATGTCCTCATATCCAGGTCAGGAAGGCTTACTGAACTTGCCCCTGGGTCAAAGGTAGGCACGGGAAGCATCAGGCGTACCGTTCAGCTACTTACCTACCGCTCTGACCTTGAAATATGCGAGATACGGGGAAACATTGATACCCGCCTGCGAAAGGTATTCAAGGGCGAACTTGATGGCATCGTCATTGCAGCGGCGGCTATGATACGCATGGGCTGGGAAGATAAGATAACAGAATATCTGCCCGTAGAGCACTTCGTGCCAGCCGTAGGCCAAGGGGCACTAGGGATAGAAGTACGCTCCAGTGATAAGGAAACAGCTACACTTGTTTCTTATGTAAACCATGAGGCGACATGGCAAAGTGTGGCTGCCGAGCGAGCATTTTTGCAGGCCCTCGGTGGTGGATGCCGAAGCCCTATAGCTGCTCTCGGCATGGTATCTGGCAATACCTTGAAACTGGAGGGAATGGTGGCCAGCGCTAGCGGCAGCCATATCCTGCGCTGCTCGGAAGAAGGTGACGCTCTGGCTCCTGAGGAAGTTGGAATCCGTCTAGCTCAGAAAATGGTAAAAATGGGAGCACTAGATTACATTGTTGAGGCGCAAGCCTGATAGTGGGAACTCATAAGCACCAAGAACTCTACAGACGACTGGGAATTATTACCTGAATCTTTCGTAAGCTAGAGTGTTAAGCGATTTGACTCGCCAAATAAGATTAAGGCTGGCCATTCCACCCGGAGCCAGACTGAAAGGCAGCAGGACAAGCAGGCAACTTCCTTGATATAGCCTTTCTACACCACCCTCGGAGTTGGAAATACTTTCTACGGGGAAACGCCACAATCCAATTTTTGGCGCCGCTGTTAACTCTAGCTCTATGCCCAAATGCCGATTACCTAAGACCATCTTATCGATATCTATCAGTTCACCCCAAGAATCAAGATGACAATCATCCAGAGTAAACCCGGGTACTCGATAATAGGCTTGTTCATTATGCCCGCCACCAAGTAAGTTTATGTTCCACTCGCTGCCAAAAACAGCCTCAGCAGAAGAATCACTCATGTTCTTCAAGCAATAGTTTATCTCTATCCTTTCTTCTCTCGCCTCCAACCCAATTTCCTTTTCCACCTCGAAGGGTAAACTTTTCCCTTCAATGCATAGAATTCCACTTCGGCTTAGCCGAACTTTTATTATGCTGCCTTTTTTCTCTAGCGACGGTTCGTAAGCTTGGTCAGCAAAGTTTCCCAGGTCTGTGTAGAGATTGTCAGCAAATTCCTGCAGTTTTGTATCGGGGCTAAAGAAGTGGTCAATAAGACTAGACCGAAGGTGCTTGTCATAGACCAAAAAGCGAGAAGCCTCCTCATCTTTTACTCTTATCAAATCATGTATGCTTGAAATACCACCTCCCCTTCCCCTCTGTTTCTCAGAAGGCAACTCGGTCAATGCTCGATGATAAGCCTCCGGTCTTCTGGCCAACGTGCTGAATAAATTATAGCTATGACGGCGGATGTCCCACTCAAAAATAGAACCGCCTTCTCCAGGGGTCAAATAAACAGAAAAGGCATTGCCATCAATGAGTAGTTCCTCAACGCCATCTCCATCAAAATCAGTCTTTTCATATTCCACCCATGCATGGTTTAAATGAAAGAACCTGCTTAGCCATGAGCGGTGCTGGTGGATTATCTTATCAGCCTTGTTTTCTGCTTGAATGAGATGGCTATATGTGGTTGCCCGTATATCAGCCAGGTAGATTCCACCAAAAACGCCGTGCCAGTAGGGGCAGTTGCATTGCGCTTTCCATAACTCCTCCAGGCCGCAATCATCTCTATCAAGAGGCCGGGCTTGATAAACTTTTTTATGAACACGCAGCATTTTCTTGTGCATCCGATTTATTTCTGGATACTTGACCAGGAAATTACGCCACAAACCGCCATGCACAAACTTCGTTATGTCTTGCCGCCCTTCAGCCTCCAGTTGACGTTTAAGCTTGGTATATTCCCAGGACTTGTCAGATGGCAGAGACCACTCTAGCATCTCGTCATAGCTAGTGCAGGGCAAATAAATCCTACCCAAAGGCGGAAACCGACGGACATAGTCACCTAGTGGGAGGGTATGTAGCCAATTCTGGTTGTTTTCTAACTCAGTGAAAAATTGGTTCACCCACTGGTTTCGCCAGCAATAATCATAGGTCTCTGGCCACACACCAAATTTCTCGCCGTCATCACCCATCACAGCTATCTTACCATCTTCGTCCGAAGCCTCCTCGCTCAAATAGCTGATAACCCTGTCCACATCCTGCCAAGGCATGGAATGGCGCAGGTATTTACTAATAGGAAACAGCTTCACAAAGTGACCTTGCTCTTCGGTAATGTAGTAGCCGAAGAGGTCTTTATCATCCAACCCTACTAACTTGAAAGCAGTCTCATCAACCAGCGTCCATTCCATATTTGCTTCAGCCAGAATCTTTGCCAGATATGGCTCCCAGACTCGCTCTGCCAGCCACAGCCCGGTTGGTTTTGAACCAAATCTTTGATTGATTATGTCCGACATTTTAGCAATTTGCCCTAACTTATCAGCATCAGGAATGCTCGGCAGAATGGGCTCATAATAAGCACCACCTATAATTTCTACTTGCCCTCGGTCTACCAGCCCAGCCACGCGGTGCAAAAATTCAGGATGAGTTTTTTTTAACCAATCAATAAGGCAACCACTATAATGCAGGGAAAGACGAACTATGGTGTGCCTTTCCAGCGCTTCAACCATAGGTAGATAGGCCTGTTGGTAAACTTGCTCAAAGACCCACGGGAAATTACCTACCGGCTGATGATTATGGATAGCCAAGCCAAGATATATTTGCTTCACTTGCTCCGCTCAAATCTTTGCTTGCGCAACTTCTTTAACAATCACTATTAATTAAAAGATAGCAAAATGGCAACTCTAAGTAATAGACTTGAGATGATTAAAGAAAGAGTTTATCAATTATTTTATCTCTCAGATTCCTACTAACTATCAATTTACGGTAGCATTCCTTTTTGATGCCCTCATCAGCTTGGCTGAGATTGATAGCCCGATAAGCATTAACAATCGCCTGGCATTGCTCAAGCAATCCCTTGTGAATCAAATTGATATCCCACATTGGTCTTCGGCTTGCCCACCAGAATTGACAACTGTGTAATGCTCTATCAAGCAAACCGCGAGCGATAGTAGCAGACCGTTTAGCCTCGTCACTATCGCTAACTTTGGTAGCCTTGTTTACCAATTCAAGGCATATCCCTAGATGCTCCCACTGGAGACGATGAATTTCATTATCTTTGTCCATCCACAAGGGATAAGGATTGCCAGCAGCAAAATCTTCATCAGAAGTGCTCCATGATGATGGCTTTGGCTCTATGGCCTCACCTGCAGGGAAAAGCTCCACAAGTTGACTTACAGTCACAGCTTGCACCTCATGAGTTATCTTGATATCTTCGAAGAAAAGACTGTGCTGATGAGCCAAAACTGTAGCCTGCTTCACGCCAGCCAGAATTTTCCGGGAAGGTTGGATTTGCTCATAAACCTCGGCAAGGAATAACTCCTCCCAGTGCTTAATATGATGGCCAAAGGTCTCAGCATCCATAGCGGTGACAACATACATCTCCTTTTCATTTCCCTTAATCTGCCTTAAGTTTTCTAAAAATTGGGATGGCCCCAAGGCTTGAAAGGATATTTTATTGCTAACTATATCGTCACGAAAGAATACCGTCAGCCGCTTGTTATTGTGCTCAACGTAGTGAATTATATTCACCGGCCAACTATTGGGACAGGCAATTCCACTCAGTATAATCCATTGATGCCCAGAGTTTAAAATCGGCGAGACTATCTCTTTGCTATAACACATCTCAGGCGAGAAAAAGCCTTGCGGTACATAGACCTTACCAAAGAACCGCCTGTTGGTTCTCAAATTCAACTGAATTTGCCTATCTATCTCTCTTCGAGGAATAAGCGGCAGAATAGGATGATATTTACCACTGCCGGTGAATTCTATCTGGCCTCTCTTAGCCAGTTGGCTAAGCCCATCGATAATATCATCGTGCCCACAATCATGAAGCATCTCGGTAAGGACACCATTGATATTCACTGTGACTTTAGCATGGGGATATCGAAGTAAGACTCTTAGTAGCGGTCGATAAGACTCGTCGCAAATCTTATGTAAAACACTCAGGGATTGAGTCGGCGGCTGGTAAAAGTGGAAAATCTGTGCCCAATAAATCATGCTTTCATGACCTGAACTAGTTGTTCGTCTAAAATATAGGCAACGGCACCCAGTATCCCTGCATTGCTGCCGAGGCGAGCTCTAACTATGCGCACTCTCCGGGCTGGTA
>Ga0265594_1001698_pt1 | contig 16745 bp, 17 predicted proteins | sample saktaG_11_FD_190147 | JGI IMG/M metagenome (GOLD analysis project Ga0265594, IMG submission 190147) | Saline water microbial communities from Sakinaw Lake, British Columbia, Canada - sak_2011_5_24_80m | ecosystem: Environmental > Aquatic > Non-marine Saline and Alkaline > Saline ... | reverse complement strand
TAACCTGCCCAACCCTTGGGTTGCGCTCCAGCTGCTGTTTGAAGGTCGAATTCCATCATACCCTGGCTCGCCATAAGTATTGATAGCCGTAAACTCTATCCATTCACTGCCAGGACTTGAGTCATAAGGCATTTCAGCTGTGGTACATTGAGCGGCCGCACAGGCGATGGTATCATCAACCCATTCCCAAACATTGCCGCCCAAATCCCAAATCACCTCACCATTACTTGCATAATGAGTCCTTCGTTGTCCCACACAGGCCCTGCCGCTGGTGGTATCATCACCGACAACATAATTATTATAGTGTCCATCACAGGAACTGGCTGAATCCCCTGTTCCATAATACCCATTGTTATCATCAGTAGAAGCTACTAAGGCAACATAATTGCCGCCACCGCTTGTCTCATCATTATGACCGGAAAACATAAAGTTCGAACCAACCGCATTTCCATACCAATTAGCCCCTAATCTCTCCGCATTTCTGGCAATAGTCATCCACTCCTCGTTAGTCATCAGATGATATTTCGAACCTAAATTTTCGCAATAGGTTTTAGCATCAGTTTGAGAGATGTTGGCGATTGGATAACCGCTGGTCACTGAAACCACCGTTTTTGAATTAGCGGCGGTACAAGCGGTAGTGCTGTTGCTATAAGTGTGATAGCCTGTGTCCGGACTGGTTAATCCAGTCGAAGGATCAGAAGTAGCAGCGCATTTAGCTTCATACTTCATCGCACAGAAATCACTGGTGCTGTAAAGGGGATCGCCGGGAACATGAACAAAACCATCTGAGCAAGCAATCTGGGCATTGGCTGGCTCTAAAGACTGGAGCTTGCCAAATTTGACTGCCCCGCCCAAGAGATCAACATAAACCTCAAATAAAGTTCGATTATATGGATAAATCAAAAGATCATCCATTTTGCCGTCAAAATAATTAGGGGTACCACCAGCTCTTCCCACTAAAACACTGCCATCAGAAACCGACCACAAAGATAAAGCTGGAGAAGAAATTAAGCGGCCGTTTTTGTAAAAAGAGGTATTACTGCCGTCATATGAAACAGCTACATTGGCCCACTCAGAAGTAGAAATGCTGGCGCCTGATGAAACAGCAGTCGTTCCTACGCCAACAGCGCCAAAAAGCAGTTCATCACCAAGTAATTGAAACATATAGCCATTATTGTGAGGTTGACCGACAATCGTCTTCGTGCCGGAAACTGAATCCGGGTTTATCCAAACCGAAATGGTTATCGCTCCGCCTAACTGCAAATTGTTTTTACTGCCCAAGTCAACAAAATCATTAGTGCCGTCAAATTGGAGAGCGTAATTGTTGTTGCCCTGAACCCATTGGCTATTATCGGTAGGAAAGTTAATCAAGGCGCCGCGATTGACTTGGGGTGAGCGGTCAATTGCCTGAAATCCCGACCCATCATCAAAAGAAATTTCCACCACTGGTTCTCCCCTCTCCATCGAATAAGCTAAAGAGCCTTCGTCTCGGGTACCGGAGAGAAGTCTAACTTCATCGACTGAGCCGTCTAAAAAGTTTGTGTAAGTAGAAGCGCCGGTTTTAGTTGTTCCTAAATAGAAATTTGAAGAAGTATCACTAATGGAAGTTCCAACTGAACTGGTTGAACCATCGCGAACACCGTTGACATAAATATAAACCGTCCCTGGACTGGTGGCATTAAAATAACCTTGTAAAAGATACCACTGACCGGCAACCATCTGAGTTCCACCAGTCGCAGTTTTGATATTACCAGCCGTGCCGTCAGTAGAAATTTGAAATTTCGGGAAAGCCCGTCCTGTTGAGTCAGTTTGGATAATAATCCGATAACTTCTAATATTAGTAGTTTCGTCCCATTTAGCCAGAACTGTTTGAATTGTGTTTGCGGTTAAAGAAATGGTATCAAATTTAACCCACGCTTCTACTGAGAAACTGCCTGTTTGGGAAAAAGTAGATGAATCATCAGCTGTTCCATAATCAGTGGTGCCATTAAATTCTACCCGTCGGCCGTATTTTCCTAAAGTTTGAATTCCAGTAGCCGTACCTGAAGTGGCCGTAAGAGTGAGATCATTATTACCGACTTGGTCTTTAATATTAACTGATCCTCTTGTCCCTTCAAAATTATAATAAACAACCGGTTCCTCCCAAGCGCTCCAATCAGCAGATAGATTTTGTGGAGAAAGAATAATTAAAAAGAGAAAAATGAAAGTTATGGAAATAATCTTAACGAAGAAATTCTTCATTAATTATATTTATACAGAATTTTTGCAATCTTTGCAATATCCGTAATTCCCAAAAAAAATTGGCTTATCAAAAATCATCACATCTTATAGATTTTTTTTCTACTTTTGTGCTTTAGGAATAACAAGTCTTGTTTCTATTTTCTTAAACATCGTAAGGAAAAAGATTAAAGGGATAAGAATAAAAATAAATTCATATAAAAACACTTGAGTTTTCGACTCAAAAAATACTGGAGAAAATTTTTCAATGAGAAAAGTAACAAAGACCATTATAATAAGAGTTAAAAAACTGCTATGGGCAATTTGAATATAGATTAGTTTTTTGTTTCTTAGGTTAAATAAAAGTTTTCTAAAATCTTTCTCTTTTTGAATTATTTTTGATACGCCTTCTTCTTTAATCTCTTTTATTTCAATAAGAGCAGCCATTTTTTCTCTCGACATTTCCTCTCCCAAAATTGTGGGGCTTTTAATGAAAGCAAAGAAGTAGAAAAAAACACTAGAAAAGAAAAGAGGAGATGCAATTAAAATTGCTAGGGGAGTTTGGGTGAAAAAATTTACCGACATCAAAACAATAGAAAGCGTCAACATTTTTTCAGCTCTATTTTCCATCCTGTAGATAGCTTCTAAAATATCTTTGTTTGGGTCACTTTTGAGAAAAATTACTTTTTGAGTCATTGTTCAAAAACATTATTAGTCAAATTTTTTGCTACTCCAAAATAAAGGTTTAACTTTTACATTACGTATATGAGCATGTTCTGGATCACAACAACGGAAACCAACTTTTCCGCTTGGATAACTATGATTCAACACCTTCAATTTAACACATCAGGTGAAAAAGTAAAAAAGGTGATCTTTGTATCATTATAACTCAACTAGATTTTACCAGAAATGAGACAGCATGAAAAGAGTTTTAAGTACACATGTCTGCTTGGGGTGCTCGTTGTACTTGACTTTCTAGGAGTACTTTGATAATATTCAGTATATGAATATAAAAAATACAATCACATCTCTACCTCTTTCCCAACAGGTCGCCTTATGGGTTATCTTAAGGATAAAAGGCTCAAACGAAAAGAAATTCCGTTTTTCCAGCTCTGATTTTGCGAAGACTTTTCGCCCTTTTGTAAAATCCTATCTTTCAACTGATCCCAAAGAGTATGGAAAGTTTGTGGGCGCTACTCTAAGCGGCTTAATGAGAAATAAGATACTAATTAAATTGACCGGAGACAGGGATAAGTTATGGACTCTTTCCGATAACGTTAAGAATAATTTTAAAGAATTTAAAAATGGTTTGTTTGAGATGAAAACGTATTGGAATTAAAAGATGGGAACTGCTCAAAAAAATCCTGGAAAAAAGGTCGTAGACAAAAAACAAAAGAATAAGGTTTGGAAATTTTTAAACTCACCTCTAATTATAGCCCTTATACCAGCAACTATCTCTTATTTCGCGGCTGTTGCGACAACTTCCAAAAAAATTAACAACTTGAAGCTTGAGTTTCAGCAACAGATAACAAGCTCTCAAACCCAAAGCCAAACAATTGTTAGCGATAGTTCAGGCTCCACTTTATCACCTAACGACGAAATGAACCCAAGTGATAGGTCAAGCAATAGCTTTAACAGCTCAAACTGGATGTTTACCAAAGATATGATTCCAAACAAAGAGGGTTTTTATTGCCCTAAAAGCCCCAATTTTCCTTCATGGTCGATGTGGACTAAAAATAGGTATAAAGCTGACAGTGAAATCTCTATAACTTTTTCTTTATTAGATAAGACCGATAATAAAAAAAATCCAACCTTTTATATTAGTTATGGCGATAAAACAAGTGATGCGCCAGACGCTTTTTACAGATTCAACGTTTTTGACGGAGACCTAAACACGCTTCGGCTTTACGACCGTGAAGAAAATGAGGTTGTTTTTGAAAGGTCGAAAAACGATGCACCTATGGATAAATTTATCACTTTAACAATCTCACCAGTATTTCTTAACAAAAAATCTTCGACATTGACACTCAATCCTGTAGTTTCTTATCAATTAGATGGACAGGAATACAGTTTTGAACCCGAAAAATTTTTTGAGATAGATTTACCTTTGTCTTCTGGCAAAAATCAAGGAGATGGCTTTCAGTATGGGTTAGGTATTTCAAAGGGTGATTGTTTCAAAATTATCTCCTCAAGCTTATAACTCTCTATCTATTTGTTTAGGTTTTGATAGGCTAATCATGTGAGCTTTTATGATATAGCACCTTTGATATAGTACCTTCGAGGTGCTTTCTTCCTTGCACCTTGGGAAGTTAGAGTTTTAAATCATCCAGCCTGGCTCCTCACAGCATATAAACTTCGAGACTGGTTTTTCACTTCGGAAAAGCCAATTTTGTGGAATTTTGATATAATGAAATTATGCCAACCAATTTATCTCCAACGAAAAGTGATATCGCCATCGGTTTAGTAAAAGCGGCGGTGAATGCAATCCCGGCGGTTGGTGGCCCTCTGGGATCCCTAATGGGTGATTTTATTCCTACAGAATTAGACAAGCGTAGAGATTCTCTTCTTTTAGAACTAGAGAGAGAATTTAAAAGGCTAGAAAATAAAATAAATACAGAAACGCTTAAAAAGCCTTATTTTATTTCTCTATTCCTTCAATCGTTTAGATCAGCAATGGCTGCGGAAGAAAAAGAAAAACTAGATTGTTATAAAGCCATAATTATCAATTCTGCCTTAATACAAGAGCCAAACATTGATGAAATGAAAATTATGTTAAGAATAACTGATAATTTAACTCCACTACACATCAAGCTACTAAAGATCTTTATCGATCCGCCAGAATATCTAGAAGAGAATCCTGACATCAAGACAAGGTTTGGAAATATTTCAATGGGCGGTGTGTCTACATTGACTTCAGCAGCACTTCCAAACTATTCGTCAGACCTTACAAATATAGCATCAAAAGATCTAGAGTCAATGGGTTTGGCTAATGGCTTATCAGGAAAAGTTACTATGACAGTTCACGGAATTCTCTCCTCAAGAATTACGGATTTTGGGAAAAAGTATATTAGTTTTATTTCACTTTCTGGATAGATAAATTTAAGGCCAAAAAAATGCTCTACATGTAGATAGACAAAATTAGAACCTATTTTACTCTTGACTACGCATATCTTTAACTTTTCCGTCTTTATCCATCAATGTTATTTGCAAACGATCTTTTAGAGTAATCTTTTCTGTAAAAACTTTTTCATATTTATAAGTAAGAACTCCAATAATCAAGGATGTTAAAGCGGCTAACACGCTAGTCAATGCTATGGATATTGAAGCTATATTCAACAAGTTGGTAACTAGAGGGGCTATCAACTTGATTAGGAATGCGAAAACGGGAAATGTAGCTATTGTGGTTGTTATAGCTGTTAATATAAGCATGACTTTTTGAAGTTTGTAATTTGATTCCTCAAGTCTCTGGTTTTGTTTTTCTGCAGCTTCTATTGTCTTATTAAGTTTTTTGATTTTGTTTTCAAGCCTATCGAGAGCGAAGATTGTCTCTACTTGAGTAGAAATAAGTTGTTGATTATGAGGTGTTCCGGTTGTGGGATGAGACTGTATGTGTTTCAAACTTTCCTCAAGTTCTTTTTTCATAAGTTGATTATACCAAAGGTTCAAATGTCCAACTGGGTCATTAAAATTTGAGGCTAAAAATGTGTGGTTCCCTACTATGCACCACCTTCGAGGTGCTTTCCTCCTTGCACCTTGGGAAGTTAGAGTTTTAAATCATCCAGTCTGGCTCCCTAATTCGGAAATTAATATAAGTTTAGGTTCAAAATTGGACAAAATTGCCTGGAAGATTATTAATGTTTTCCAGAAAAATAACTGATTTGTGAAAGAAAAACTAGCTTACATCACAACCTTCCCAAACTAATAAATGCCCCATCTTCAACTAGATAAGTTATAATTGCGATTGTGACAGTTCAAAGCCTCCCCAAAAAACATCACTACATTCCTCAGTTTTACTTAAGAGGCTTCTCTACCGATAAAGAACACCTGTATGTTCTAGACAAATTAGCTCAGAAAGATAGTAAGTTCAGATATCAAACCGCAGAATCAATTGCCTTTCAAAAACACTTTTATACATACAAAACCAAGGAAAATAAACAAGGGACATTGGAGAATCTATTCTCACAAATTGAAGGCAGGGCAGCTGAAATTATCAGAAAAGTCGAACGAAAACAAGACCTGGATGATCAAGATAGAAATGACTTCTCCCTTTTTCTTAGTTTTTTATGGATAAGGGTTCCACATTCAAAAAAAGAGTTTGAAAGGGCTACTCAAGAACTCTATGCGAAGATTGCCAGAAAATCTGTCGCAATTACTCCAAAACAGAACCTAAAAAGTTTTTTTCAAAAACGAAGTAAAAAACTAACAGATAAAGAAATAGACGACCTTGTAGATTTCGCTATAAATGAAAAACGCAGCAGAATCAATGTGGCAGTTCCTCAGGGATATTGGATTAAACAAATGTTGCTTCTTGGGGTTGATATTTCTCCCGCCCTAGAGATAACCGACTGGGAATTTCGGATAGCAGAAAAGCCTTTCGCATTTATTACTTCGGATAACCCCTTTTTGCTAATTCCGAGTCGACCCGTGCATCCTTTTGAAGATGTAGGCTTGTTGACCCCTGGAGCAAAAAAGATAGTTCCAATTACTGCAAAAATTTGCCTAGTTATGCACGAACCTCAGAAAAATCCAAAAATCGTTTACACAAATGCTGACAAATCTTTCTTTCAAAAAATTAACAACTGGATTGTAAAGCATAGCGAACGATTTGTATATTCTGCTGATAAAGGCAAGGTAGAAAAAATGATTAAATCAAACAATGAGCTGCTAAAACCTGCTCCAAAGCGATTTGTAGTAGGTTCGCCCTAATGTCAAACCGCAGGCTATCGCAATAAATAAAAATGCTGAAAAGACAAAAGATGGTACCAATGTATATCCGAACCCGTATTGCCGTTTTTTAGTGACGGGATAGGTAGGAAAAAACCCTAAGACTGACATTTTTAGATCATCCCACAGACAAATGTAATCTCTGAAAAAGTAATAAGGGCTATGGATTTCATTAAAAACTATGATAGAATACATCTACAAGACACAGATAAGATACCTATAAAACATGGCAAGCAATTGGGAGATCAAACAATTTAGGTTAACTATTTTCCCGCATAAAAGCTATAAAGCCCCTTCTAAAGCGTTATGGCCAGCTTCTAGTAAGTTTGTTTTAGAAAAACAAACAAGCCAGTCAAAAACTGGCGAGACAATCTTAGAGGGAAAACACCAAAAAAACAGAGTTGTTCTATCAATTACACCAATAAGAATTAGCCTAAGTTTATCCCCAGAACAAGAAATAGCATTTAATCCCCCAAGTGTAGTTACTCTAGGAAAATTCGATGACAATTTAACCCTGATTCATCAGATAGCAACAGAATGGTCACAAGCCAAGGCCTTTCCTGAAACAAAGAGAGTTGCCTTTGGAGCTGTTCCTCTTAAACCTGTCAAAAACACAGTAGAGGGTTACAAATTACTCAATAAGTACTTACCCTTCAAGCTTGACGGGAAGAAAACTTCTGATTTCTTGCATCAGATTAATATACCAACAAAATCAAAAATAATAAAAAATCTAGCAATTAATAGGTTGTCTAAATGGAGTGTCCTAAGGTTAACAACCAAAATGTCGACGATCCAAGAAACATCCTCTGAGTATAAATATCCAGATATCTTCTTAGTAAGCCTAGAATTGGACGTGAATACCGCAAAAGAATTCTCTGGCAAGTTTGAAAAAAAACAAACAACGGCATTATTTGGCGAACTACTCGATTTAGGGAAAGAACTGTGTGAAAAAGGTATTAGAGCAAAATAATATGAAAGACAGGCTCCTTTTGGCAAAAGCAGATATACACGATATATCATCCCACCAATTAAAGTCCCCCTCTGTTGGCAGTGCAGATAATCAAAGAGTAAGTAAACTAGCAGATTACTACTGGCTTAAAACTTCGGTCGACCAGCGAGATACTCCTGAAGAAATAGAAACTGTCTGCTATCCAAATTCTAATAAATCATTAGTCCAAGATTTCTCTGCTACTATAGCCCCTCTCCTTTATGAATACCAAGCTACCATTTCAGTAACTTTAGAACACCTACTGCTCTTTGACCTTCTAGATGAATATCAAAACAACTCTGTTGTAGACTCCGGGCAGATAATTAAAAACGAATTTTCAGAGTTGTTGTCAAAATATTACTCTACCCTTAAAGAAGAAGGCTCTGTTGCTTATGGGCTTATATCTCAATGGATTGAAAGACGTGGCATGCCTGCTGTTGAATTGTTAGAGAATTATATAAATCTAAGACTGGTTGGTGACAATATAATATCGGATTTACTAATTGCTCTTGGAGATACTAATTATCAGTGGGACTATAAAGATCGACTTCATTATCTAGAACAGATGCTGAGTGATAAATCACCCAAAATAAGGTATGGAGCACTCATCGGAATATCTAACATTGATTCTCCAAGCTCAATCTCCAGAATCAAAGATTTTCTGAAAAAAGAGAAAATAATTCCTCTCATTAATACTGCTAAATCAGTAATAGAGCAATTGCGTGCTACTCAAAAGGAGTAAACAGATGTCATATCTACTCAGAAACGTAAGAGTAAAGAGATGGTCATTTAAGTCCAGGAGGGAGTATTTTCCTGCCGATCCACTAGCTGACCTAAATACTACTCAAAATAACCTTTCTTGTTTTTACATAGACGATAAAAAAAGCAACCTAGAAGATATAATTGCTGGACTAGCCTCAAATAAACAGAGACTTAGTCACTTTGGTTATATTTTAATCGATCTTCAAGTTATCAAAAATAATAGATTTAAAATAAATAAAACAGAAATTGGTACAACTCCTTGCTTGAAAGCCAATGCTCGCCATGTAAATATAGAAGAACTAACAGCAAAGAAACTAATTAACTTTGCTAAACTGGCTCACACATCTCCTGACATCAACACGAAAACCAAAAAACAGGTAAAACAGCTTCTCCTCAAAGCTGCGAAGTGTGGAAACTTGGATACTTCTAAAATGTGGGAAAGTTTAAAAAAAGAACTTGGCTTTGCCCAAAATCCAACTTCTCGTTAACACCTTCAAGGTACAACAGATACTGCACCCTGGTAAAGATCAAAACTATTCTCAAATCAGGTGTTTGATTTTCTCTAGGAGGAAAAGCGCCTTAAAGGTGAATACTTGCACTGAGAAAGTGCTTGTGGTGAGTGTGATCGAACCAAGACAAATGAGATAGTATAAAAAAATGTAAACAACTTGAGTTTCTGTTATAATTTTTCTTGAAAATTCTTTATTAACGGCTTTTTCATTCAACATTTTAGAATTATTTAATTTTTTTATGTTATAAATTAAAATAAGATAAAAAATGAAAATCCTTATAATCGAGGACGATAAACAAACTGCTAAGACAATTAAAGATGAAATGAAAGACTATTATGCTGTTGACCTGGCCTATACTGGTGAAGATGGTGAATATCAAGCGCAGGTGAACAATTACGATGCCATTATTCTTGACCTGATGCTGCCAGATATAGACGGCATCTCTATTTGTAAGAAAATTCGGGAATTTGGGATTAAAACGCCAATATTGGCGCTCACAGGAAGAACGAAAGTGAGAGATAAAGTTTCTGCTCTTGATTCAGGTATTGATGATTACCTGACCAAGCCTTTTAGCTTTGCCGAGCTTTTGGCCCGTGTACGAGCGCTGATGAGGCGTAGTCCTGAAGTCTTTAGCTCAAATCTTCTTTCTGTTGGCAACCTTAGTCTTGATGTCATTAGTAAAACTGTAAAACGCAAGCGAGTAAAAATTTTTCTTAGACGCAAAGAGTTCGATTTACTTGAATTTTTGATGCGTAATCAAAGAAGAGTGATGACCAGGTTTATGATCTTGGAGCATGTCTGGGACAGTAGTGTCGATCCGGTAACTAATACTATCGATGTCCATATCAAAACCTTAAGAGACAGGATTGATAAGCCGTTTGCCAAAAAACTTATAAAAACGGTTCACGGTTTTGGATATAAAATTGAAGCATAATACGAATGACTAAAACGCTTAGAACTTGAAAAATTTGAATTTTAGTATTGTCCTTCGACAAGCTCAGGATGGTGAGCAAAATCGAACCATTTCGAATTTCGATATTAGAATTTCGAATTTTAAACATAGAAAGGAGGTGATAAAATAATATGAAGAAGTTAATTAAAAAAGTGTTAACAGATAAAAAGGTCAGGAATTTGAAAGCATTAATCGCATTGGTGTTGACATTGGGCGTTGTTGGTGAGCCTTGGCAGGATTAGCAGAGATAAGTCTTGTAGATTTTTCCGCATTATTCTCTGAGCCAGACGAAAGACAACTTAAAGGTAATAGCATGGAGATGTTATTAAGCGTGAAGAAAGTGTTTAATTGGCTTACGAGACCAAAATCGAGAAATAAAGACTTTGCCAGACGAGAATTTATCCTCAATGTTTTATTAGTTGGAGCTATATTTTTATCTTCCGCAGCTATCCTTTCGGCTTGGATAGGCACCCAACGTGTTGCTCAAAAAGGAGAAATTTATCAAGGTGTTCCCATTGCTCTTTTGGCCACTGTTCCTCTATCTTTCTTAGCTCTTTATTTTTTCTCTCGTGGTGGGAAACCTAAGTTAGTTGCATACATATTTATTAGTCTTTATATTTTTTCGGCTATGTATACATCTTATTATTGGGGGACAAGTGTCCCTCAAGCACTGTTAATTTTTGCGTTAGTAATTGTTATGACGGGAGTACTTATTGGCACAAAATTCGCCTTCGTTGTAACAATTTTCATTTCGCTTTCACTTTTTGCCATCTCATACTTACATACTAAAAGGATTATTCTAGCTAATACAGCCTGGAGAAGTAAACCACCTCATCTTAGAGATACCGGAGTTTCAATAATGATATTTGCCATCATTGCTATTGTTTCCTGGCTTTTTAATCGTGAAATTGAGAAAGCACTACAGAGGGCACGGAGGTCGGAGAAAGCCTTAAAAAAAGAACGAGACTTTTTGGAAGTAAGAGTTGAGGAGCGAACAAAAGAGCTTAAAAAAGCCCAGCTGGAGAAGGTATTGCATTTATATCGTTTAGCTGATTTCGGCCGGATGGCAGCCGGATTCTTCCATGATTTAGTGACCCCTTTAACTACTGTTTCTCTTAATGTTGAACGACTTCAAGCTCGAAGCAAAGACGTTAAACAATTGAATTCCAATATGGGGCCATTACTCAAACGAGCCGCCAGCGGTACACGGCGCATGAAGAGCTTTGTTCAGGCGGTAAGAAAGCAAATACAGAAACAAGAAGAAAAAGTTGTTTTTAGCCTCAATAGAGAAATAATCCAATCTCTTGATGTTCTCAATTATAAAGCCAAGAGCATACGGGTTAAACTTCATTTTGTTTATCCTAAAACAATTCGCACTTATGGTAATCCACTAAGGTTTAACCAATTGATAACCAATCTTGTCTCAAATGCCATTGAGGCATATGAGGGGGTACGACGAAGAAAGAATCGTGAAGTAATTATCAAGCTTGCTAGGCAAAATAAGAGAGTCATTCTAGAGGTTCAAGACTTTGGCTGTGGGATACCAAAGAAAAATCTTGGCAAAATCTTTGACCCCTTCTTCACCACTAAAAGCGCTGAAAAAGGAACGGGCATTGGACTTTCTATTTGCAAAGATATTGCTAAGGAAGAGTTTGGTGGTAAGATAAAAGTTGAAAGTAAACAGGGGAAGGGAACAACGGTTATAGCTGAGTTCCCAATTAGAAAGATTTAATAATTTTTAATCTTTAAATTCTAAAATATTTCTTAAATTATGATTAACGAAGATATTGCCTTTCTAGCTTCCCAACAGCAAAAAGACGGCAGTTTTTTGAGTTATTCGACGAGCAGCAAACGCAGTTTCAAAAATGCCAAAAGATATCATTCGACTTTCCCCTCTTCACTTATTCTTTCCTGTCTTTGCAGCTTAGATGAGACGCCGAAAATAAAACTTGTCAAAGATAAACTGGCCAAGTTTTTACTTTCTCAGAAAAGTGATCACTGGTCGTTTAACTACTGGGTGCGCCATTCCAAAGAGAGCAAGAAGTTGCCTTATCCAGACGATTTGGATGATACTTTTTTCGCCTTAAGCGCTCTCTATCAATACGACCCAAAGCTTATCGACGGTGCCGCGATGGCAAAAATAGTTACTCTTTTAACCGCGGTTGAAGAAAAAGAGGGCGGACCATATCGCACTTGGCTGATTCCGGAAACTGTAGATAAAGTTTGGAAAGACATTGATCTGGCAGTTAACAGCAATATTGCTTACTTTCTCTCGCTTCAAGATGTATCACTTCCCAATCTTAATTCTTTTATCGAGTCGGCCATTGATACAGATAGATATCGTTCGCCATATTACCCATCTGTTTATTCTATTATTTATTTCATTTCCCGTTGGTACAAAGGCAAAAAGATTGGACAGGTTGTAGATTTTCTTTTTGCAAAACACGACACCGACGGCAAGTGGATCAACCCACTCGACACCGCCTTAGCCGTTTTATCGCTTCTTAACTTTGGTGTTCCGCCAAACAAACTCGACAAAAGTATTACCTATATAACAAAAAAACAGAATAAAGGTTTTTGGCAGCCATATGCTTTTTGCCTTGATCCAGCCATCAACAGAAAAACATATTACGCGGGATCTGCTGCTTTGACTACTGCATTTTGTTTGGAAGCGATAAGTAAATACGACAAACTCAAATCTCAAAACTCAAATCTCAAAACCACAACTCACAACTCAAAACTAAAAGATGAAGGAAAAAGAATATACGAAGAAATAATTAAAAAAGCTAAACAGAGATTTTTTGCTCTTGACGATGATTTGAAAAAACAGGCACTTAAGCAGTTAGAAAAGACACTAAAGGGAGATAAGGATAAGCAGATTGTTTTGATGCCGTATTTCTTCAAGATGACGCTTGGTAAGAAGGGGAAAGGCGTTGCAGACGATTTGCTAATAGAACTGGGCTTAGCCAACTTATACGGCTGGATTGCTTATACGATTTATGATGATTTTTTGGATGATGAGGGGGACTCAAAACTTTTATCCGTTGCTAATGTCTGTTTGCGCGAATTAACCACTACATATAACAGTGTCCTGCCAAGTAAAACTGGGTTTGTTAGTTTTTTCCAACAAGTCATGGATAAATTGGATGCTGCCAATACATGGGAAGTCACCCACTGCAGAGTTAATCCTGAAAAGCTATTAATCGAGAAACACAGAAGTTTAAAAATTCCTGATTACAATAATTACTCAAAATTGGCAGAACGGTCACTTGGCCATGCATTGGGACCAATAGCGATTTTGTTCTCGTTTGGATTCACAGAAAAGTCATCTGAGGTTAAGAATTTAATGAAATTCTTTCGACACTATCTTACTGCTCGCCAACTTAACGACGACGCTCATGATTGGGAAAAGGATTTGAGGATGGGCCACATTAATGCCGTAGGGGCAGAAATACTTAAAAAAGTTCAAAGTTTCCGCCAGAAAGGCGGACAGGCAAAATTCAAAGTTAAAAGTAATCGTCAACTCCAGCAGATTTTCTGGTATGAAGTGGTTGTTGGTGTGTGCGAGGCCATATTGAAACATATCCAGTTAGCCAAAGAGGTGCTCAAAGCAAACAAAATTATCGCTGATCCCATTTTGTTTGAAAAAATTTTGGTACTAATCGAAAAATCTGCCCAAAAAGCTTTGAAAGAGAGGGAAGAAACGATTAAGTTTTTGAAAGCTTATGGAAAATAGCCTACTGACAATCAGCATCACACGCTATACCATCATTATCTCCATCTCTTCTTGAACATCCACATACATTTAATTGATATTGAGCTTCTGCACAAGATGACATTTGAGGACAAGTTTTTGAACAATCACAAGTGTAACTTCCTGATGTTTGACTGGAAGGTTGAGTCTGGAAAGAGGGAGTTATTTGGGTTGTTTGGGTAATAGTTGGTTGAGTGTTTTGAGTTGGTGTAGTGGTTTGTGGTTGGGTTTGCTGTGATGTTTGAACTTGTTGAGAAGAATTGCAAATATCTCCCCACAATCCCTTCTTTTCTTCTCTTGCTTGTCTTTGAGCCTCCAAAAATCTATCCTGATATTTAACATCAGGCGGATAGGTACTTGAATTAGCAAAACCCTCACGAACGAGATACTCATTGACAAACGTATCTCCTACCCAAATATAACGGAGCAATCTACCGTATTTATCTGTTTCGGAAACATCTTTTTCTAATGTTACTTCTTTACCTTCAACCAACTCTCTATTTTTATCAGAAGCTTCTTTGCCATAACATTGAACTGGCTTGCTGGGATGAACTGTTTCCGGGGTGTCAATGCCAATATATCTGACTACTTTATCCCCTTCAATTTTGATGGTATCACCGTCAATAACTCTTAAAACCTTAATCTTGTATTTTGATGGATTAAAATCTACAGAATTACCGCTTACTTCGCTTTCATTACCAACTTCATCAATTGCCTTAACATTGATGGTGTTAGTGCCTAAAACTAAACCTGTTTTAATCTCAAATTCGCCCTCATCGTCAGCTGTAGTTGCTAGAAATTCGTTATCCTGAATAGAAGCAATGATTTTAGTTTTAGGCTCGGAAACACCTTTAATGACAATTTCTTCTTCACTATCGTCAGGCAATTTATCTGGCAGGGCAATTACTGGTTTAATAGGTGGGGTTTGATCTACAGTGATAAGGATGTTTTCACTTCTACATTTATTCTTTTTCTCTGAATCGCATACCTCAACAGCATAGGTGTAATTACCATCTGTCAGGTCGTTTAAAGCAAAGTAAAACTTACCACTGGAGTCTGCCTTAATTGACTGAATAATTTCATTATCTTTTAATAAATACACTGGCTTATTTGAGTAAGTTTTTCCAGCAATAGAAACAGAACTTTTGTTTGTAGGATCTAGTTTTTCTAATGCGAGAGTAGGAGCAAAAGGAAATAAAATTGTTAATATTGTCAAGAAAGTGAAAAAGTAAAAACCTGAAGCAATTAAGACTTTCCACCATTCACCTGATCGAAAACCAGGAATCTTTTTTAAGAAAAAGAACATTTTGTTATTATTATAGCATAATATAGATAAAATATATTTAGGAAATGATATAATTCTTGAAAACATGCAAAAAATTATTCTTGCCTCAAAATCTAAAAATAGACAAAAATTGCTTAAAGCCTTGGGCATCCCTTTTAAAATCGTTGTTAGTGATTTAGATGAAAAAAAGATTGCAGAAACTAATCCCAAAAATCGGGCGGCAAAAATTGCTCTAGCCAAGGCTGAAAAAGTAGCCGAAAAAAATAAGGGAATAATTATTAGCGGTGATACTTTTACTGTCTGTCAAAATCAGGTTCTGGAGAAACCAAAAGATTTAAATGAAGCCAAACAAATGTTAAAACAGCTCTCCGGCAATAGAGCAGTTTGCTACACCGGATTTTGCTTTTTAGACAAAATTAATCAAATAAATTTCTCAGAAACAGCAATCACGAAAATAGTCTTTAGAAAAATCTATGAAGAAGAAATAAAAAAATATGTTAAAAGATTTCCTGTTACTTCTTGGGCCGCCGCCTATGCCGCTTCCGAACTATATGTACTGGGTCTTATAGAAAACATCTCTGGCTCTTTAACCGGATTAACTCACGGATTACCAACCGAATTCTTAATCCCTTTACTTAAAAAATCAGGCTATCAACCAAAGCCTATTGAGCTATAACAAACACATCCGGTAGAACTATGATTTTAAAAGGCTTATTTTCACTTCTGTCTCTCGGGATTGACCGGGAAAAATCATGCTTTTTTCAGAACCGAAAAAATCTTCTTTTGGATTACCCTCAACAGGTTCAATACACACCCAGGATTTTAAACTTACAATCTCATTATCTTTTTCAAACCATAAAACCGCCCAGTCTAAACCCTGTTGTTCCAATACTATTGGTTTCTTATTTTTATGATGAAAGTCAATTATATTTCTAGTTTTTAATTTAATTACACCAGTCTTTTTCACTTCATCTGCCATCGGCAAGCCATTAATCGTCAATTTATCCCAGCCTTCATCGAGCGCATCCCAATAAAAATGCTCTCCAAAATTCACAGGCAAAGATTCTTCACCATTATTAACACACTCTGTTATTAATTCAAATACTCCATCAGCAATAGTAAATCTTTGGGTAGTACTTAAGCCTCTTGGATAACCTTCATCTTGAACTTCGTAAGAAAGGACAATTCCGGAATTCTCCTTTGGCAATATTTTCCACAATTGATTTCTAGCATCTCCGTGTTGGTTTAACCCAAATGAAGTTAAAGTTTCCGGACCAAAAATCGGCACGCAAGGATGGCTGGAGCCTACTTTACCATCCGATCTCGTTATC
>Ga0265594_1001697_pt1 | contig 16750 bp, 19 predicted proteins | sample saktaG_11_FD_190147 | JGI IMG/M metagenome (GOLD analysis project Ga0265594, IMG submission 190147) | Saline water microbial communities from Sakinaw Lake, British Columbia, Canada - sak_2011_5_24_80m | ecosystem: Environmental > Aquatic > Non-marine Saline and Alkaline > Saline ... | reverse complement strand
TGATTATGATGGGGGTGGCGCTGGCGCTGTACGGGCTGTGCTGGGGGACACGGGCCGTGTCGGAGTGGGCGTTCCTAACGGACCTCGTGGAGCCCGAGATTAAGACCATATCCATCAGCTACCTTTCAAGCGTCTTCGGGTTCGGCTCCACCATAGGGAGCCTCGCCGCAGGCTTCCTGACGACCCTGTTCCCGTACTCGACGGTTTTCCTCTTGGGGGCGGCTCTTAACCTCGGCGCCATCCCCGCGGTGCTTTCTATGAAGCGGACTCCTCGTTGAGGCTGTTCATCTTCTCGACGATGGCGGTGTACGCCTCGTCCGGGTCGCTTATGCCCTGGACCATACGCTCGAAGGGGCAGTAGATGCTCCCGTCCTTCATCTTTATGTGGTCGACGAGTTCTTCGTATGTGGTCGATAGACCATGCTGGTCTAGAACCTGTTTACCCAGCTGGCTTAACACCTGTGCGTGTGCCTCGGCTGCCTCGCTGTAGAGTATCAGGAGGGCGGCGGCTCTGCCGATTATCTTGTCCACCATCAACGTGCCGCGGAGGGCTTCGCCGTGCATCTCTATGGCCTCTAGGTGGGGCCGGATGCCTTTGGTTGCGCTCTGGAAGATGAGTCGGCCATCCCTGTAGATCATCAGGCTGTTCCCGGTCTTGTCCAGTTCCTCGAGGTAGCTGTTCATGTTCCTGTTGCTATGGCGGCCGTGGTTTTTATTGGTTAGGGATTGTGGGGCGGCTTGGAGTCTTCTGGGTTCTCCAGGGCTTGGATTAGTTGGTGGAGGAGGACGAGGAGGCTCTGCTTGAGCTTGCTCCTTGTGTTGCTCCAGATGCGGGAGAATGGCTCTATGGAGTCTCTTCTCGCCGTCTCGACGATGTTGGTCTTCATCGCTTGCATGTTGGCTATCAGTGGCTCTGTCACTTTGGTGTGGTTGTCCTTGACGTACTCGGTTATCTCCTCGTGTATGGAGTAGGCCAGCGCGATGAGGGTCCAGAGTAGGAAGCTGAAGCCGGGGATGACCCCTATCCCTGTCCTTATGCCGTGGTACATCACTGAGAGTGTAAACAGGGAAATGATGACGGTGATGGTACCTGCGACAGACTTCCGCGTTACCTTGATCTGCATGTGTAAGGCTTGCTCAGGCTTGGTTATGAAGGGCTGGAACCATGAAATTGGATAACTGGATTATTTCCCGAGTATCGATAGCTTAAGCTGCTTCACGCCCCGGATGACAGCCAAAGACCCTGCAAGACTCTTTATGTGAGACGCTGGACCCTTTACTGCCAAGATCTCAAGACAGGTATCGTGATCCATGTGGACGTGGGTCGAGGACGATATTATGCCCAGATGCTCGTGCTGCAGAAGGGTGAGCTCCTCCACCAGGCCTCTCACATGGTGGTCGTACACCAGCGTGATCGCCCCCGCAACCTCGCCCTCCCCCTCAGCCCATTTATAGTCAGAGAGGAAGCCCCTCATCGCCACCTGGACAGCCGTGGACCTGTTGTAGCCAAGACCCTCGATGGTCCTGTCGAACTCCTCCAGCAGCTCAGGGTCCACCGAGACGCTGAAACGTGAAACACCCACCATGAGCCCTCAGACGTGTTACCGGGGAACCAGTATAATATTCCTGTGATCACCGAGGCTCAGAGAAGTTTTCACCGCCTCCATGTTACAGGAAACAACCTGAGTAACAGCTAAAAGCATCCGCGGCGCAACAAGCCCCATGCATGAATGGGCGCTAGCCGAAGGCGTCGTAGCGACAGCCACAAGGTTCGCGGAGGAAAACGGCATCACAAAGGTGACGGAGGTCGTCGTCGTGGTCGGCGAGCTCCAGCAAGTAGAGCACGAAGTACTGGAGTTCGCCTTCGAGCAGCTCAAGACGCCGCTCTTCGAGAACGCCAAGTTCGTACTCAAGAGCCAGCCAGCCAAGTTCAAGTGCAGGAACTGCGGAAACGAGTGGACCTTCACCAGCGAGGGCATGACGGAGGACGTCAGCGAGGCCATCCACTTCGTCCCCGAGATGGCCCACGTCTACATCAGGTGCAACGAGTGCGGCAGCCCCGACTTCGAGGTAGCGGAAGGCCGCGGCGTCTGGCTAGCCACCATCAAAGGAGTCAAGGGCGATGAGTGACCCCAGGATCGCCATCATCGAGAAAAGGTTCCAGAAGGTACGCAGGATAATCGCCGTCAGCAGCGGCAAAGGCGGCGTCGGCAAGAGCATGATAGCCACAGCCCTCGCCCTGAGCCTCAGGGACAGGGGCCACAGCGTCGGCCTCCTGGACCTCGACTTCACGAGCCCAGCCACCCACGTCATCCTCGGCGTAGAAGGCCTATACCCCGAAGAAGAATACGGCATCGTGCCCCCCATAGCCCACGGCCTCAGGTACATGAGCATCACCTACTACAGCGTCGACGAGCCCACACCCCTCAGGGGGGAAGACGTCTCCAACGCCATAATAGAGATCCTAGCGATAACGAGGTGGGGTGAACTGGACTACCTCGTCATAGACATGCCCCCCGGCATCGGCGACGCCACTCTCGACACCATCAGGCTCATACCCAGGATCGAGTTCATCGTGGCCACGACCCCCAGCAGGGTAGCGTTCCAGTCGGTGCGGAGGCTCCTCGTCCTCCTCAAGGACATGGGGGTGCCCATGATAGGAGTCTGCGAGAACATGGTCATGAAGCCTCTGGCCTACGTCAGGGAAGAGGTCGAGAGGCTCGGCCTCGAATACCTGGTCTCAGTCGCATACGACGAGGGGGTCGAGGAGGCCCTGGGCGACCCCGAAGCGCTGAGGAAGACCAGGTTCTACAAGGAGCTGGGAGAGGTCTCCCGGCGCCTCTAGCTACCTCTCTTTTATGAGCGTGGCGACCAAGAACGCCGCCGCGCTCAGCGCCGCGAAGAAGTAGAACACGTGGTTCAGAGAGTAGTTGACGGCGAGCCACCCCGCGATGGCTGGGGTGAAGAACCCGACGCCGTACTTTAACGTGAAGTTGACGCCGTAGGTGACGCCCACCGTGTCCTTGTGGGAGATGTCGCCTAGGAGCGCGTTCATGGGGCTCTGGGTCACGAAGAACGCGAAACCGAGCACCGCCACCAGCCCCGCCAGTATCAACAGATTGCTTGGCGCCAGCGTGAGAGCCACCAGGGACACGGCGAAGAGGCTGTAGCCGAAGAGAAGCAGCTTCTTCCTGCCCAGTTTGTCGCTTAGTGTCCCGCCGATAATCATTGCGAAGGCGCCCACGGTGTATTTGAGGGTCGATAGGCCGCCCGCGATGACCAGAGCCACCATCTTGACGTCGGTGATGTACACCATGATGAAGTTACTAACGCCGGTCCACAGCATGCCGCTGATCACCACGATGACGAAGGTGAGGAGCAGGGTCCGCCTCTCAGCGGTGGCGAACATCCGCCTCAAGGTCTCCACGGGGCCCTTCCTCAGCTGAGTCGGGTCAACCGCGCAGACGATATCCTTGATTACTAGCAGGTCGACGGCGGCCATGGCGAGGCCGACGACGCCCCATATGAGGAAAGTCATCCTCCACCCGAAGCTGGAGCCGAGGATGCTCGAGGTGAGGAAGCTGACGGCCATTCCCATGTCGCCTCCGAGGCCCTGGTATCCCATGTAGCGGCCCCTCATCTCGTCGCTGACCAACGCCATGTGGGCGTAGCCGCATGGGTGGTATAGGCTCGCGCCGATGCCGAGTATTATCATGCCGATGGCCGCCACCGGGACGTTGGGGGAAAGCCCCACGAGGATAGAGGCGCCGCCGCACAGCACCATGGAGGCGGCGATCAGGAGCCTCCTGCTGAACTTGTCGGCCATGAAACCCACGGGGAGACTGAACCAGCCGTAGAACAGCGACACCAGAGACGCCAGCATCCCCACAGTACCTATGTCGCCCAGGTCTCCCTGCAGTATCGGTATCATCGCGGGCAGCAGAACCAGGTACCCGTGCATTATGCCGTGGCTCCCGGAGATGGCTATGATGCTTCTGTCTTGACCGTTCATGTTTGCGTCCTCAGATTCCAATACCAAAACACACCTTCGTATTTAATTCTAATCTAAGGCTGGTGGGCTCTGCAAAGGTTATTATCAGGTGCTTCAGATGGCGATCTGGATGAGCTTCCTGAAGAGGCCCTCGGAGAACTACTGCCCCGGCATCTCGGACTACGTCAGGCCCACGGTCGGGTACGAGAAATGTGAAGAATGTGGGGGCAGGGTCGAGTTCTGGAGCGACGAGGTCGAGGGCGTCTGCCTAGACTGCGGCGCGAAGCACAGGAAGAAGGAGGAGACCCCGAGCTGCCTCGAGTACTGCGACTACGCGGAAGTCTGCAAGGGCATCATCATGTCGAGGCGTATGGCGAGTAGATAACGGGGTCAACGCGCCGTTTACTCGAGGGAGGCAAGTTACGCGGTGAGATACGTGTCTTATGCAATGTTTAGTCACGGTTCAGGCGTTGATCCGGCGCCATCGCCTAGTTAGTTTTATATACTGAGGGTAACCACGGACGCATCATATTTTAATAAAATCTCTTCAATTAATGGGTGAGGAACTGTGTCAGCATCCAAGCTCAAGAACGAGATCGGCGTAATGCTCCTCGAGAAACCCATGAGCCTCAAAGAGGTAGCAGAGGCCATGGAGATCAAGGATAAGAAGGCCTACAGCCTCATCAAGTCCATGTTCCAGAACGACCGCGTCGCCGGGTTCAAGGACGCAGACGGCGCCAGAAGGTACCGCGTCACAGAGGAAGAGGCCGAGATGGCAGCCAAGAGGAAGGCCCGCGCCGAGAAGAAGGCAGCCAAGTAGGGCGCCGCATACTGTTTTAATGCAACCGAGACCCAGAGAACCCTATGCCTGGTTACGGGATAAGCCACGAGTCGGGGACGCTGAAACGGGTGATGGTTCACCACCCAGGAAGGGAGCTTGAGCTCGCCAACAGGGACCCCGAGGCCCACCACTTCGAGATGCCCGTGGACACGAAACGCTTCATCAACGACCACAAGCAGCTCATAGACGCCATGGAGGAGGCGGGCGTAGAGGTCCTGAAGGTAAGGGACCTGGTGAAGGACAACGAGGAGGCCTACGCCGAGTCCTATCAGTGCCCCAACCTGGTATTCGTGAGGGACAGCAGCACCATGACGGATGACGGCGCGTTCCTGTTCAGGATGGGCCTCCCCACGAGGCGCAGGGAGACACCCGTCATCAAGGTGGCCCACGAAGCGAACGGCGTACCAATTGCGCTGGAGATGAAGGAGCCGGATATGTTCGAGGGAGGCGGCTTCGCGTTTCTGGAGGGAGGGACGGCGGTGGCCGGCCTCTGCGAAAGGTCCACCCAGGGAGCCCTAGACCAGATGGGCGACTACCTTCTAGGCAACAGGCTCGTGGACCTCTGGGTGACCCTCGACATGCTGGAGGGCTGCATCCACATCGACGGCGAGTTCGCCGAGCTCCCCGGCAAGGTGGCGATAAGCTACGCGCCGGTGCTGGACAACGTGACAGCCCACTTCAGGACAACATCTGATGGGTGGGACGGCTGCTTCACGGAGTGGCTCAGGGAGACCGGGTGGGACGTAATCGAGATCACCAAGCAGGAGTACATGGACATGGCTGCCAACTTCCTGACTGTGGACAGCGACCTAGCCATCCACTACACGGGCAACCCGCGCGTGATGAAGGAGGTAAAGGAGCGCGGCATCGACGTCATCCAGATCCCGGGCGAGGAGATGAAGAAGGGGATGGGCGGCATCCACTGCATGACGTGCCCCATCCTCAGGGTCTAGCCGAAGATGGCTGGGTGGAACTCCTTGAACCCGTCGGGGAAGTCCATGGGCTCGACCATGTAGTCGAGGACCGCGGGCACCCCATCCAGGTTCTTCTTCAACGCCCGCTCGAGGGAGCCCCTGATCTCCCCGACGCTCGTAACCTGCTCCCCGTAGCAGCCGCACGCCTCGGCGACCCCGGCGAAGTCGGGCTGGGCCTCGTAGTCCACCGAGATGTACCGCTCCTCGTTGGCCCACTGGTGGAGCTTTATCCAGCCGAGGCTGTAGTTGTTCAGCACGATCCACGTGACGGGTGCACCGTACTGGACCGCCGTCGGGAGCTCCTTCATCCCCATCTGGAAAGCGCCGTCGCCTGTGGTGCAGATCACCTTCCTGTCCGGGACGGCAAGCTTGGCGCCGATGGCGCCCGCCACGCCGAGCCCCATGCATGTCTGCTCCGCTGGGGCCACGCAGCAGTCGTAGTCCAGGACCCGGTAGTAGGGGTAGTAGTAGCTCCAGAGGTCCTGTGACCCGTTCTCGTTGACCAGCACGGTGCCGCCGCCGAACACCCTGTTGGCTTCGTAGACCACCCTCTTGGACTTCACAGCCTTCTCGGCCATAACCTCGGCCTCGACCTCCGCGATGAACGCCTCCTTGGCCTCGACGATGCTCTTCACCCGGGGCATCTCCTCCAAAGGCTTCCTCCCTATCTTCTCGCCCAAGACCTGTATGAGGTCCACGAGGAACAGCTTGGCGTCGGCCACCACCGGTAAGTCGGGCCTCCAGTTGCGGCCGAGCTCGTCGGCGTCGATGTCGACCTGGATGTACTTCGCGTCCTCCGGGTAGTAGCTCCACCCGGCCGTCTGGAACTCCTCGTTCCGGGACCCCAAGGTCATCATCAGGTCGGCCCCCTGGAACAGCCGCCTACCCACCTTCGTCCTGTAGAGCCCCACGAGGCCCACGGCGAGGGGGTGAGACTCGGGGATGCATCCGCGGCCGCTGGGCGTGGTCAAAACGGGTACCCCCAGCATCTCGGCGAGGGACACCATCGATGGCCCGGCGCCGCTGAGATGAGCGCCTCCGCCGGCGACGATCACAGGCCGCTCCGAGGCGAGGAGCATGTCCGCCGCCGTCTTGACGGCCTCCAAGTCAGGCCTCACCCTGAGGGGCCGCGTGGACGCAACGCACTTCGTCTCCTCGGTCTCGGCCATACCCACGTTGAACGGCACGTCGATGTAGACCGGGCCCGGCCTCCCGTTGCAGGACAGGCTGAACGCCCTGTTCATGGCCCACGCCGCCTTGTCCGGGTGGGGGACCCTGTAGCTCCACTTGGTGATGGGCCTCATCATCTCCATCTGAGGCGTCTCCTGGAAGGCGCCCATCCCCATAGACAGGGTGTCGGCCGACCCGCCGAGCGCTATCAGGGGCTGGCAGCCGGACCACGCCTCCAGGACGCCGCTGACGAGGTTGGCGACGCCCGGCCCCGGGCTGCCGAAGCAGACCCCCGGCTCGCGGGTAAGCTTGCTGTAAGCGAACGCCATGAAGGCGCCTGAGGCCTCGTGCCGGACGAGCACAGGCTCTATGCCGCTGTCGTAGAGCGAGTCGTACAGGGCCCCTGGGTGCCCCGGTAGCCCGAAGACGTGCCTGACGCCCTCCTTCTCCATGGCGTCGACTATGACGTCCCAGCATCTTTTCCCGGTCAAAACCGTATCGAGGGAATATTGGGCGCTGCGTAGATAAAGCCTAGGAGCCGTCCAGCACCTCGGATTCGTCGTCCTCGTCGCCGTAGATGAGGCGCAGGTCCTCGAAGGTTAGCTTGCCGCCGTTCTCCATCTTATTGAGGGCCTCCTGCCGCATGGTCTCCATGCGCTGCTGGGCGGACATCTTCCTCCTGTCGGCTACCTTGACGTCGGCTAGCCTCTGCCCGTCCCTCAGGGCGTTGATCTGGGGCATGACGGCGTTGATCTCCTCCTTGACGCCCTCGACCTCCCTGATCTTCTCCACGTACCGCCTGTGTGCCTCGTCCGCCTTCTTCTTCTCGGCGTCCGCCTGCTCGTAGAACATGATCATCTTCTCGTGGTGGCCCTGGCTCTCATCGCTGAGCTTCCCCATCTCGTCCCTTATGGCCCGTATCTCGATCTCTGTGGCCTTCTTGTCTGCGAGGATGTCGATCCTCTGATCCTTCTGCTTGTCCAGCTTCTTGTACTCGATCAGGGTCTGCCTGAGCCGCGACGCCCTCTGGATGAGCTCGTCCTCCCTGTCCAGAATCTCCTTGGTGGGCGTCGTCATGACCTCCCACTCTATCCGGTTGAGGTCCCGCTCAACCCTGTTCTTATCGGGGCGCGACCTGTACTCGTCCTCTAGGCGCCTCTCAGCCTTGGACAGCTTCTCCTTCTTCTCGTCGAGCTCCTCGAAGAGGGGGCCGAGACGCTTCTTGATCTCCTGGACCCGGGCGTTGATCCTGTCGCGCTCCTCGCGGTGCCTCTTGGCTTCGTCCCTCAGCTTCCTAGCAGACTCATTAAGTCTGTCGCGTTCATCGCGTTGTTTCTTGATCTGGTCGAAGAGCTGGTTTCTTGTCTTTCTAAGTTCCGCGGCCTGTGCCTCGAGTTCGTCAAGTGTTTTCTCTTCAGCGGACATGTGGTGGCTGCACCAATGAATGTGTTTTTCTGATTCATCTATGGGAGTATTCGCCCAGCTAAAAGGGCTTCTATGTCTTACGTGGAGGTGATGTTCTCAGAAATGGGTAGATTGTTAGATATATTTTTATATAAAGAAAATAATTATGGATTATCTTTCAGAATACGTTGAAGGATGATGTGCCCCGGTAGCCCAGATTGGAAAGGTGAAGGGGGTGGAGTTCTCCATCGGAGTGGGCGCGTCGTACATAGCGCTAGCCTTTGGCGGACTCTATTTCATCTACGCCCTCAAGTACTACGCCTCCACGCTGATAGCCCTCAGGCTTCTCAACGAGGCCAACGGAGGCGACGAGGGGCACGAGAACCCGGTGTACGAGCCGCTGTATGAGCCCTTCGTGTCCATCCACCTGCCATTCTACAACGAGGTGAACGTGGCGAGGAGGATAATCGACGCGTGCATCGACCTCGACTACTCGAACTACGAGGTGCTGGTCGCGGACGACTCGCGGGACGGTACGGTTAAGCTTCTCCGTGACCCTGGCTGGAGGGTCTCAAGGCCCATCATCAAGTTCGTCCACAGGAGAGACAGGGCGGGCTACAAGGGCGGCGCCCTCCAGCAGGCACTAAGGTACATGCATCCGGACGCCGAGTACGTCGTGGTGTTCGACGCCGACTTCGTGCCGCCGCCGGACATAATTAGGAAGTTCCTTGCCGAGTTCGAGGCGAGGCGCGGAGAGGGGAAGCCGGTCGCCGCGGTCCAGGGGTACCAGCTGCACCACCTGAACAAGAACGAGAACTGGCTCACCAAGGGCGTGAGGGCCGAGTTCAGCGGCAGCTACATGGTGGAGAGGGTGGCCGAGGAGGCCCTGGGCGCCATGAAGATGATCAGCGGCAGCGTGTTCATGCTTAGTGCGGAGCTCCTCAGGCTGCTGGGGTGGACCACCAGCATCACGGAGGACTGGGAGCTCACCATCAGGCTCTACCTGGAGGGGTACAGGGTGGTCTACACGCCGTTCATACAGGCTCCGGCGGAGATACCCAACACGGTGAGGCGGCTCATCAGGCAGAGGATGAGGTGGGCTGAGGGCCACACCTACGCCGTGCGGAGATACTTCTGGAGGGTAATCAGGTCGAAGAACCTCACGTTGAACGAGAAGCTGGAGTTCCTGTACTTTGCACCATACTACCTCCAGTCGGCATTCTTCATCGTGGGCACCGTCTGCTGGATAGTGTCCGAGGCGACGCGGAGGAGGCCTCTGTTCTGGACGCCCGTCCTCGGCTGGGGCCTAGTGTTAAGCAACTTCCTCGCGATCCCGTTGATGGGGCTGGCGGGCGTCTTCATGGAGGGGGACCTGGCCGAGGACTATGGGGGCGTCTTCTCGTTCGTCGCCCTCAGCTACTTGATGACGCCGTACCAGGCGTACGCGGCGATCAAGGGCCTCTTCGAGGGGGAGGAGGGGACATGGATAAGGACCCTGAAGACGGGAAACATCACCGACTCCGTCATAGGCGTCAAGTTCAAGTCCCTGATACGGTGGTTCAGAAGCCTCCGGAGAGAGGCGAGGAAGACGGCGAGACCTGTGGACGAGGTGGCTTACCTCGTCAAGGTGCCCGTGCGTACGCTGCTCTCAGCGGCGTGTGTCTGCCTGATCGTGCTGCCGTTCGCGGACAGGCTGCTGGCGCTCAAGTCCCTTCTGCTCTGGGCGTTAAGATGTGGGTTGTTGGAGGTGTTGACGGCTGGGTAAGCATTTCTCGGTGGAGGACGGAAACCTGTACATATTCACGACCATTGGTGACGTCATGCTCAACCTTAACGCGTTCCCCGAGGAGCTGAACCTCTTCGAGGCCGAGTCCTCGTGGAGGATCAGCCCATGGGTCGCGGTGGTTGAGGATGTGCTGCACAGGCAGCTTGAGAAGGCTCAGATAATACTTCAGCTCCACGGATACGGGCGCGTGAACGCGCAGAAGGAGGCCCTGGAGGCCTACTTCCTGGGAGGGGACGAGCGGCGGCTGATGCAGATAATAACGGTGGCCGAGGCGGAGCTCGTGGAGGTCGCTTCAATCGAAGGAAGCGAGAAGGACTAGGCTTCCCTCTCTTTCTTGCCGAACCCGACCACGAGGTCCACACTTTGTAGTCTGGGAGTATTCAAGAATCAGGCTAGTAGGGCTCTGCGCTTCTCTTCCTCAAACGCCGTCGAGTCGATTGCCGTCTCGTTTTGTGCTATGGTCTTGGCGTATCTTCTTATCAGGCCCCTGAGGTCCTAGACCACTGGGGACTCGCCGTTGAGGCGATACAGGGAGGCTTTACCGATCTGCCTGGTCTCCACGATCACCCCGGCTTCCTCCAACCCGGGGAGAGTGCCGTACAGGGTGCTCTTAGCCATGCCCAGAGCCTCGATGATCTCGTTCCTCGTGAACTCGAACAACGGGTTATCCAGGAATAGGTCGAGTATCCTGGTCTTGGGGCTTGACCCGAACAGGGTCAGGATCACTGATTCTCTGTTTTCTCGGTACATGAGCCTAGCCACCATCCAGAAATAGTTTCAATTCCATTTAAATGAAACGCATGTTCCAATACCTAAGAGAAACATGAAAATGCATTATAGATTTTGGTGATGCGCGTGCTAGTAATTAATTCAATGTTTAAATGATGGGCATGTACGAGAACTGCATTCAATGGAAAAGATATTCATATATATCTTTACTGTTTTTTTGTGAATCACAGCCACACAAATTTCTAGCGCATGGGGCTCCGAATGATCACACAATTAAACGACATAAGCACGCGTTTTGAGCAAACGTATAGTTGACACGTGATTCTATTTAATTCAGATTTCAATAATTGAAAATGCTCTTATGTGCCCTTGTAAACTCTCTGGTCACTTTGATGAGAATCTCAGAATAACTGACTTGTTTAAGACAAACAATAATGCAGTTTAGTAAACCATAACGATTCTGTATCCAATGTCTGCGAGTTCTTCTGGGGTATAATGGATTAATACTGCGAAGTATAGCATGTGAAATGGCTATATCGTCGCTTAATTGTTACGTATATGTGGCGCAAGCGCATCACCAATTAAAAGTTACTAACGCATAAATTTTAAGTGAGTATAAAATTTAATTAATGTTGTTAAGGAGAATTTATATGCTGTTAGCAAAAACAAGAAAACGGGTTTTTCTCGCTCTACTCGTGACGATGATCGTTTCAATTTCCTTCTATGGCTCGGTTCCAGCTGTACATTCCTCTATGCACGTGGAAACCATCACTGACCTCTTCAAATATGTAAAGGAAATAAAATTTCGAATATGTACTAGTTTTGATGAATCTGACTTATCTACATTTGACTTTGGCTATGAGATCATAGGCGAAGAAAACATCGATGGACAGCAAACGTGGAAAATCGAGTTGTTTTCTACTATAGTTGGGTACAACGAATCAAGAAGTGCTCTTTGGATATCTAAAGACTCTGGTGAGGCCATTCGGTTCGAAGTGGATGGTGAAATTATTGATGCTTCATTATCATCTTGGGGATTATTGATGCTGGAGGCTTACGCAGTGAATATGTGGAGTAGCATGGATGCTTATGAAGTCACGCCATTCGGTGTAGATTACATCGTAACCGACATAGGTACTGAATCAGTACAATATGGTCCAACTACCTTATCAGTCTCAAAGAAGAAATTTACATCTTCCCCTCAAATACCGGAAGTAAACAGGACATCAGGCGAGTACTGGGTAGCACAGACTGAGTTTGGCGAAATGATGCCTTATTACAAGTTTGACACGCCCTTTCATGACAAATATCTGTGTGAGTTAATTTCAATAGAATTCCATGGAGAACATGTGACCCCAGACGTAACTGTTGGCACACCGGAGTTCACGTTGAGCAACTTGGAAATCGAGCCCAGTTCTGCGGAAGTAGGAGATACCGTATCCATATCGGTGAAGGTGGACAATGTAGGTGATGAATCGGGTTCATACGTCTTAACATTGAAGATTGATGGTAATGTCGAAGACGAAAAAACGGTCACCTTGGGACCAGACGAGTCTAGAACTGTAAGCTTCGATTATAAAACATCTGACGATGGAACCTGCTCCTTAGCCGTGAACGACTTGAGTAGCACATTCACCATTCGCGCGCGCGAATTTAGTAGGTGAAGATGTTAGGGCAGGGATATGGAGCATCGAGACCGTGGACAGTGGCGGGTACGTGGGAGAGCACACCTCGATTGCGGCCGGCACTGATGGGACCGTTCATATCAGCTACTTGGACTGGACGAACGGGGTCGTAAAGTACGCCAAATGGAATGGCAGCAGTTGGGAGAAACAAACGATCGAGAACGCGGCTAGTCCGGAGTATGGTATTGTCAGCGGCGGAAGGAGTTCGATCGCCCTCGACGGCAACAACTATCCGCACATCTCCTACTTCGGGTACGCCAGCGGGGACTGCGGCTACTTCTATACGCGATGGAATGGCTCCAGTTGGACCACGCCGTGGCGAATACCCTGAAGTGATTACACCACCTTAGGGTTCAATTCCATTGCAGTCGACAAGACTACCGGTGTGGCCCACATAGCCATGGACGGTGGCGATCCGAAATGGGGCCCCGGCTTTAGCTATTGGAATACGGGCATGGCAGGCGCACAGAAGATTGAGCAGACCCCGGTGCCGGATTTTGATTACGTTTCCGGTTTCAACATTGCGATCGCACTGGACAGTTTGGGTAGGCCTCATATCGCGTATCAAGGCTTGCTTCACGATGCTGATGTGCTCATGTATGCGTACTGGAGCGGTTCCACGTGGATTGTCAGGAACGTGGTGGACTATGGTGTGCCTGCTCCCGCCGGTGGCTATCACCACAGCATAGCTGTGGACTCAAGCAACAACCCGCACATCGCGTACTACGGTTCATCAGCGGACGCGTACAAGTACGCACAATGGGACGGGTCGGGGTGGGAGATAAGCTATATCGACGCTTATGACTCAGTGGGCTGGGAGAACATAGCCTTGGCGTTAGACAAGAACAACACGCCCCACGTCGCCTACCTCTGCGGTTACTACGGCTTGAAATATGCGTACAAGAGCGGAACTCAATGGGTCATCCAGACTGTCGAATCCAGCAATTCCAGTACTGGATACGACTGTTCGATTGCCGTTGATAAAGGAGGAAATGTTCATATTAGTTATTATGATGACTTAAATCGCGACCTCAAGTATGCGAAGATGGAGTGGACTTCTGTTACCACACCTACAGCCCCCCAGAATCCTCAAGCATCCACTGGTAACGGTCAGGTAACATTGACATGGTCTGCCCTAGCTCTGATGGTGGATCAACTATCACAAATTATATGATTTATCGTGGGACTTCATCAGGAACAGAGACTTTACTAGCAACCATTGGGAATGTGCTTGCTTATACAGATACGGGTGTAACTAATGACCAGATTTATTATTATAAGGTGAAGGCAGTCAATATTGTTGGCGAGGGAGCGTATTCGAATGAGGTCCATGCTACACCAAGTGCAGGTGGTGAAGAAGAAATAGAAATTCCTTTCTTGGATTCCTTTGCTCTGATTGTGGGTTTGGTGTTGTTCCTCTTATTAAAGAGATTTCGGGGTGGAGGTTCATGTATAGTGTTGGAGAGTTCCATCTTATGTGGGAGAGGACATGATGGCAGAGATGATGTTCAACTTTTTTATGAAAACCACGACACAACAGTCGTGGAGGTGAAGAGCCGCCTTGCCCTTGGACGGGGGAGTAAAGTGCTCATCGAAAGAGGTGAATGAAAATGAGTAGTCATCGGGGAGTATCAACAATCGCTATCGTGTTGTTGATAATGGGTCTGACGGTTGGAGCTGGCGGTGGTTACTATGTTGTATTCAGCAATTTACAGCCAAAGATTGTTGAATATGAAGCTCAAGTCACACAACTAAACTCAGAGGTCTCTGGTCTTATTGTGACCGTTTCCTCTCTGCAAGCGGAGAAATCTGTTCTTGAGGAGTCAACCTTATACGAGGAAGCAAATGAAACTAACCAGAAGTTAGCCGAAATCAACAGTGAACTTACATCTACAAACTCTGAACTGAGAGCGACACTGAGTGAGATCGTGGATAAGTATGAAGAGCTCAACGAGTCGTATGGTGCATTGGAAGAAGCCTTCAACGCTTTACAAGAGGAGTACGTAACTCTATCGGGAGAAGCTGAAACAGTGGAACCTAATAGATTTGCAAGGTATGGCTTCTCCTTTGAGTACCCTGAAGGATGGACACTATCCTTGAGTAGTTTGCTCGGGACTCTAGCTGATGAAGGCACTGGAATAGTCGCTGTTACATCAGAAGATGAAACGAGCACTTATATGATCTCATGGATGGGAAGGGCAGTCATTCAACCCATCTTAGAGAATATGAATATGACATTTGCAGAGTACATAGAAACTGCTGGACTAGACTATGCGTTCACAATACTATCTGTCGTCGAGTTGGGGGAACGAGTAACTTCAACTAAGGACGGAAACACACTAACATACCAAACTGGTACTATGGAAGGCGGAAAAATTACACGAGAATATCAAGACATTGACGAAACCAGAGAGGTCATCATCAATTTCTTAGAAGGCGGAGAGTTTATCATTACTGGATGGTACTCTGAGGAAAGCATAAATGATTACGTTTTCAGTGTCATAATGTTATTCTCTTCTGGTTACGAGCCAACAGACATAGAATCGACAATGCTCCAGTTCCTAGAAAACTTCAAGTGTTATTGAGGTGAAAGGATTGGACAGTCAGAGCTACCTTTTTTTTGAAAACAACAATTTAAAGGCAGTTGATATAGAATGAAAGATGTAGCTTCATCCGCGCGCGGGCTAATTCAATAATTCAAGTTTAATTGGGATAGCTACCTCAAATCATCTTGAAGAGGATGAAACAGGTAGGTTCTCCCATGCTACTGTTCGAGAACTTGGATTTAACCCCTATCCACCACATCCTCTGGACAAGCCTCCACAAAGACGTCCCAGGCAGACCAGTAGAGTACCACCCCGAGTGGGACCTCAGGGCCCTCATGCTCCGCCAACTAGAACAGATACCCTACATCAAGGACCTCGTGAAGCGGCTGAGAAGAGACCCATACCTCAGACAGGTCTGCGGATACGGCAAACGGGCACCCTGTGAAGCCCACTTCAGCCAGATGAAGAAGCGCATCGGCGTCGAGGGCTTCCGCATCATCGAGGCCTGGCTCAGGAGGGAAGCCCTCAGACATAGATCCTCTCAACCGCTCTCATCCACTGGACTCATCCAAGCCGCCTGCGTAGACGGCACAGACCTACCAGCCTGGAGCAGCCGCGACCCCCACGACACAGGCCGAGGCCTGGGAGACCCCGACGCCCGTGTGGGGCGAGGCAAGAAGGGCTTCATGCTGGGATACCAGAGCCTCTTCCTCGTGGACATCGAAGGCTTTCCCCTCGGCCACGTGGAGGCACCTCTGAATGTGAACGAGAAGCAGCTGGTGGAGGCGCTCCTAGACAAGGTTCTGGGTGATTGTATCGAGGTGGAGCTGCTGGTCGGTGACAGCCAGCTGGAGTCCCAGGCCATATTCGATCTCCTGGATGAGCTTAAGATGAGCCACATCATCGCGTGGAGAAAGCTGAAGGGCAGGGTTAACCCGCCTGAGGTGCTCTCGGTGAAGGACAGGATCGACGTGGAGGGCCCCGAGTGGTTGAGGGTCATCTATAAGCGACTCCGGGCAGCGTCGGAGAGCTTTAACGGTCGGGCGAAGAGCAGGCTCGGGTATCAGCGTCTGACGTGGCAGGGACTGGAGAACGTGGGCATCCACGTGGGTCTGGTGATTATGGTGGCGTACGCGGTGTGTATCGCCGCTTACGGGATTGGGAGGCCGGAGCTAAGGCAATCCGTGGCCTTCTTCGCGTGAGGGGTTGAGCCAGGAGTGGCTGGGTTGGTTAGAGGATACTGTTCATCGGGTGACGTGGAAAAGTAGTTATATGGCGTCTATGGGCCCTTGTCCAGGAACCCGGGGTGTTCTCAGTTTGATTCTGGGGCGTGGCGGCTTGTATTTTGGTTCTAAAGACCCCAATCAAGCCACCAACGCTGAATTATTGAATCCGCCCGCGCGCAATAGTATAAATAGGCATATGTAAGATATTTACTGCACAAATTAATTTACGGCAAGTGTGAGCTGCACCATTGTGTTGGGCGCATCACCGCTTAAACTTCCATGGAAAAAGCCATACTGGCCAGAGGGCCAGGGCAGTTCCAAATCAGATCCGCAAACCGATTGAAGCTCTGCCCTCCATATTCTTAAGTTTTCTCGTGGTCAACTCAACGTTCTGGCCT
>Ga0265594_1001696_pt1 | contig 16774 bp, 16 predicted proteins | sample saktaG_11_FD_190147 | JGI IMG/M metagenome (GOLD analysis project Ga0265594, IMG submission 190147) | Saline water microbial communities from Sakinaw Lake, British Columbia, Canada - sak_2011_5_24_80m | ecosystem: Environmental > Aquatic > Non-marine Saline and Alkaline > Saline ... | reverse complement strand
TGAACGAGGTATTAAAAAATAGAATAGAAGAATAATGCTTAAAAAAAGAATAATTTTTAAAGAAGACGAAGGACCATGTTCCATCCCTAGCCAATCGAATGAACTTAATTTCCACCAAGGAATATTTTGAACAATTAAAAAAGAGAAATAACTATTAATTAATATAACTACCATTCTATTCCGTCCTACGAAAAAACCATAAACCATGACAGCAATTAAAAATATTAATACAATAAAAACATCCCAGCCAGAAGCTGCTCCAAGATGAAAGTTAGTTAAAAAATCACGAACTGCTAACATTTATTTAATTCCTCAATTATTTTTTTTTGCTTACGACTTATCTTTTTAGGAACTTCTACTTGAATTCTAATAATTAAATCACCTTTACCGTGACCATATAATGTAGGCATGCCCTTGTCTTTTAATTTTATCATTTCTCCTGATTGAATACCAGACGGAATTTTTAATTTAACTCTACCATCTATAACTGGTATGTCTATTTTATCACCTAATACTGCTTGAGTGAAATTAATGACTAAATTATATATTAAATTATTCCCTATACGTTCAAACTCTTTGTGTGACTTAATATGGATATTAACATATAGGTCACCAGATTTTCCACCATAAGGAGCTGTTTCTCCCTGATTGCTTAATTTTAAAGTCTGTTCACTTTCTATTCCAGCTGGAATAGTTATCTTAATTTCTTTATTTTCTTTTACTATTCCTTGTCCATTACATTTTTTACAAATTTCTTTTGGTATTTCTCCTCTACCATGACATTCGGGACATGCTCTTCTTTGAAAGATCATTCCAAAAATACTATTATTTTGTACCTGTTGATAACCAGATCCCCCACAAACATTACATTGCTTAAATTCTTTACCTCCCTTGCCATTACACTCTGAACAAATTACTGTTTTTCTTAAATTAATTTCTTTTTCGATTCCACGAAATGAATCTTCCAATGTTATTTCATTATCAATAACAATATCTTGACCATATTGAGTAGTTCTTCCACTTCTAGCTCTTGGTCCAAAATCAAACATTTGTTCAAAAATTCTACCAAAACCTAAGTCTTCGAAAATGTCTTGTCCACCAAAAGCATCGTGAAAAGAATTAAAATCTTGTTGAGAAAATCCTTGATTAAAAGGACTTTGTTCAAAAGACGAACCAAATTGATCGTATTGACTACGCTTTTCTTTATCAGAAAGTATTCTATATGATTCGCTTATTTCCTTAAACTTTTCTTCATATTCTTTTTTCTTTTCTTTTGGTGCTCTATCTGGATGATATTTAAGCGCTAATTTCCTATATGCTTTTTTAATTTCAACATCAGAAGCACTTTTAGACACTCCTAGTGTTTTATAGTAATCTTTAGACATAATTATATTTCTATAACTTCTTTAAGTACTGCTTGTTCCTGTATCTTAATTGCTCCAATAGCAACTAAAAATTTAAAAATAATCCAACTTAATAAGATAATTATCCACATAAATGGAATACTAATTATCTCTAAAGTAAAGAATAACCCGATTGCTAAACCATAAAGAATATATTCTTTATACAGCTGACTCTTCTTATTAATTTCTTGGTTTAATTGGTTATAAAGATTGTCTTTTATATCTAAATTAGATCCAAATTGATTATTTGTTAAATTCAATACTGGATCAACAATTTTATCAAATAAGGTACGTGGGACAATAATTTCATTTTGTCCAGTCAAAATTAAAGGAGAAAAATAATATACAGTTGAGATAATCAATATAAGACCAGTAAGAACAAAAGGTAGTCCCCTTTTAAGTACCCTCATTACCTCTATTTTAATTCTATTCTTCTTTTCATTTACAGCTTTTTCTGATGCTAAGTAGAAAAATAAGAAAGCAATAATTAAAACAATAAAATATTCTAATTTAAAACCAAAAGAAAACAGAAAGCTAATTAAAACAAAAAAAAGCGTAATTAATAAAATTGTTTTTGATTTAGCTAAAATCCAATTCAAACTTAAAAAAATTAATAAAATAAAAAAACCAACAATCGGTAAAATTACATTGCTATTATTAAATAAAATATTTTCTAATCCTGCCCAAGTAGCAGTGGCTACTAATGTGGTTAGACCAACAATAATTGATTGAGTAATTCTATTCTTTTGCATCTGCTGATATTATACTACAAATTAAATATATTTCAAAATTGTTTTTTTAACAACTTCATTCCAGTCGTAATGAGACCTAGTATATGTTTTTAATTTCTTATTTCTATCTTGAGATAATTTAGGATTTTTTAAAAGAAATTTTAATTTTTCTTTTAAATCTTTTACATTTTTATTTTGAAAAAAGAAAGGTAAATTATTAAACATACTTTTATGAATTTCAATGTCTGAAAGCAAAAGAGACTGACCAAAGCTAGCCGCTTCTAAAACAGTGAATGGTAATCCCTCTTGTTCGGATGGATTTACAAAAAGATAAGTATTACTAAAAAGCTCTTGAAGTGTTTCTCCTGTTTGAGCCCCTAAAAAGATAATATTAGGATTATTTTTAGATATCTTTTTTAATTCTCTTTCATAGTCCTTTGTATAGAAAGAAGGACCAACAATAACTAATTTTTTATCTGTTTTAATCTTTTGATATGCTTCAATTAAGTAGTGGATTCCTTTATGACGAATTAATCTACTAACTGATAATATATAATTATTTTTAGTTAGTCCCCATTTTTTAATCAAGTTAGCTGATATCGTTCTTTTATGAACGACTCCATGAGGAATACAAAAAGACTCCTTGCCATATTTATCCATGGTATATTTTTTTAACTCTTCAGAAACAACAATAATTTCATCAGCAAAATAACAACCAATCATTTCTCCAATTTTTAGAGATAATTGAGCAAAATTTCCCCATTTTTTATGGAAATAATCTCTACAGTGAAAAGTGAAAACAACCTTAGCTTGAGGAAAAAATATTTTAGGAATAAAGACACACAATGCTGGACCAACACCATGAAAATGAATTATATCTGGTTTAATTTTAAATATAGCATGCCAAGTAGCAAAAAATACATGGCTAATAGCATCAAGGTGTTTCGTCTTTATTGTTGGCAGATGGATAAGATTAACATTCTTGTATTTTTTCTTTTCTTTGGGGGTATAATAACCTCTAGTATAAACATAAATCTGGTAATCTTTCTTTTTAGCTAAATTACAAGACAGCTCATCAACATGGCGTTCAATCCCTCCAAACATTGCGGGTATTCCTTTTTGTCCAATCATTACAATCTTCATTTTTTAAAAGAGATTATCCCCTCCCAATCTTTTTCAATAATCTGATTCTTAATATATGTTTTTTGATCTATTCCTTTTAAAATAAGATTAAAAGAAATATTCTCTACACCTATTTGTTTTTGAACTAAAATTCTATAATCTGTCTTTTGCTTATCTGCTAATGAAGTAGGTAGGGAGTATTTATATTTAATTATTTTTTCTTGTCCACTAGGAATTTCAATGTAATTATTAAAAACAGTTTTATTTAATTCTTCAGAAAAAATTGTTTCATTATCTTGTCCTTTTGTTTCTAAAAGCCATGCTCCATCAGGTAAGTAGATTCTTAAATAAGCTCGATAATCATCATTAAACCAATTTTTTTCTCCTCCTTCATGAGTATATTTTATCTTTAAATTAACTTCTGGTCTTTCGGTTGTCAAGTCAATAAAATACTCTACTTCTCTTTTGATAAATGCATTACTTTTTCTTGAAGCTAAGTTAGCTTCAACAATCATTAAATAGTCATTCTCATAAAATTTATCAACTTCCCCTGACCAACCAAGATTAGAAATTATTTTTTGAGCTTCCTCATCTTTAAGGAATAAAACAATATTTTTTTCATTAAGTTCTTCAAAAGCAAGATCCTTTAATTCTGTTTGTTCTAAAAAGCTTTTTTCAGATAATTGTTTTAAAATCTTTTTCATTAAAACCTTTAAAGCAGTTTTTCTTTCACCAGGATCAATGCCTCTTTCGACATATCCTTTTTCTACTTCATATTCTAATTCATAAAGAGCATTTTTTGCTTCAAATGTTTTATCAAATTCTTCTAAATAAACTGGTCCAGTTAATTTTAATAATTCAGGTAGAACAGTAGCATTAACACCTATTATTGCATCAAAATATTCTTGACCGCCTTGTAAATGATAGAAAGATTCAACTTGTTGAGCTGCAATAGAAAAATCAGGAGACCAGTTACTATCTCTCATTTGCCAGTTAGATACTTTTAAATACTCTTTTATAGGATAAGGTGGTTCTGTTTGTATAGAACTAAATCCATCAAAAATATTAGTATCATGAATGTTAAAAGAAGATATCTTGGCTTTATCAACCTTAAGAATACCAAAACTTCCTAAATATCCACCAGATGGCCTTAGCTCTAAGTTATTTTGAAAAAGAATAAGATATGTCCTTTCGCCATTGAAACCAGATAATTCAGGAATTAACTTCCAAAAAGAAAGTGTTTCTATTTTGTTATTATCAATATTTAACCAACCTTGTTTTAACATCAAGAAGCCACCTGCTAAGGCAAAAATTAAAGATAAGAAAATTAAAATACTAATTGCTTTTGATTTGTTCATAGATTTTAATTAATCTATTATAATGTTTCTCTGAATTATATTTATCTAAAACCTTTTTTTGAGATTTAATTCCCATCTTTCTTATTTCTTTAGGATTATTTATTGCCCAATTAATTTCTCTAGTTAAATCAAGAGTATTGTTGGGTTTAAATAAAAGACCCGTCTCTTTATGTTCAATTATTTCAGGCATTCCACCTATTTTAGCTGCTAAAACAGTTTTTTTAAATCCCATGCTTTCAAGAATACTATAAGGAAAATTTTCTGGCCAAATTGAAGGAACAACTATTAAATAAACTTGAGAAATTAAATTTTTTAATTCTTTGCTACTTTTCTTTTTTAAAAATTCTATTTGATTATTTTTTTTAAACATTTTTTCTAATTTTTTCTTTTCAGGACCATCGCCTACTATTTTTAATTTCCACTTAGATGTTTTAAAAAAAAGTTTTAAAAAAGATTTAATTAACATTTCTACTCCCTTTTCTTTGCTTAAGCGTCCAAAATACAAAATGTAATTTTTAGAAGAATTATGATTTGTTTTATCAAATGAAAAATTTAAAAATTCTTTATTAATAAAATTTGGTAAATGGATTATTTTTTTAGATGGAAGTCCTGCTGCAATTGCTTGTCTCTTTATAAATAAACTCGGTGCTAAAAAAATATCTATTTTATCTGATATTTTTAAAAAATCTTTTTGCCATCTACCTTCTAAATAACCAATAAAACTTTTGCTCCATGAATTTTTAATACATTTTTTACTTAAACATGAATAAAAATTATTTTTTTTAACACAATCAAAGCAAGGTTTGCCTTGAGAAAAAAATTTATAATTAGGACAAAACATCTTATAATCATGCAATGTCATAACTATGGGAATTTTATTTTTCTTTAAAGTATAAAAAATTGATGGTGAAAAATGACTAAAAACATTATGAAGATGAGCAATGTCTGGTTTTTCTTTTTGAATAATCTTTTCTAATTTTTTAGCTGCTTCTTTATTCCAAAAGATTCTTCTTATTTTTTTAAAATCTTTCCAAAATCCTTCTTTTTTAGAAAAGTCACTATATTCAGCAAAGTCATTTTTTTTAGGATAAGAAAAATTATTTAAATGTTGAGTACTCCAAGCAACAACATCATGTCCTTTTTGAGATAATAGTTCAGATAAATCAAAAAAATACCTCTCTGATCCACCTTTTAGAAAGAAAAATTTATTTATCTGTAGAATTTTCATTTAAAAAATCGAAGCAACGCGTTTAAAAAATAAACTTAATTGCTTTTCTGAATGTTTAGGTTTATATTTTTTACTTTTAATAAATAACAAAAACTTTTTTCTAATGATCCATTGAATAACTTCTAGCCAATGTTTTTTCATTGCTTGTCGAACAGTACAAATCATCCAGCTATTTGGACATTTATTATTTGAAATTAATTTTTTAGCTTTTTTAGAAAATTTATTCCAATCTTTTATTCTTTGTAATTTACCTATTTCTAAATTCCAAACATCTGAAGAATAGATTGTACCAAATGGATCAATAAACAGAGAACTTATACCAGAATAATCAGGTAGAATTCTTTTCTTAGTTTCTAAAAATTTAATCATTCCATAGGCAAAATATGCTCGTACCCATTTCTTTGGAGAAAAACTTTTCAGTTCTTGCTCAATTAACCAATTCAACTCTTTCTTTATTTTCTCAATATTATTAATTTTATTTTTTCCTGTTTGAAAATAATGAGATGAATTATGATAAACAGCTAAACTAAATTCCACTCCCAATTCTTTACTCAATTGATAAACTTTTTTTAATTGATCAATATTGTTATCACCTAAAGTAAAGGCAATTTTAATATTTTTAATTCTTAATTCTTTTAAGAGTCGAATTGTTTCTATCGCTAAACAAAATCCGCCAGGAAATCTCCTTAATTCTTCATGTGCCTTACCAAAACCATCTAAAGAAACAGCTACTCCAATGTCTTTTCTAAATTTAACAACTCTCTGCATTGTTTGTTTAATTTTACTAGGCAGAAAACCATTAGTAGAAATTACAATTTTAGATTTAGGGGCTCTTCGACTAATTATTTTAATAATTTCTAATAAATCATCCCTTAAAAATGGCTCTCCTCCAGTAAGATTGACGTTCTTTGTTGTTTGTGGTAATTTATTATAACAAAGAGGATTTAAAGAGAAATAATCGTTATTTTTCCAAATATTACAAAATCGACAATGACCGTTGCATTTATAGGTTATAGCCAAAACGACATCTTCTATGGAATGTCTATCTATGTTTCTATTTTTTCTAAAAAACTTAATCATTTTTTAAACTATTATTTTATTTAATATTCATTACTTTACCAAATATCATGGAAAAAGTCAATAGTAAACTCAATAAAAATCTTTTTTATTTTTTACTTGGATTAGCTTTAATAAGGCCGTCTTTAGATATACTTAGTAAAGTAGAATTTCAAATTTATTATAATCTTCCTATTATTAATCCTAACGCTATTATTGGTGGATTAGTTTTTTTTATTTTATCAATTTTTTTCTTTATTAATATAAAAAAGATCTATTCGACTCCTCTTTTTTATCCAATTCTTCTTTTTGTTGGTTTGTCTTTTTTTAGTATTTTTTATTCAATTGAAATATTCACTAGTATTAGAGAATTCATTAGAATAGCCACTATTTTTCTTCTTTATTTTTTAACTTATAAATTAATTGAAAATAAAAAGGATTTTTATTTATTATTAAAAATTATTTTAATTAGCTATGTTTTACCTGCAATAGTTGCCTTAATTCAATTTGTTGGAGGATGGGGCATGTCTGATGATTTTGGTGGCTTTCAAAGAATTTATGGTACATTTACTCATCCAAATCTTTTTGCTTTTTATACTTTCTTTATACTTGGTCTAATCCTTTCAATATTATTAGCTTCTTGGAAAAATAAATCTTTAATTTTTAATAAAAAAATACTTTTAATTTCTATTGGAATTTCAACTTTTCTTCTTTTCGCTACTTATACTAGAAGTGCTTTGGCTTGTTTAGTTTTTTTTGTTTTAATTTTTGGTTTTTTAAAATATCGCAGAATGCTTTTGATTGGTTTGATTTTGTTTCTAGTCACATATTTCCTTTCTAATATTTTTAGAGAAAGGATTTGGGATCTTATCTCATTAGATCCTTATGGTTCAATAGTTTGGCGTTTTCGACTTTGGAGAGATATTTTGCCCTTGTCTTTGTGGCAACCATGGCTTGGATATGGAATTGGCACTTTTGAAAGATTAACCGAATTCTACCGTGGATTTAGTTGGGGCAGCTTAGAAGCTCATAATGATTATTTAAAAATATTTGTTGAAAATGGCATTTTAGGATTAACAGCTTATTTTTGGTTAATTATTGCACTATTATTTAAACTTTTTAAAATATTTAGAAAAAATATTAATCAAGAAAAAATCTTTAGTTTAGGAATTTTAGTAATCTGTATAAGCTTATTTATGGCAAGTTTTTTTGACAATATTTTAAGAACCACTGCATTACAGTGGAATTTTTGGATTTTATTAGGAAGCTGGTTTAAAATTAATAAAAATTAAAGATTAAAGAAAGAATAAGGCCCGCTCTGTATTTTACAGAACGGGCCTTATTGTTTTCCCAGGAAATTTTATTTCCTGGTATCGTACGTCTTTGGTACCGGCTGCTCTTGGTTGGTGACCGTATTTACCATAATCTCATACCCTGGCTTTTCATTGGAATCAGCGCGATAATATCTGCTGTTCTGGTTGACAATCAACCATCGCTGGTTGTTACTGTTCTTACCCCAGATCCTGATCCAGTACCAACCAATCCCCTTCGATAAATTGATACGGATAATCACATAATTGTCTATGATTGTTGTCTCTCTTTCATAGGAATCCATTGAAATGATTTCCCACGAACTCCCGTCAGTCCAACCGACGCTGGCATATCCCCTCCAGAAATTATTGAAATCTTCAATTATTGGAACCGCAATAACAACATAGTCACTGCCGAACTCGCGAACTTCGAGCTCTCGGTCCATACTCTTTTCATCGATACTTCCAATGATTTTCCCGGATGTCGGAAGCAATTCGTCCGCCATTGCTACCGTGTGCCCGCTTAAAAGAAATAAAGCGAACACTCCTATCAACAAAATTTTAAAGAACTTCATGATACACCTCCACTCGGGTTTTTGTTAATAAATATATATTTAACAGAACTTTTTTTCTGATTGGGATTTAAACTTTGTTCTTGTTCTATTTCTTCATAGACCATCTTGGTCTTTTTTGACATATTGCCAAATGAAAGTTAATACTCCATCTTGGAGTTTGCACATCTTGTGCATTTATTAACTTAAGAAGAAGTTTATAAACAAGTAGAACAAAGATCCTTCTCTGTTGGCTCAGTAATTTGAGAAGACTTGTAAGCGCTCCTCAAACCATAAATAGATAGATATCCTGACAACCAATGCCATTGGTCTCCATCTCCACCAATATTCTCCTTATAATTAAAGGCAGAGATACTCAGAATATCTTGATCAAACCAGGTCAGTGTAGCCCTTGGTCCGAACTGTAAAAAATTCGGATTAGCTAGTCCATCCTCATTGATATAGGACAGATTAAATCCTGGTGTTAATAATAGGTCTTGCCCGATTTCAAAGTCATAAATATGCTGAACCCAGGAAATTTCTAAAACCTGATTATTATTAGGATCAGGATCAAGAATATTCCCATTCCAACTATGTTCATGACTCCTATTATGTATCAAGGTTAGCTCAAGATTGAACTCGGTTTTGGGGAATAACTTTTTATCTTCTGCACGTCTTTCATATAAATTAAGATGTGCAGAAAAAACAGATATATTATCAACCTGTTTACTTTTGTAAGAATTAATTTCACCCTTACTAACAAGCTGACCCCATAGCCCTAAGTCAAAATCAGCATCCCAATGGTCCTTATAACTCATCAGTTTTAATGATGGACCGATAGACCACTTATTCCAATCGTAGTTATAACCCTCATCATCTCCGCCTCCTATGGCACCAAAAACGAATATGCCTAAGCAAGCAGAAATTCTTTCGGTTAAATCAAATCCAAATGGACGATACCTCGCCTTCACCCAGGAATACCACCCATCATGATGATAATCCTTGTTATTACGATTTAACCATCTGTCGGTTTCATAAATTCCTCCACCGACATATAGGTCAAACCCACAGGAATTCTTTACTTTTTTCCCTGCATCCTCAGAAAAAACAGGCACCGTAGGAAATTCAACTCCACCAGAAGAGATACCCTCTTCTTTCTTTGGAACAGAGAGAATAGGGACTACTGGAGGAAATTTTTCTTTCTTTATGAACCAAGCCCAATTTTTGCACTTAAGAACTTTGATAACACGATAATTGTCGTGTCCATAATCCCTAGCAGCGTAAAGCTTGGTCTTGTCCCATTTACAGATTGTCTTTCCCCATAGCTTATTTCTTCCAAAAGTCACTTGTTCAAGATTTTGTCCGCTTTTTAAAACGAACCACTTGAACTTGTTATTTTTGATATTCTCTTTCACCTGATTTTTAACATCTTCAGGTAATTGAAAATGATCAATCGCCCACTGCCAGCTTCCGGAATATGGATTTCCGCCAACTCTTTCCCATTGCCTGATTCTATCTGGCCTTGAACATAGTAACTTTTGATCTGGAAAAATAACATATGGATTTTTGATATTGTTGATTTCGGCAATTTTCTGCCATTTAATTCCCAAGTTCATTCCAATAACTGAAAGGGAATCACCTTTTTTCACAACATAAGTCTCTGTTGCTGCCCTTGTCACAGAAGTGACAGAAAGCAACAAAATAATTATCAGAGAAATCATTGCTTTTTTCATATGCCACCTCCATTTTATTTTTTTGGTCTTAATCTTCCTGCGGATATCTCTTTGTTTCTTACAGATAAAAGATTTTGTAAAATCTTTTTACTACTCTTGAATGCATCCTCGGATGTCTTATACTCCAGTCTTCTGAAAAGAGAGATGTAACGATTTTTAATTTTTTCAGGAGTATAAATATATCCCTCTCCATTAATAATCAGCGGGAAAGATGTTCGTTGACCTTGAGTACTGAAAATTTTCTTTATCAGGAAAAGGGATACAACCATGAGACAAACGAGTATTATAGCAAGGCCATATAGAATATCATTCGGTACTGTACCATTCTTCTCATCTTCATTTTTTACATAATACTCGATTTTTTGACCAATCGAGATATTATGCAATCCAAGACCTGGATTCCACTCCTTAATTTTATCTGGAGTAGTGCGAGAGATTATTGCAAGCGAAACAATGATATCAAGAGGCTTGTCTCCTTTTTCTACAATATATGTTTTCTTTTCGCCAAAAGAATCTTCAGCAAAAGATACAGAGACCACAACCAATGACAAAATTAAAGCTAAAGCAATTACTATCTTTTTCATGGTCTTATCTCCTTTTTTCCCATCTTGGGAATTATTTTTGCAGTAATTCTAATCTGAATTCTAATTTCTTAATTCTATCATCACGTTTTTCCAATAGATCCTTATAAATCAAACAAATTTGTCTGAATAAAGGAGCCATTTTATAGCGTAGGGTTTGGGCTCTAGCATAGGAGCCAGTCCAACTATCATCAACTCCTGCAACAATAGCATCGCTGACTAAAACCATACCAGCCGAAGCCAAAAGACCTATTCCGCTAAAAGGAAGAGCTATTAATGGAACTTTTGCTCGTTTTAAATAACGATCAACTCCATTAAAGCCCGGTATTTCAACCGCTCTTTGTCGAAAAGACCTTAAAGGCAAATAGCCACAACGAATTTCCCCATTACCCATCTTGTAATTATATTTCATCACTTTAGCCAATTTGTCTTTATACTCTTCCCATTCCGGAGACGGAATAGAAATTTGTAACATACCAGTAAAATTATCTGGCACATTAAGCCCTTTCTCAATTAAGTAATCCTTCCAGAAAGAATTCATATCATCTATCGTCATGCCGTGTTCTTTAAAAAGAATTTCTCTATACTCTTTATTCTCATCAAATTCTTTTGCACTATATTTAATCTGTTTCCCAGTCAACTCGTATGCAAAGCCATCATCACGATTAAGATAGATAATTTTTGCATCCTTAATTTCTTCGTATTCACCGATAAAAACAAATTGTAATTGCCAATCACCCATCAAGGATTTTGCCAGAAGGAGTTTGTCCCAAAAAGGGCCAAACGCCACCAGCGTTGACAACTTCCACCCAAAGACCAGGATCCATTAAACCCTGAAAGGTTACAATCGTTTTTATTCCATCTTTTTCGATTTGAATAGGATGAGTAATTGAGATCCCTTTTGCAGGATCAGTAATGGCATATTTGCCAATATACTCGCCGCGTGTAGCACATCCACTAGCTAGAAGAATAATCAAAATAAAGAATATTCTTACTTTTTTCATCATACACCTCCATAAATCAGTTATTTGACCATCTTGGTCATAAGTATTTAATTATCAAAGATCTTCAAATCCTCCTCTTTAGATAGAAAATTGATTTCTGTCCAAAAAGGAATATTCTTTCCTTAAAATCCAACTAATTCCAATTAAAAATCCCAATAAACCTCCCAAGATAGTTCCAATAAATAAATTAACAGAAATTGGATTTTCACTAACTAATGGTTTATCTAAAATTTTAATCTCTATATTATTACCTCCACCATGATAAAATTGATGATTTCTTTCTAATACATCAACTATTGCCCAATTAATTTGTTCTGCTTTCTCTTTTTGAGGATAAGAAACATTTATCTCCATTACTCCCAAATCTCTAATAATAGAAATACTAACTATTTTTTCCCATTCTTTGCGTCTCTCTTTTGATAATTCTGAAAAATCACTTGCTTCTATCTGATATGGAGAAGAGATTATTTCTTCAAAAAAAGTATCTGAATAAATTCCTTCTTTTAAAATTTTAGTCAAATACTGTGCTGATTTAGAAATTGTATATATATCCTGACCCAATGCTTGTTTTTGAACAACTAAAATTCTTGAACCAGCTTTGTATTGTGGCTCTTGAATTACCATCAAATCAAAAAACAAAACTGCCCCCAAGACAGTCATCCAGAAAATTAACCATTTTTTCTGATATATTAATTTAATTGTTTCTCTTAAATTCATTTTTTTATTTAAAAAAGCCTGAGATATAGGCAAATATATACTACTATGATTCTGTGTATTTTGTCAAGAGTAATTTAAAATCCGATCACATAGGGACCGGATTTTAAATTTATTCTATTTTGAATTAATTTTATTTTGCTTTTTCGTCTTTTACCTCTTCATATTCTCCTTCGACTGTTTTATCTTTATTTTCTTCTTTGTCTTTCCCTTTTATTTCTGGCTCTGATTGTTCAGCTTTTTCTTCTTCAACTTTTTGATATAATTGAGCACCAATTTTTTGAATTGATTGAGATAGTTCATCAATTGATTTTTTAAGCTCTTCAATTTCACTACTATCTTTAATCTTCTTAAGTGCTTCTAGTTTTTCATCAACTTCTTTTTTATCTTCAGGTTTAACCTTGTCGCCAGATTCCTTGAGAGCTTTTTCTGTAGAAAAGATTAAAGTATCAGCTTGATTACGAATTTCAATTAATTCTTTTTTCTTTCTGTCTTCAACTGCATGAGATTCTGCTTCTTGTTTCATTTTTTCAATATCTTCTTTAGATAATGCAGAAGAATCAGTAATCGTTATTTTTTGTTCCTTGCCTGTCCCTTTGTCTTTAGCACTTACATTTAAAATTCCATTTGCATCAATGTCAAAAGAAACTTCAATTTGAGGAACTCCTCTAGGAGCTGGTGGAATACCATCTAACATAAATCGTCCTAATGTCCTATTATCAGGAGCCATTGGTCTTTCTCCTTGAAGAACATGAATATCAACGCCTGGCTGATTGTCAGCAGCAGTAGAGAAGACCTGAGACTTAGAAGCAGGAATAGTAGTATTTCTTTCAATTAAAGGAGTCATAACATTGCCCAATGTTTCTATTCCTAAGGTTAAAGGAGTGACATCTAACAAAAGAACATCTTTAGTTTCTCCAGTCAAAATTCCACCTTGAATAGCTGCTCCCATGGCTACGCAAGCCATTGGATCAACTCCTCTTTCTATTTTCTTACCAATATATTCCTCAACAAATGTTTGAACAATTGGCATTCTAGTTGGTCCACCAACTAAAATTACTTTAGTAATATCACTAGGAGTCATTTTAGCATCTTTTAAAACCTGTTCCATTGGTCCCTTACATTTTTCAACAATTGGTCTAATTAGATCCTCTAATTTAGCCCTTGTTACTTTCATTGTTAAATGCTTAGGTCCATTGTCATCTGCGCTAATAAAAGGCAAATTAATATCTGTTTCTAAAGTAGAAGAAAGTTCAATCTTAGCTTTTTCAGCTGATTCCTTAAGACGTTGCAATGCTACTTTATCTTGTTTTAAATCAATCCCATTTTCTTTTTTAAATTCATCAGCAATATAATCAGTTAAAATTTCGTCCATATCCATACCACCTAATTGAGTATTTCCAGAAGTACCTTTAACCTCAAAAACTCCTTCACCAAAATCCATGATTGTTATATCAAGAGTTCCTCCACCAAGATCAAAAACTAAAATCTTTTCTTCTTTACCATGCTTGTCAATTCCATATGCTAATGAAGCAGCTGTTGGCTCATTAATAATTCTATCTACTTCTAGCCCTGCAATTGCTCCGGCGTCTTTTGTTGCTTGTCTTTGAGCATCATTAAAATATGCAGGAACTGTAATAACAGCTTTTTGAACTGGTTCACCCAAAAACGATTCAGCATCTTTCTTTATTTTTTGTAGAATAAAAGAAGATAATTGTTGTGGAGTATATTCCTTACCACTTAGGGTGGTTTTTTCTTTTGTTCCCATTTTTCGCTTAAAACCAGAAATTGTATTTTCTGGATTAGTAACTGCCTGACGACGAGCTGGTTCACCCACTAATAAATTACCATCTTTGTCAAAAGCAACATAAGATGGAAATGCTTTACCTCCGCCAACTATTGTTCCTTCGGCTGAAGGAATCATGGTTGGTTTCCCTGCTTCTACTACAGCCGCAGCTGAATTAGAAGTTCCTAAATCAATACCAATTATTTTACTCATAATTTAATTCTCCTTTATTTTACTTTAATGGGAATTTCTTTCCCTTTAGAATTTAATTTAGCTACCTTAGGAACGATAATTTTAAGAACATTACCAACACTTTCAGCTTTTGCACTCTTTTCTTTTACTTCCACTGGTAATTTAATTGAACGCTCAAAAGATCCCCTCCTTATTTCTTTTCGTAAATAGTCTTGTTCTTTAATTTCTTTTCTTTCTTCTGTCTTACCTTTAATGGTTAAGATATTATTTTCAATAGAAACTTTAATATCTTTTGGATTAATACCAGTTAAAGATATCTCTATGTACAAATTCGTTTTATCTTGATAAATATCTAATAATGGCTCTTCTACTCTAAAATTAGGAACGAAAGGAGTCCAATTCCCTTCATTGGGTATTTCTGGCATATTAAAATGTTTTTCTGACTCACCAAATGATTTCCATTTTATTGGCATATTTTTTTTCTTTAATTATTTTGCCACCCTAACCTTAGATGGTCTTAATGCTTTCTTATTTAATAAGTATCCTTTTTGAATTTGTTCAATAATTATACCAGATTCTTCTTCTGATTCAACTTGATCCAATGCTTCATGATACTCCGGATTAAACTTTTCCCCCATTGCCTTAATTTCTTCTATGTTACATTCCTTAAGAGCGCTTATCATTTGTTCTTTGATTTGTTTAATATCTTCATTCTTTTCTGCTCCTGCTTCTAAACTGTCTAAAACTGGCAATATTCTTTGAATTATATTGACCTGACCCATTGCTATAAATTCAGGTAAAGCATCTTCCTGTCTTCTTCGATAATTAATTAAATCAGCCCGGGCGCGCTGTGCCTGGGTCAAGTTCTCCTCCTTCTCTCTCTTACATTCTATAAGTTGTTTCTTAAGATTTTTTAATCTATTTTCTGGTTTTTCTTCTTCTTCGGAGATATATGTAATCTTTTTTTTCTTAATCATTATTACTACTATTCTATCACTTTTTAAGAAGTTGTCAAATAGGAATAGAGTCGTATTCCGAAAGCAATAATCCTTGAGTAGCAAGGACATGCACGATGAGCACAACTTCATATATCAAGATAATATCTCTAAGTAGATCCACTTTAGATTTTTTATTTAATTATTTAATTAAAGACAAGTCTTTATTAATAATAACTGGTTTTACGGCTTCTATCTCTGACTTATAATATGGTATTTCTGGTATTGGATTCCATAAAAATATCTTCTGATTTAAAACATGAGCAAATCCTATTTCCATAAGAGTGTTTCCCCCGATGTAATTCTTAATTCCATTTTTATCAAAATTTAATACCAAAACAGCATCAGCTCCCTGCATCGCTTGCCAAAATACTCTAATAGCATCAAGATTATTCTTCTGATGAATTTTAATTTTTTCTTTTTCTTCATCTGATTTTCCAATAAGTGCATCATGAAGATCGGTTAAAAAAGCTTCGTGTCCCAATTCACGAAGTTTATCACAAACTTCAATCATTTTTTCAGTAAATTGCATTGAACCAATTATTCCTATTCTCATATATTTTTAAATTTAATTAATTATTGTTTGTTTTATTCTACCCAAATCCTCTTTCAATCCCTTTATTTGATATAATTATACCAGGTTAATTGACTTTAATCCAGAGGCGTCGTCCTTAAACAAACCTCTTCAAATCAATATCTTGTTTATCTCTTTTGATAAATATGATAATATATATATATTAATAAGAAAGAAATAAAATTATGAAAAAAATAATTGCTAATAATATTACTTGGATTGATATCCAAAAACCAACTCAAAAAGATTTAGATAAGCTTAAGATACAATTTAATCTTCATCCTTTTATTGAAGAAAAATTTCTTCCACCAATCAATAGACCTAGAATTGAAGAATTCCCAGGTCAGCTTTTTATGGTTGTTCATTTCCCTGTATATAGTAAGAGAGATAAACAAAATAAATCAGTAGAATTAGATATAATAATTACTGAAAATGC
>Ga0265594_1001695_pt1 | contig 16794 bp, 25 predicted proteins | sample saktaG_11_FD_190147 | JGI IMG/M metagenome (GOLD analysis project Ga0265594, IMG submission 190147) | Saline water microbial communities from Sakinaw Lake, British Columbia, Canada - sak_2011_5_24_80m | ecosystem: Environmental > Aquatic > Non-marine Saline and Alkaline > Saline ... | reverse complement strand
GAAATTGCAATTTAGAAGTTTAATTTTATGGGTTTATTTAGTAGAAAAAAAGAAGATAAGAAAGAAGAGAAAAAGACGGTTAAAACCGTTGTGCTTAAGGATGGCAAAAAAGAGGAAAACAAGAAGAGCATGAAGGAGCTTTACGAAGAAAGTTCAGTCGTCCCGGTTTCTTCTAAAAAAATTGAAAAGACTGGGAAAACGGAAGAAACAGAGAAAAAAAGTAGATCTTCCCGGGCGTATAGGATATTGATTAAGCCTTTAGTAACGGAGAAAGCGACTAATCTAGGCGCTTTAAACAAATATATTTTTGCGGTTTCTCCAAAAGCTAATAAGATAGAGATAGCCAAGGCGGTTGAAGAAGTTTATGGCATAAAACCAATTGGTGTTAATATAATAAAAGTTAGAGGTAAAATTGTCCGCAGCGGCCGGATTTCGGGGGAGAGAAAAGACTGGAAGAAGGCGATTGTCGCTTTGCCTGAAGGTAAAACAATAAAGATTTACGAAGGCGTCTAAAATAACAATTAACAGTTGACAATTAACATTTAACTTTTTAATTTTTATAGCTTTTACCAAAATTATATATGGGGATTAAAAAAGTAAAACCAACTACACCAGGCAGGCGAGGGGCGACTTTCGATGATTTTTCTGATATTACAAAAAGCCGGCCGGAGAAAAATTTAATAATAATTAAGAAAAAGACGGGCGGCCGCAACGCCCAAGGTAAAATTACAGTAAGGCACAGAGGCGGCGGGGCTAAGAGATATATCCGCCAGATTGATTTTAAGAGAGATAAATTTGGCATACCGGCTAAAGTGGCCTCAATTGAATATGATCCGAACCGGGGAGCAAGGATTGCCTTGCTTAATTATCGGGACGGGGCCAAGAGATATATAGTAGCTCCGATTGACCTAGTTGTCGGCGAGGAAGTGTCAAGCTCAAAAAATCAGATTGAAATAAAGAGGGGAAATGCTATGCCTATAAAATATATTCCGGCCGGCGTAGCTGTTTATAATTTAGAACTGGAGCCGGGCCGGGGGGGAAGGATCGCCCGCGGAGCCGGAAATTCAATCTCCGTTATGGGCGTTGAAGGAAAGTACGCACAGGTCAAAATACCTTCAGGGGAAATCAGATTAGTAAACAAAGAATGCTTGTGTACTATCGGTCAGGTCAGTAATCCGGACAAGCGTCATATTAAATTAGGCATGGCCGGCCGCAAGAGGCATTTAGGCATAAGGCCGACTGTTCGCGGTAAAGCCATGAACCCGGTTGATCATCCTCATGGCGGTGGCGAAGGCAACCAGCCGATTGGCTTAAAGCATCCAAAAACTCCCTGGGGCAAGCCGGCTTTGGGCGTTAAGACGAGAAAAAATAGATATTCAAATAAGTTTATTATAAAGAGGAGAGGAAAAGGAAGGGGCTAATTATAATTTGTAATTTGAAACTTGTAATTTGAAATTTGGATTTAATAATATAAAAGTGAAACGGGATGAACGATAGTTATTAGGGATTAGCCGATTAGGAATTTAAAATAAACCCAATTAACTTCAGCCAGAGGCTGATCCGCCTTTGGCGGAAATCAACTAGTATTATGTCAAGAAGTTTAAAAAAGGGTCCGTACGTAAACCCAAGAATATTAAAGAAGATAAAGGCCTTGAGACAGGGTGATAAAACCGTGATAAAGGTTTGGGACAGGGCTTGCGTTATAACTCCGGAGATGGTAGGTTTTACCATCGGAGTTCATAATGGCAAACAGCATATTCCGGTTTTCATTGTGGAAAATATGGTCGGCCACAGGCTGGGAGAATTTTCTCCCACCAGAAAATTTATAGGTCACGGCGGCAAGATGGCCAAAGGCCAGGCCAAAGAGGAAGTAGAAGCGGGGGCGGTAAAACAGGGCAAGGAGAGTAAATAAATTTTAGGAATAGCTTCTCGCGACCCTAAATCTTTTAGTAATCCTTTAATTCGAATTCTACGTGCGGACTTAAACTTTCTTACTGTAATACGAATGCCGCAAATACTTTAAGAATAAGAATTTGTAGCATTCGCATTCCTCCGTTAACGTTTAAAAATTACTAAAATATTTGAATTAAAGGTTTATAAAATGTTTTAAAATCAACTAACGTGTTGAACAATATGGAAGTAAGAGCCAAAGCAAAATATATAAAAATGTCGCCCAGAAAAATTCGTCTGGTAGCTGATGTTGTCCGGGGGATGGCGGCAAACAGGGCTTTAGAGCAGTTGAAATTTATAAATAAGAAAGCGACTTTGCCGATAACAAAATTACTTAATTCTGGAATAGCTAACGCAATTAATAATTATGAGCTGGACAAGGATAATTTGTATATAAAAGAAATACGGGTCGATGAAGGGCCGGTCCTGAAACGCTGGCAACCAAAGGCGCACGGACGCGCCACTCCTATCAGGAAGAAAATGGGCCATATAAATCTGGTTTTAGAAGAAATAAAAATAAGCGGGAAGAAAAAGGCGCGGAAAGAGAAATTAGAAGCTCCAGTCAGGTTAGATTCTTCGGCTAAGGAAGCCGAAGGCTTAAAGGTGGAAGAAAAAAAGGAAAAGAAACAGAACATTTCTCCTGCCCTAAGAGAAGAAAAAGGCAAAGAAATAGTAGATTTAAGGTCAGAAGGAAGCGGCAAGCACGCTAAAATTGAGGGGGGAGGAAGCCGCGGTTTTATGAAAAAAATTTTTAGGAGAAAAAGCGGATAATTACAAATTCACAAATCAGAACACAAATTTACAAATACTACATAAACACTTTAATTTTTATTTGTGTTATTTGTGATAATATTTGTGAATTTGTAATTACTAAAGTTATGGGGAAAAAGGTTAATCCAAAAATATTTAGAATGGGTATAACAAAGACTTGGCCGTCGGTTTGGTTTGGCAGTGGTAAAGGTTACATAAAGAATATTCAACAGGATATTCGGGTGAGAAGATTTTTACTTAAGGAATTAAGGGAGGCAGGGATAGACAGGGTAGAAATTGAACGGAGCGCCAATAAGATCAGCATAAATATCTATACCGCCAAACCGGGCTTAATTATCGGCCGGGGCGGTGTTGGCGTTGAAGACTTAAAGAAAAAGATTCACGATAAGTTTCTGTCCCGCCCAGCCGGAATCCGTCTGGGGGATATTAATCTTAATATTTCTGAAGTGGACAGGCCGAATTTAAGCGCTCAAATCGTTTTGCAGTCAATGATTATAGACATAGAAAAAAGAATGCCTTTCCGCCGGGTTATGAAGCAGGCAATAAGCCGGGTTGAACGGGCCGGGGCTTTGGGAGTTAAAGTCGTAGTTAGCGGTCGTTTAAACGGAGCGGAAATTGCCCGGACTGAAAAATTAGTTTCTGGCAAGGTTCCTTTGCACACTCTGCGAGCTGATATAGATTATGCGCGGGGGACTGCCCACACTACTTACGGAAGCATCGGCGTAAAAACTTGGATTTATAAAGGGGAAGTTTTTGAGAAAGACCGGGAGTTAGGCAAAGGTGAGGTAATTGGCAAAAAAGAGTCGAAAATTAAATAATACCTGCCTGCCGGCAGGCAGGAAATAATAAATATAGTATGTTGATGCCGAAAAAAACTAAATATAGGAAGAGCCATAAGGCAAGGCGTGGCGGTAAAGCTAGCCGGCTGACTCATATTAATTTCGGCAGTTTTGGTATGAAAGCTATGGAAGCTCATTGGATAACTTCCCGGCAGATTGAATCGGCCAGAAAGGTTTTAACCAGATATGTAAAAAAGGGCGGGAAAATGTGGATAAGAATTTTTCCGGATAGACCAGTAACGCAAAAGGGCGGGGAGATTCCGATGGGTAAAGGCAAGGGCTCGGTAGACCACTATGTAGCGATTGTGAAGCCGGGTATGGTTATGTTTGAAATAGAGGGTGTAAGCGAAAAGGAAGCGAAAGAAGCGATGATTTTTGCTTCCCACAAGCTGCCGATAAAATGCCGGTTTGCTAAGAAACATGAATAAAAAATAAAGGAAACGAATATGGAATTTAAAGAATTAAAAAATAAAGAAGAGAAAGAATTGCAGAAAATTTTAGCCCAATCGCGGGAAAAACTAAGGGATTTGCGTTTTAAAGATGCTAATAAGCAATTAAAGAACATTCGGGAAATAAGAAGAACGAGAGAAACGATTGCTCATGTTCTGACATTACTTAATGGGTTAAGAATCGGAAAAAAAGGGAGACGAAATAAATATATTATTTAAACATGAACCCCGTTAGAAATCTAACTGGGAAAAATATCCAAATTTATAACCCCGTTAGAAATAAATTTCTAAGCGGGGCTAACAGGGTAAGAAGTATTTAAAAGATAAATTGTATCGTTATGGAGAAAGAAACTCAAAAAATTTCCAACGGGGTGAAAGAAGAGAAAAAAAATCAGAAAGTAGAGAACGAAAGTAATTTAAGCCAGAGCAAAGCCGTTATCAGAAAAAAATTTAACGGCTTGGTTGTTAGTGATAAAATGGACAAGACGATTGTCGTAAAGGTAGATCGGTCGAAAATGAACTCTAAATACGGCAAAAGATACATTGCCAACAAGAAGTACAAAGTTCATGATGAGAAAAATCAGTATAAAGAAGGCGACAAGGTGGTTTTTAGGCAATGCCGGCCGATAAGTAAAGAAAAAAAATGGCGTGTATTGTATAACACGCAAAAAAAATAAAAATAGACGAAATTGCACGAATGATGAGCTAAGGTTTTTTAAATATTTCGCGTTCATTCGTTTAAATTTGTTTGATAAGTGTATTTATATGATTCAAGTGCAAACTAAATTAAAAGTAGCTGATAATTCAGGGGCCAGGAGTGTGCAGTGCATAGCAGTTCTAGGTGGATATAAAAAGCGCTATGCCGGGGCCGGGGAAATTATCACCGCCGCCGTTAAGAAGGCTACCCCGCATTCCGCTATTAAAAAAGGAGATGTGGTAAGAGCAATTATTATCAGAACAAAGAAGGAAATCAGGAGAAAGGACGGGACTTATCTGCGTTTTGACGATAACGCTTGTGTTATTATTGATAAAGACAAGAAAGAACCGAAGGGGACAAGGATTTTTGGCCCGGTAGCCAGAGAAGTAAGACGGGCGGGATTTTTTAAGATTGCTTCGCTGGCTCCGGAAGTTTTGTAAAGCTTTAAAAACTTTTTTAGAAAAAGTTTTTAATATTTTCAAAAATATACTGTATCAAGTTAAAATTTAATAGCGAGTAAAACTCTACGGCCATTAAATTTTAACTTGATGGAGTTAATAGATAAGATAATATGAAAATCAAAAAAGGTGACACCCGCCTACGCTAAAGCTTCGGCGAGGCAAGAAGTAAAAATATTATGAAAATCAAAAAAGGTGATAAAGTAAAAATTTTATCTGGAAAAGACAAGGGCAAAACTGGAAAAGTTTTGCAGGTTCTCTCTGCCTATGACAAAGTCAGCGTGGAAGGCCTAAATTTATTGATAAAGCATATGCGGCCGAGAAGGCAGGGAGAAAAAGGCCAGAGAATTGAGTTCCCGGCGCCGTTACCTTTGTCCAAGGTCGCTTTAGTCTGCCCAAAATGCGGAAAAGCCAGTCGGGTTGGCTTTAAATATTTAGAATTAACTGTCGGCGGGAAGAAGAAAAGGAAAAAAATCAGAGTCTGCAGAAAATGCCAGCAGGAAATAGATTAAAAAAGAGATTAATTTATGAGATTAAAAGAAAGATACAAAAAAGAAATAGCGCCGCAACTGAAGGAAAAATTCGGTTATAATAATATCCTTATGGTGCCAAAACTTGATAAGGTGGTAGTTAACGTCGGTTTTGGACGTTTTAGCAAAGACAGCGCCTATATTGATAATGTTAAGAAGAATTTGGCGGGCATTACCGGCCAGAGATGTGTTTTAACTAAGGCCAAAAAAGCGATTTCCGCTTTTAAAGTCAGAGAGGGCATGATTATCGGGGCTAAAGTAACCTTACGCGGTGATCGTATGTATGATTTTGTGGAGAAATTGGTAAATGTCACTTTGCCTCGGGTAAGGGATTTTCGCGGTTTGGCTGAAAAATCAATTGATAAAACCGGCAATTTAACCATTGGTTTTAAGGAGCATGTGGCTTTTCCGGAAATTTCGGATGATTCAATTGAAAATATCCACGGCTTGGAAGTTATTGTCGCCACTACTGCCGAGGGCAGAGATGAAAGCTTGGAGTTGTTAAAATTTATCGGATTTCCCCTTAAAAAATCTTAGTATTTTAATAAATTGATTTATAAATATGGCGAGAAAAGCGTTAATTGCGAAAGCAAAAAGAAAGCCTAAGTTTTCCACTCGGATAGTAAGGCGTTGCTGGCGTTGCGGCCGTAATCGTGGATTTATGCGCGATTTCGGTTTATGCCGCATTTGTTTTCGGGAGTTGGCTGATAACGGTGATTTGCCGGGAATAAAGAAATCCTCTTGGTAGTCCTTCGTCCCGCTTTAGCGGGGCTACGGACTATAAATTTAGCTAAATATTAGGTAAGATATAAATTAAAAATATGGCGGATTCAATCGCTGACATGATAACAAGAATAAGAAATGCTTCAGCTGTCGGGAAGAGTGAGGTAGTTTTGCCTATGAGCAAAATAAAATTTGAGGTTGCTAAAATTTTAGAAAGGGAAGGCTGGGTAGGAAAAGTAGAAGTAATAAAAGGAAATTTTTCTAAGGACAGGAAAGATAGAAGTTATATTTTTGATCAATTAAGGATTGTTTTAAGATATAAAAAGAGCGGCCGGCCGGCGGTTAACCATCTGAAACGGGTAAGCAAACCCGGTTTGCGGGTTTATGCTAAAAAAAACCGGTTGCCGAAAGTTTTAAATAATTTAGGGATAGCTATAATTTCCACGCCGCAAGGGATGATGACTAATAAAGAAGCTAAGAAAAAAGGTATTGGCGGAGAAATTCTTTGCGAAGTATATTAATATAATCCGAATTTGCTAATTTATCCGAATGCTCCGAATGTTTTGTGTAAAGAGTATCATATTCGGAGAATTCGGATAATAATTCGGATTAATTAGGATTATAAATATTATGTCACGTTTAGGAAAAATACCAATTGAATTGCCGGTTGGCACTCAAGCCAGAATTGAGGGTGATTTTATTATTGTCAAAGGGCCTAAAGGTGAAATAAGGGAAAAGTTGAACGATTTAGTAAAAGTAGATATAGGGGATAAAGAGATAAATATCGGCGTTAAAAATCCGACGGAGAAAAAAGAAAAATCTTTGTGGGGGTTATATAGAAGCCTGATTAATAATCTGGTGATTGGCGTAAATGAAGGTTTTGAGAAGAAATTAGAGATAAGCGGTGTCGGTTATCGGGCGGCCCTAAGCGGAAATAAGCTAACTCTTAACCTGGGTTTTTCCAATCCGATTGAATATAGTCTGCCAGAAGGGATAACAGGAAGCGTAGAAGAAAACGTTATTACCCTAAGGGGTTTAGAAAAAAAATTAGTGGGTGAAACCGCCGCGAGGGTAAAAAGATTTAGAGTTCCTGATCCTTATAAAGCCAAAGGCATTAAGTACAGCGGTGAAATAATAAGAAGGAAAGCCGGGAAAACGGCTGTTAAAGAATAAAACCTATGAGTAAAAGTATAAAAAAAAATATTGGGCGCACAATAAGGCACAAAAGAGTGCGAGCAAAGGTAAGGGGAGTAAAAAAATGTCCGCGTTTAAGTGTTTTTAGGTCAAACAGCGGTATGTACGTGCAGTTGATAGATGACGAGGCGGGGTTGACACTAGCTAGCGCCCATAGCAAAGAGATAACGGCGAGAAAACCAGAAGCCGGCAAAGGCGATAGCCTCCCCAAAAAAGATATTAGTTTTCAATTAGGGAAATTGATTGCAAAGAAAGCGGCGGCCAAGAAAGTAAAACAGATTGTTTTTGATCGTGGCGGCTATAAATATCATGGCCGAGTAAGAGCTTTGGCCGAAGGAGCCAGGGAAGGCGGTCTTAAGTTTTAGTACCCTACAAATTTACGAATTTTATATCACCGCCTTGGCGGGACAAATTTACAAATTATTAGTATAGTCTTAAGTAATAAATATGCCAGAAGAAAAAAAGAAAACAGAAGAAATAAAGGAAGATCAACCGGTAGAAATAAAACCGGCCAATCTTGGGATTGGGGCAGAGGGGAAGGCAAAAGAGACCAAGAAAAATGATTTTGTTCCGGGAGGAAAGTTTTCGGGAAATAGAATGGGTGGCAATCAGAGAGGGAAAATGAAGAGAAATAAGAAAAGGGATAGAGAAAGGGATGATAAGAGAGATGAATATGAGCAAAGAGTTTTAGACATAGCCAGGGTTACCCGCGTTATGGCCGGCGGCAAGAGGATGAGTTTTCGCGCTTGTGTGGCTATTGGCGATAGGAGAAATAAGGTTGGCATCGGTTTGGGCAAGGGCGCGGATGTTGCTATGGCCGTAAATAAAGCCGTAAATAAAGCTAAGAAAAATCTTGTTGAGGTTCCGACAATTAACGAGACTATACCCCATGAACTTTATTACAAGGCAGGCGCGGCTAAGATTTTATTTAAACCGGCCCGCCGGGGGCGGGGGGTGATTGCCGGCGGGGTAGTGAGAACTATTTTAGAGCTGGCTGGCGTTCATAACGTTTCTGCTAAAATTTTAGGGACCAACAATAAAATTAATAATGCTGGATGTGCGATTGAGGCCTTAAAAAAAATGAAGAAAATTGAAATAAAAAGTAAAGACCAGAAGAACGGAAAGGAAGATAAAATCACCGCCGAGGCGGGATCCCGCCCATAAATATTTTAATAAAGTGGCGGGAAAATAAGAGATAAAATTATGTCATTATCACTACATACTATTGGTCCGAATAAGGGAGCAACGAAAAAAAGAAAAAGAGTCGGCAGAGGAAATTCTTCCGGCCATGGCACTTATAGTGGCCGGGGGCAGAAGGGGCAGAAATCCCGTTCTGGCGTAACCGGTTTAAAGCGCCTGGGGATGAAAAAACAATTACTCCAAATTCCGAAAGCGAGGGGTTTTAAATCTAAAAAGCCAAAAAGTCAGGTAGTAAGTTTAGCCCAGATAAATAGTAATTTCAAGGACGGAGCGGTTATTGCCCCGAAATCATTGCTAGCTAAAAAATTAATTGGTACAATAGAATTGCCGATTAAAATTTTAGGCGGCGGCGAATTAAGGATAAAGGATATTAAATTCGAGGGAGTTAAAATTAGCGAAAGCGTAAAGGAACAGCTTGGGATAATTACTGCCAAGGTGAGATAAATAAAATAAGAAACAAATGTTTGAAAAAATTATACAAACTTGGAAAATAAAGGATTTGCGAGGGAAAATACTTTTTGTTTTAGCCATGTTAGTAGTTTTTAGGTTTGCCGCCCATATTCCGATTCCAGGGGTAAACGTTGCTGCTTTAAAAGACGTTTTTGCCAGCAATCAGATTTTAGGTCTGATGAATATATTTTCCGGGGGTGGTATGCAGAATTTTTCCATTGTCATGATGGGTGTAGCTCCCTATATTACTTCTTCCATTATTTTTCAGCTTTTAGCTATGATTGTTCCGGCTTTGGAAGAAATGCAGAAAGAGGAATCTGGCCGGCAGAAAATTAATATGTGGACGCGTTGGTTGACTATACCTTTAGCCGTCGCCCAGTCTTATGGCATGATTACTATTCTGCGCCGCTCTTCTTACAGCATTTTAGGTGATGTAAGCGTTTTTGACCTTTCGGCTATGATAATTACCATAACGGCCGGCACTATATTTTTAATGTGGTTAGGTGAGCTGATAACGGAGAAAAATATTGGCAATGGTATTTCTCTTTTGATATTTGCCGGCATTGTGGCTGGTCTTCCCCAGATAGTCCAGCAAACAATTGTCACTTTTGACCCTTCCCAGATGTTTATTCTGATAGGGTTTACTATAATCGCTTTGGTTACCGTTATTGGCGTGGTTATAATTAATGAAGGCCAAAGAAATATTCCAGTCCAATATGCCCGTCAGGTAAGAGGGAATAGAATGTATGGGGGGACCAGCACTCATCTGCCTCTGCGGGTCAATATGGCTGGCGTTATTCCGATAATTTTTGCCATTTCTTTGGTTCTATTTCCGACCATGATTGCCCAGTTTTTCATTCACGCTAGAACTTCCTGGATCGCTAGTTCTGCCCAGTGGGTCATAGGCGCTTTTCAAAACCAATTATTTTACGGCATCCTGTATTTTATTTTAGTTTTTGGCTTTACTTATTTTTATACGGAAGTTATTTTCCATCCTACGCAGATTGCGGAAAACCTGCAAAAACAAGGCGGTTTCATTCCTGGCATCAGGCCAGGCAGCCACACCAGCCAATATTTGGCTAACACCACGCACAAAATTATCTTTGCCGGGGCTTTATTTTTGGGGGTTATCGCTATACTGCCTTTGATTATGCGTTATTTTACCGGCATGCAGTCCTTAGCTATTGGCGGCACAAGTTTGCTAATCGTGGTAGCGGTAGTAATCGAAACCGTTAAGCAAATTGAGTCGCAGCTAACAATGAGGGAATACGAAGGGATGTAGAAAAATGAAAAATGAATAATAAATAATGATTCCCCCCTTAGGGGTTTTTTGGTTTTACTGGGGGTTTATGATATAATAAGAACAGTAAACCCCGTTAAATAAGAGTGGTTTGCCTATCTGTCTGGTAGGCAGGTTAACGGTTTTAAACCGTCAATTACAATTTATTTCATTATTTATTTAACAGGGGTAAATATTTATTATAAAAATATGATTAATCCTTTTAGAAAAAGCGCGATAGATGCTGCCAAAAGCAGTATTTTTAAGGGGGGAGTAAGAGAAAAAGAGGCTTTGGCCAAGGCCGCTGGCAGTAGCGGTTTTAGCGCCAGAAAGATGGATAAAACATTAAAAGACAGTGGGTATGATCCAGGCAAGAGAAAGGGTATAATTGATAAAATTTCAGGTAAAAAGGAAACGGGTCTTACCAAAGAGCAAAAAACAAGAAATATTTCAGCATCAAGGCAGAGCGCGGAGTTGGGAAAGACCGGATATGTTTCTGCCGAGGTTAGTTTTGGCGGTCAGGATATTGAAACCAGATCAAGGGTAGCTTTAGGCCAGGCTGGCGGAGGAGTAAAGGGGACAGCCCAGAACCGTTTTGGTATGGGCAGGGGATCTGTTGGATTTGCTGGGCAAAAAAAGTCTAATAATATTCCCTCAAATCCGCCCTCTAAGCCATCTGGCGGTGTTAAGCCAGCAGGACTTTGAATATAATTTATGTTTTTAAGTATTATTTTCTTTATTTTAGGCCTTATTTTTTTGATAAAAGGAGCCGATATAATGATAGACGGCTCTTCTTCTATTGCGAAAAAGTTTAATATCTCTAGTTTGGTTATTGGCCTGACAATTGTAGCTTTTGGAACCTCGGCCCCGGAATTAATAGTCAGTGCCGTAGCGGCTTTAAAAGGAAGTACGGGTATTGCCTTAGGTAATATTATTGGTTCAAATATTGCTAATACTTTATTAGTTTTAGGGATAGCCGCTATTATTTATCCACTAATAGTTAAGAAAGATATTGTTAATAAACAAATACCATTTTCCTTACTAGCTATAGTAGCGGTTGGTATTTTAATAAATGATTTTTTAATAGATTATGTCAGCCCCAGTAGTTTAACTCGGATTGACGGTTTAATATTAATTTTATTTTTTTCCATTTTTATTTATTATACATTTAGTATAAGCAAAGCCAAGGAAGGAGTTTTAGAAGGTATTAAAGAGGACTATCGTTTGAGTGGGTCGGATGAAATAAAGACTTACAATAATTTTGTTTCTATAGGGATGATTATTGCTGGTTTAGTTGGATTGTTTTTAGGCGGTCGCTGGGTTGTTAATGGAGCTATAGATATGGCTAAGTTTTTCGGCATGAGTGAAATTCTGATTGGTTTGACGATTGTAGCGGTGGGCACATCTTTACCTGAATTAGCCGCTTCAGCCATGGCAGCTAAAAAAGGACAAGCTGATATGGCAATTGGCAATGTGGTAGGTTCAAATATTTTTAATCTTTTTTGGGTTCTAGGGGTTAGTGCAATTATAAATCCGATTACTTATAATCTGGTTTTAAATATTGATATGTTAATTTTACTGGCTATTACAATTTTATTGTTGTTTTTAATTTATACTGGCAAGAGGAATGTATTAACCAAGAAAGAGGGGATAACCTTATTAGTTTTATATATTTGCTATTTAATATTTTTAGTCTCTAGAGGATAGTTTTAAATAATTTCTAATTTCCAATTAATTTACAATGAATTAATTTTCAAATAATTGTAATAATCAGAATCAGATCCACTTGACCTTGCTAATTCTGCTAAGACGGAGGAATAAGGCCGAATAAGGATTTAAAATTCAGATAACTAACTTTATGATTTTTTTGAATTTAATCTTTTTAATAGTAGCTATTGCTTTTGTCTTTTGGGGCTCGCATTATTTAATTAATGCGGTTGTTTTTTTATCCCAGAAATTAGGTATTCCGGCTTTGTTAATCGGTTTGACGATTGTGGCTGTTGGGACATCCGCTCCTGAATTTTTTGTCGGTCTTCTATCGGCTTTAAGAAATGAAGCTAGCTTATCTTTGGGCAATGTCCTGGGGGCTAATTTAGCCAATATCGGTTTAATAGTCGGTTTAATTACCCTTATCCATCCGACTAAAATAAAGACTTCTGTTTTAAGAAAAGAGTTGCCTTTCGTAATTTTAGCGCCGGTAATATTATATTTATTGGCGATGGATGGTTATTTATCGAGATTTGATGGAGCGATTCTGCTTATCATGGCTTTTCTTTTTATTTATTATGCTATTTGGAGCGCCGGCCAGGGGAGAATCAGGGTTATAGAAAAAGTAAAGACAGCCCTGGCTTTGGATAGTGACCGCGGAGAAATCATTAGGCAATTTTTTTATCTGATTTTAAGTTTGTTGCTGCTTATTTTGGGCGCTAAATTTTTAGTTACTTCGGGCGTTAATTTTGCCAGATACTTCAATGTCAGCGAAATCGTCATCGGCATTACTTTAGTTACCCTAGGTACAGCTTCGCCGGAAATACTCACTTCCATTGCGGCTTTAATTAAAAAAAAGACAGAAATTTCTTTAGGTAACGTAATTGGCACAACAATTTTTAATATTTTTATAATTTTAGGGATGGTGGCGGTTATTTCACCGGTCGTTGTCCCGCTGGCTTTAATTAATTTTGACTTGCTGTTTTTAATTCTACTTACCCTGATATTAGTTACTTTATTGCGCACCAGCGACCGAATTGCCCGGGTAGAGGGGGCGATTCTCTTGGTTTCCTATTTTTTATATATAAGTTTTTTAATTTACCGGGCGAGGTTCGGAATTTAGCCGGGATAAATATATGATAACCATAAAAAAGAAAGAAGAAATAGAAATATTGCGCGAAGGAGGCAAAATTTTGGCTGGTATCCTTAATAAAATTGCCAAAGAAGTAAAGCCGGGGATAACCACGGCTGATTTGGAAAAAATGGCCTGCGATTTAATTAAGGAAGCCGGGGGCCGGCCTTCTTTTAAGGGCTATCAATCCCTTTTGGACGACAAGCCATTTCCGACCGCTTTATGCGCTTCTATAAATGACGAAATTGTCCATGCTCCGTCTTTGCCGGAAAGAATCCTTAAAGACGGGGATATAATCGGGCTTGATTTAGGCATGGAATACCCTTACAGAAAGAATAAAAATGGCTATTATACAGACATGGCGGTTACTTTGGGCGTGGGCAAAATAGATAAAGAAGCAATAGAGCTTATGGCCGTGACTAAAGAATCTTTAGATTTGGCTATTAAGAAGATAAAGCCGGGTAACACCATAAATGATATTGGCCGGACGGTTCAGCAATTTGCCGAAAGCAAAGGGTTTGCCGTGGTGCGGGAACTGGTCGGGCATGGAGTCGGGTATGACGTCCACGAAGAGCCGCGGGTGCCTAATTATGAAGTTCCGGAAAAGAGCTTGGAAAATGCCGTTTTAAAACCTGGGATGGTGATTGCGGTTGAGCCCATGGTTAATCGGGGCGGTTGGAAAGTAAAATCGGCTCTTGACGGTTTTACGATTTTGACTGCTGACAAAAGCCTCTCGGCTCATTTTGAGCACACAGTAGCGGTGACGGATAACGGTTATTTAGTGCTGACTGAATTATAAAATAGTTAGAAAGTTATAAAGTATCTGGAATGGAGGATATTGAATTAGGAATTAAGAATTAAGAATTATGGATAGGAAAGAAAAAAAATACTTAGGAGTTGACTGGGGGGAGAAGAGGATTGGCTTAGCTTTTGGTGATGGTGAGATTAAACTAGCCATTCCCTATAAAACCGTTAGTGGCATAGATGAAATAATAAAAATTGTAAAAGAGGAAAAGGTTGATATGGTTGTTATTGGTAAGCCCTTGAAGATGTCGGATATCAAATATCAGGTATCGGATAAATTTTTAGACTTTTTAGACTTATTGGAGAAAAAATTAGATATTCCCGTGGAAACGGTTGATGAGCGGCTGTCCTCCAAAGCGGCCGATTCTTTACTTGGAAATAAAAAAACAAAAGCCGGCCGGGACGCGGTGGCGGCGATGCTGATTTTACAAAGTTATTTGGATAGACATAATGCAAATACTGCAAATATTAATCATGCAAATAATTTGTATTCGTAATTTGCGGCATTAGCATTAATTCAGTTTTCGTGAAGATAAGAAAAGTAGGATTTGCATTAATGGTTCATCTGAATAAAGTAACCAATCAAAACATCTTGAACACATTATGGAAGAAACATATTGCACAAAAACCATAATTTTAGGCAGGACAGCTTTTCGGGAATATGACAGCCGGACAACGGTTTACAGTCTGGAGAGAGGAAAACTGGACTTAGTTGCCCGAGGTGTAAAAAAAATAAAATCAAAACTGGCGGCTCATCTTGAGCCGCTTAATTTGGCTGAAATTATGGTGGTGGCGGGTAAGCGCTTTGATTATATCGGCGCCGTTTCCAGCCAGAATTGCTTTCCTCGCATAAAAGGGGATTTGTCTAAATTGGTCGCGGCCGGGAAAGCGGTTAATATGTTTAACAAATTAGTAAAGGCGGAAGAAGCGGATAAAGAGGTTTTTTTTCTGCTGGAAGAGTTTTTAGAATTTTTAGACAGTAATAAGTTAAAAATTAGTAGTGATTTGTGGGCTTCCCTTTTTACTTTAAAAATATTGGCGCAGCTGGGCTACAGGCCGCGATTGTATAATTGTGTTATCTGCAATAACAAAATTACACCAGAAAAAAATTTATTTGATTTAGGCCGGGGTGGTTTAATAGGCAAGGAATGCTTAAATAAGAAAGGAAATGATTCTTTAATAATTTCTAATGATGGCATTAAAGTATTAAGGGCGATAATTGATAATGGTCTTAAAAAGTTGAAAAATTTGAAAATAAGCGCTAAACTGGAAACGGAAATAAAAGATATAATTAGTTCTTTTTACCAATATCACATTTGAAGGAGGTTAAAAGAATGGGTTTGACAGATATAAGGGCTTCAAGGCGTTTAGAACGCCAGAGAGCGGCAAAACGGGCTGGTTGCCCTGTATTAAGTCCGCATTCAAGAGGTTGGTCACAACATGCAAAGCAAAGCGCAGAACAGAGGAAAATACCGTTATCTGATCTTCCGGTTTCTTTAAGGGTTATTAATGGTATGATTAGAAACGGGGAAATAAAAGTAATCAAAGCAAAGGGGGAGGCGAGTAAAGTTATATTTTCCGTGAATGGAGTTGAATATGAAATCATAGCTGGTATGGACAGGGGAAAAGTAAGAAAGAGAGGAATATTTACTATCTACAGATTAAATTATTAGTTGGCTTTAAATTGTATTATTAAAGCCAACTTTTTTTATTGCCAAAATTTCAAAATGTGCTAAGATAGAAGCAGGAAATCAATAAGTTCTTTTTTAGAATTATGGAAAGGAAGTGATGGCAATGGTTGCGCTAACGGCGCCAATAAGATTCCGGGTGAATGGGCCTTTTCCGGTCTTTAGGCAAATCGTTACCGCCAGTATGTTAAAAAGGGCGGTAGAAGCTAAAGAGGCTAAAACTGAACAGACTGGGAGCGGGGAAACAGCGGTATTTTATAGGTGTTTTGTCTATCTGATGGACAGGCATCTAAAAACTATCACAGCGATAATGACTCTCGGAGCGTACAGAGAGAAGTATGGGAGTCCCGGTATGAGCCGCCAGGCTATAAGGATTTTACCCCTACCAGCCGGCTCATTTTTCCAGGGAGTTTTTTAGAAGCTGATTGTTCGCCTAGAACGACAGTCAGCTTTTTTTGTTAAAACTTGGCAAAAGTCATTATTTCTGCTAAAGTAGATATGGCTGTGGATAGTGAGACGGTTTTGAAATTATCTTAATATGAAATTTTTAACAAAACAGGCAAATAATAGGAATAATAATAACAATAATAACCCAACTTAATGGCCGGGCTGTTTATTTTTAGAGATTAAAGACCCGACCAAAGAGCCGGGTTTTAAATTTTTTCCGGAGTAGTTCCCGCCTTCGTCCCTCGACAAGCTCAGGACTACGGCGGGCAAGCAGCGGTCCGCCTTCGTCCCGAACCTTCGGGGCTACGGTCGCACGCCGCCATAGCTTTAGCGACGGAGCGCGAGACGAGTTCTTATCTAATAAAGTATAGTGGGAATAAATAATATTTTATAAAAACATAATTCCGGAGTAGTTCAGCGGTAGAACGCCGCCCTGTTAAGGCGGATGTCGTAGGTTCGAATCCTGCCTCCGGAGC
>Ga0265594_1001694_pt1 | contig 16801 bp, 8 predicted proteins | sample saktaG_11_FD_190147 | JGI IMG/M metagenome (GOLD analysis project Ga0265594, IMG submission 190147) | Saline water microbial communities from Sakinaw Lake, British Columbia, Canada - sak_2011_5_24_80m | ecosystem: Environmental > Aquatic > Non-marine Saline and Alkaline > Saline ... | reverse complement strand
AAACTTCAACAATGGCAGAAGAGAAAGATAAAAAACAACAATACGGTGCCGAACAAATTACAGTTTTGGAGGGGTTAGAGCCGGTTAGAAAAAGACCGGGTATGTATATTGGTGGCACAGGCATAGAAGGCCTTCATCATTTAGTATGGGAAGTTTTTGATAATGCCATAGATGAAGCCATGGCAGATCGCTGTGACTCTATTGAAATAAGGCTAATGGAAGACAACTGGGTTTCTGTTTCAGACAATGGTCACGGAATTCCAATAGAAAAACACAGTAAAACAAAAAAATCCGCTTTAGAGACTGTACTAACAGTGCTACATGCTGGGGGAAAATTTGGTGATGGTAGTTATAAAGTTTCGGGCGGTTTACATGGTGTAGGTGTTTCAGTAGTCAACGCGTTATCGGAAGATCTAAAAGCAAATGTAAAAATTAGTGGTAAGTACTATGAGCAGTATTATTTAAGGGGAAAGCCAAAATCTTCTGTCAAAGCTGTTCCCTTGCCAAAAGATGATAAATGGTTTAATAAGCACGAATCTGGTACAAGAATATCTTTCAAAGCAGATAATAAAATTTTTGAAGAGGTAAAATACAGCCTTAAGACTATATACGATCATGTTCGTCAACAAGCCTATTTAACGAAGGGTGTGCAAATTTCTATAATTGATGAGCGAAAAAAAGAGCCAAAGAATTATAATTTCTTTTTTGACGGCGGAATTGCTTCATATGTCAGATATCTATCAAGGGTGCATAATTTGGTCAGTCCAGATGTCTTTTATGCCGAAGATAAACAAGATGATGTTGAGGTAGAAGTATCCTTCGTTTACTGTGATGACTTTAATGAAAGAGTCTATAGCTTTGCTAATAATATTTACAACCCTGAGGGTGGAACTCATTTGGCTGGTTTCCGCACATCTCTAACTAGAACGCTGAACTCCTATGTAAAGAAGAATAAGTTAATGAAGGAGACTGATACTTTCACGGGTGAAGATGTAAAAGAAGGGCTAACCGCCGTCATTGCCGTAAGGTTGCCTGACCCTCAGTTTGAAGGGCAGACGAAATCGAAATTGGGAAATCCTGAAATTAGAGGATTAGTAGATAATGCTGTCTCAAAATATCTAGGATATTTTCTAGAAGAAAGACCGCGAGCGGCAAAGGCGATTGTCAATAAATGTTCAACTTCGCTTCAAGCCAGACTAGCCATGCGAGCGGCTAGAGATTCCGTTATTCGAAAAGGCGCCCTAGATGGCATGACCTTGCCGGGCAAATTAAGAGACTGTTCAGAAAAAGATCCGGCTAAGAGTGAGATATATATAGTAGAGGGAGATTCAGCTGGAGGTTCAGCCACGCAGGGCAGAAACAGAAAATTTCAGGCAATCCTTCCATTAAGAGGAAAAATTCTTAATGTAGAGCGGGCGAGAATTGACCGAATGTTAAATTCAGACGCTATAAAATCTCTAATTATTGCTTTGGGTGCAGGGGTCGGTGAAGATAAAAATTTGGCGAAATTGCGCTATCACAGAATAATTATAATGACAGATGCTGATGTAGATGGAGCTCACATTAGAACCTTGCTTCTCACTTTGCTTTACAGACATTTCCCTGAATTTATTAAAGAAGGATACATCTACATTGCTCAACCGCCCCTTTATGGTCTGATGCAAGGTAAAAATAAGGTTTATGCTTACACAGAAGAAGAAAGAGACAAAGCTGCTCGCGAGCTTAAAGCGAAAGCACCTTCAAAAAAGATTAATATTCAGAGATATAAAGGCTTGGGTGAAATGAATCCTGAGCAGTTATGGGAAACTACGATGAATCCTGAGAATAGAGTGTTATTGCAAGTCACAATGGATGATGCAGAAGAAGCGGACAAGCTCTTTACATTGTTAATGGGTGCAGAAGTACCACCTCGAAAAAGGTTTATTCAAACTCACGCCAGACAAGTAGAGAACCTAGATATATAACATGAATGAAAAAGCAGATAAAAATATTGGCAATGTAAAGCCGCATGCAATAGTAGATGAGATGCGGAAGTCATTTTTAGATTATGCAATGAGTGTTATCGTTGCTCGTGCTTTACCTGATGTTAGAGATGGACTAAAACCAGTACAGCGTAGAATTTTAGCCACCACTAATGATTTAGGATTAACTGCTAAATCTAAACACAGAAAATCAGCCAAGATCACTGGAGATGTGGTTGGTAACTATCACCCACATGGTGATATGAATGTTTATCCGGCTATGGTTCGTCTAGCTCAAGACTTTTCACTACGATATCCTTTAATAGATGGGCAGGGCAACTTTGGCTCAATTGATGGAGATATGCCAGCAGCTATGCGTTACACCGAAGCTCGCATGACATCTTTAGCTGAGTTAATGCTGAAAGATATAGACAAAGAAACTGTTCCTTATGTAGACAACTATGATAACACTAGAAAAGAGCCGCAGGTATTACCAGCTGCCCTACCGCAGCTCTTACTTAACGGTACTTTAGGTATTGCTGTAGGAATGGCATCTAATATGGCACCTCATAATATGAATGAGGTTGTTGATGCTACAATTGCTCAGATAGATAATCCCGAAATTGAACTTGAAGGTTTAATGGAACATATCAAAGGTCCAGACTTTCCTACGGCAGCAGAGATTTATGGAGTTGAGGGAATTCGACAAGCCTATTCAACTGGTCGTGGCCGAGTAGATATAAGAGGCAAGGCTGAAATAATTGAAGATAAAAGTGGAAAATCTACAATAATTATTACTGAGGTTCCCTACCAAGTAAATAAAGCTGAGTTGGTTCTAAAAATTGCCGATCTCGTAAGAGCAAAAAAAATAGATGGCATTTCAGACATCCGCGACGAATCTGATAGAGAAGGATTACGAGTAGTCATTGAATTAAAAAAAACTGCTTATCCTAAAAAAGTTCTCAACGGCCTGTACAGCATGACTCAGTTGCAGACTGCCTTCCATATCAATATGGTAGCTTTGGTTGATGGCATTGAGCCTCGAACGCTATCCTTGAAAGAAATCATTGGTTACTTTATTGAACACAGAGTAGTAGTAGTAACTAAAAGAACTGAATACGATTTATCTAAAGCTAAGGAGAGAGCCCACATTCTAGAAGGATTACTAAAAGCTCTAGACAACATTGATGAAGTGGTAGAGATAATTCGTAAATCAAAAACCAGAGATGATGCACATCAGAATCTAATTAAACGATTCAAATTTAGCTCTGAACAAACAGACTCCATTTTAGATATGCGTCTAGCAACCTTAGTGGGATTAGAAAAATCTAGATTAGAAGATGAGCTGAAAGAAAAGATTAAATTAATAACTTATTTAGAAAACATTTTAGCCAACAAAGCGGAGTTGATGAAGGTAATAAAAGATGAACTATTAGAAATTAAAGAAAAATACGGAGACGAAAGACGCACAAAGATATTTAACCAAGGTCTAGACGGATTTATTGCTGAAGATTTAATTCCGAGTGAGGATGTATTAATAAGTATTACGAAAACAAATTATATTAAACGGGTTTCTCCTAAAGAATATCGTTCACAAGGAAGAGGTGGTAAAGGAGTAATTGGTATGTCAACCAAAGAAGAAGATACAGTTCAGTTTACAAGAATTGCTAATACTCATGATGTTGTTCTTTTCTTTACCGATAAAGGAAGAATTTTTAAGACAAAGGTTTATGAAATTCCACCAGCTTCAAGACAAGCAAAAGGAAGCGCTATTGTTAATGTAATTCAGCTTGCTCCACAAGAACAGGTAACAGCAGTTATTACATTAAATAAAAAATCCTTCGCTAAACAGGGAGCTTATTTAATTATGGGTACAGTTAATGGAACAATAAAAAAGACTGAGATTGGCCTTTATAGTAATGTTCGCAGCACAGGTATAAAAGCTATAAATTTACGAGAAGGAGATAAATTAAAATGGGTTTCTCCAAGTAGTGGTGATGATATGATTACCGAAGTCACTAAGAAGGGACAAGCAATTACCTTCAAAGAAAGAGATGTTCGGCCAATGGGTAGAAGTGCCTCTGGAGTAAGAGGAATAAGATTAAGAGAGAATGATGAGGTTGTCTCGATGAATGTAATAAATAGTGGCGATGATTATAAAACCGCAGATTTACTTGTAATTTTGGAAAAAGGATTTGGCAAGAGAACATTAGTCAGCAAATTCCCAATTCAAAAAAGAGGTGGGGTTGGAATAAAAGCGGCTAATGTAACCTCTCGCACAGGAGTAGTAGTAGAAGCAAGAATCGTTACTGATATAGAAGGAGAAATTGTTATTACATCATTAAATGGACAGGTTATTAAAATAAAAATGAAGAGCATTAAACGTTTGGGAAGGGTGACGCAAGGAGTCACAGTTATGAAATTGAACAAGGATGACAAAATAGCCTCAGTAGCTGTAGTTAAGGCAACATTAAAGAAAATTGAAGAAAAGATTAAATTGGAAGAAGAGAAGAAAAAATGAGCATCAAAATACCAGCTGTAATTTCTGTTAAAGATCTTTCAGAGAAAATTGATAAACCAGTAAACGCAGTCATAACGGCTTTGGTTAATTTTGGTGTGATGGCTAATATAAATCAATGCGTAGATTTTGATACTGCCCAAATAGTCGCTGACGAGTTAGGAGTAGATGTGGAGTTAGATAATAATGACAAAACATCTGTAGATATCAAGATAGATGAGAAAAGAGCTGTTACGAGGCCACCGGTAGTTACAATTATGGGGCACATAGATCACGGTAAAACGACTCTTTTAGATAACATTCGCAGCACCAAAGTTGCTGAGAAGGAAGCAGGCGGCATTACACAGGCAATAAGTTCATATCAGGTTGTAACAGACTATGAAGGAGAAAAAAGACAAATAACATTTGTCGATACTCCAGGCCATTCAGCTTTTGAAGCAATGAGAAAACACGGTGTTAATATTACCGATTTAGTAGTGCTTGTTGTAGCTGCCAATGACAGTGTTCAACCACAGACTATTGAGGCTATTAAGCATGCCAGAAAACATAGTGTTCCTATATTGGTAGCAATAAATAAAATTGATCTACCAGATGCAAATATCGAAAAAGTAAAAAGAGATCTAGCAGATAATGATTTAGTTGGTGAAGAATGGGGTGGAAAAACTGTAACAGTTGAGATATCTGCTAAGAAAGGAACTGGCATTAAGGAGCTACTTGAGAATATCCTTTTGTTAACAGATGTGATGGACTTAAAGTCTGAAGTTGATGTTGATGCTTCAGGTGTTGTAATTGAATCACATATGGAAGCAGGGCTTGGGCCAGTAGCGGTTGTATTAATTCAAAACGGTACATTGAAATTAGCTGATCCTATAGTCATTGGCGAATCATACGGAAAAGTTAGATTAATAGAGAATCATTTGTTAAAGAAACTCCGCTCAGCTGGGCCATCAACTCCAGTTAGAATATCTGGAATATCAATGGTGCCACAATTTGGCGAGAGAATGTTGAAAGTAGAGAATGAAAAGGAAGGTAAAGAGATTGCTCGAAAGAATTCTGTTTTGAATTCGTCTGAGGTACTAAGTAAAAAATCCGAAGAATTATCAAAAAGTTCTAAAAAGGTTGGAGACACAAATGAACTGAATATCTTTTTGAAAGCAGACACCCGTGGTTCTCTAGATGCTCTAAAAAGTATGGCTGAGAATTTATCGAATGAAAGTGTGAAGATAAACATTTTGAAAGAAGCGGTAGGACAAGTATCAGAAGATGATGTTAAACAATCGGCTTCGTCTGGCGCAATAATTTTGATCTTTAATCTAAAGACTAGCTCAGTTATTAAGAAGCTATCAGATGAAATGGGAGTGTCTATTCAATCCTTTAATGTTATATATGAAGTAGAAAAGCTGTTAGCAAAAACAGTTGAAGATTTAATGCCAGAGATTGAGATAGAGGAAGTGATTGGAAAGCTAAAAATTTTAAAAAGATTTCGAGATAATAAGAAGAATATTGTCATTGGTGGTGAAGTCACAAAGGGTAAACTAGCGGTTGGTCAAGAAATAAAAATTATAGAAAAAGAGAAGGATATTACAAAAGGAAAAATACTTGAATTAAGAGTTGGACAACAGAAAGTGGATAATGTTGAAGTTAAAAAAGAGTGTGGACTAGAGCTCTCAATTGAAGATAAATCTACAGAGGTTGAGGAAGGAATGAATGTAGTCGCCACAAAGGTTGCAAAAGTCAAAATGACAATCTAGTTTGTGGATAAATAACTTGACTTAAATTATAGTATGAGGTACTATTCTTAGGTCTAGGATATGTATTCCAACAATGAAGAAGAGCCTCCGTTAATCAATAAAGTTCTTCTACCAATTCGAAAATTTATTAGCCAAAAAGGCGAAAATCGTTGGGCAGCTTTTGAAGCTGTTTTTTATATATCCAAAAAGAGCTCAGAATTAATATATGTATTACCAATAGCCCTGGTTGCTATGACTGTCTTATATAATGTCAATAACTCAAAATCATATGCGCAATCTCTGTCAGATTATGTAATTTTAGACCCAAAGACGAAAATTAACTCAATGCACGCAATTGATCGTTTTAGCCCCTTTATTGAAGAAGCTGAGGATGCAGAGCCAATTGTCACAGCCGATATTACTCCAGAAGAGTTAGTGTTGACAAAACCAAACATTATTAGAACTGATATTAGGCCTGAACCGCAAGAAGAAACTAGAACAAAAGTTGTGGTACATGAAGTTAAGGAAGGTGAAACTCTATCACAAATTGCCAGTAGCTATTCAGTAAGAGTAGCCTCAATTGAAGTAGAAAATAAAGAAATAAAAAATATTCATAGTCTAGCAATTGGAGACACTATTAAAATTCCACCGGAAGACTATTCGCAGGACTACATTGATCTGAAGCTTAATAAAAATAAAACTGTAGTTGCTACTACAAGTAGAACTGTTGTTACAAGAGATGTATCAGACGAAAGATATACAGATAATGGTCAACCAGCGTTTGCCAGGCCAGCTGGAGTTTTAGGTAGTAATGGTTACCATAGCTGGGCTGTAGATATACCGCCGTCTGGTGGCACTGCTATTTATGCATCCGCTGCCGGAGTGGTAACAGAGGTATCTACGGGTTGGAATGGAGGATACGGAACAAAAATCGTTATAGATCATGGTTCTGGTTGGAAAACACTTTATGCTCATTTGTCGTCTGTAAATGTATCGGCTGGACAAAGTGTTGCGGCTGGTTCAGTAATAGCAACTATGGGAGCTACGGGAAGGTGTTATCCAAAAGGTGCAGTTCATCTTCATTTTGAAATACAGAAAAACGGGTCTAAACTTAATCCTCTCAACTACTTAAAATAATGAACTTTGTTGATCGGGTAAATATTGAAATGGAGTCTGGCTCTGGTGGAGACGGTATGATTCATTTTTTGTCAGAAAAGTATAAGTCAAAGGGTGGCCCAGATGGAGGTGATGGGGGAAAGGGGGGAGATATAGTAGTCAAGGGCGATGAAAGTTTTCAAACCCTATCGCATCTAATTGGAAAGCAAAAAATAAAAGCGGAAGATGGAGAAAATGGGGGAACTAATAAAAAAAGTGGAAAAGCAGGTGAGGATACTATTATTAGGTTGCCCCTAGGAACGGAAGTTATTAATAGTAAGGATGAGGTAGTCTATGATGTCAAAGATGAAAATGAATTCAAACTAATCAGAGGTGGCAGCGGTGGAAGAGGAAATTTTAACTTTGCATCCTCTACTCATCAGGTACCAAAGGTTGCTGAAAGGGGGCGTCATGGTAGAATCCTTAAGTTTAGACTAAATCTTAAATTATTAGCAGATATCGGTTTAGTGGGTTATCCAAATGTGGGAAAATCGTCCTTAATTAAGGTGCTGACTGGTTCAAAAGCTAAGGTCGCTAATTATCCTTTTACTACAAAAAACCCTAATTTAGGTATTTTGCGAGCCTACGACGAAGAATTCATTATAGCTGATGTACCGGGGTTAATTGAGGGAGCTCATAAGGGTAAAGGATTAGGAGATAAATTTTTAGGTCATATTGAGCGAACACGAGTATTAATAATGTGTTTAAGTGCAGAGTCAAAAGATTTAGCTGATGATTTAGACAAGTTGAATGTTGAACTTTATGAATATGATGTAAAATTATCTAAAAAACCGCAAATAATTGTAGTTAGTAAAGCTGATTTATTAGACAAAGAGAGTGAAAATATTATTAAAGAGGAGTTAAAGCTGAAGAAGAATATTATATTTGTTTCATCTGTAACAAAGAAGGGATTAGATAAACTAAAGCAAGCAGTCAAAAAAACATTTGACAAGTTTAAATCATAGTTGTAATATAAAAAAGTATTATTAGGGTGGATAAAATAGAAGTTACTTAATTTAGCTGTAGAAACAGCTCTTTTTAAGGGCTGATTTTTGGTGTTATGAACACAACAAGACGAATAATAGGTAAAACCACGGAGTCATCTTTGGAATTACCAAATCTAATAAAGGTACAAACTGATTCTTATGATTGGTTTTTAAAAGAGGGAATAAGAGATTTACTTAATGAGATCTCACCTATTGAAGACATCACTGGCCGAAACTTGATTTTGACCTTCGATGATTTCAATTTTGAACAGCCAAAGGCAACTGCTGAAGAAGCACGCGATAAGAACTTAACTTTTAAGGCTGGTTTGAAAGTCAGAGCAGTTTTGACAAATAAGGTTAGCGGGGAGGTTATAGAAAATGATGTCTATTTAGGAGAATTCCCAATGATGACAAAATACGGAACCTTTATTGTTAACGGAATTGAAAGAGTGGTGGTAAACCAAATTGTGCGCTCATACGGCGTACTCTTTGTTAAAGACTACAACAAAGGTAGAGATCTTTTTGGAGCAAAATTAATTCCATCTCGTGGTGCTTGGCTAGAGTTTGAAACCAGTTATAAAAATGTTATCTCGGTTAAGGTTGATAGAAAAAGAAGAATTCCTGTTACTACTTTTTTGCGAAGTTTAGGTTACAGCAAGACTGAAGAGATTAAAAAACTATTTAAAGATGTCGATAATCATCCTGAAAACAAATATATAGAAACTACTTTAGAGAAAGACCCAGCTGAGAATCAAGAAGATGGTAGCGTAGAGGTCTATAAAAGAATTAGACCGGGTGATTTAGCTACTCCTGAAAACGCCAAAACCTTTATAGATGATATGTTCTTCCAGCTAAAACGCTACGACCTAGGAAAGGTTGGCCGCTACAAGTTTAATAAGAGACTTCAACAAGATGTCGTAATAGATCAAAGTACTCGAATATTACGCAAAGAAGATATTGTTGAAATTGTTAAAGAAATTATTAGATTAAATAATACTCCTGGTTCTCAATCTGACGATATGGATAATCTTAGCAATCGACGAGTAAGAAGCGTTGGTGAATTAGTACAAGGAAGAGTTCGGGTTGGACTAATGCGAATGGAAAGAATTGCTCGAGATCGCATGTCTGTTTCAGATCTTGATACAGTTACCCCAGCTCAATTAATCAATGCTCGCCCAGTAGTCGCGGCTTTACAAGAATTTTTCGCTTCATCTCAGCTTTCACAATTTATGAATCAGACTAATCCTTTAGCCGAACTAGAGCACAAACGCTGTGTTACAGCTACCGGTGCCGGAGGATTATCTCGCGAAAGAGCCGGCTTTGATGTTCGTGATGTTCACTCATCTCACTATGGTCGTCTATGTCCAATTGAATCACCTGAAGGTCCGAACGTTGGTTTGGTGCAGTATTTAGCTTCTTACGCTCGCATTAATGAGTACGGATTCATAGAGACTCCATATAGAGTAGTCGAAAAGAAAGGTGGAAAATCAAGAGTAACAGATGAAATTGTTTATCTTGATGCTAGTGAAGAACACAACCTAGTTATTGCCCCAGCTTCAGTAATTATTGACGACAAAGGATTTTTAACAGAAGAAAGATCTGCTGTTAGAAAGTATGGTGATAATGTAATTGATAAAATTGAAAATGTTACTCATGTTGATGTTTCACCAATACAAACCTTTTCAATTTCTACTAACTTAATTCCTGGCCTTGGAAACGATGAAGCAGCCAGAGCTATGATGGGAGCAAACATGCAACGACAGGCTGTTCCTTGTGTTATTCCAGACTCTCCAGTAGTTGGCACCGGTATGGAAGAAGAAGCTGCTATTGATTCAGGTGCATTAGTAATTGCCCAAGAATCAGGAACAGTTACTACCTCATCTGCTAGCCAAATTATTGTGAAAGGCAGAAAACTAATCAAGTATCCTTTAATTAAATTCCTACGCTCGAACCAGGGTACTGTTATTAATCAAAGACCAGTGCAAAAGGTTGGCGACAAGGTAAAGAAGGGACAAGTGCTAGCAGATTCATCGGCTACATCTAATGGTGAATTAGCACTAGGTCAAAATGTAATGGTCGCCTATATGTCTTGGGGTGGCTATAACTATGAAGACGCAGTTATAATTTCTGACAAACTAGTAAAGTTAGATAAGTATTCATCCATTCATATTGAAGAGTATTCAATAGAAGTTAGAGATACTAAACTTGGTCCTGAGGTTCTGACTCGTGATATCCCTAATGTTTCTGAAGAAGCTTTGGCAAATTTAGACGACGAGGGTGTGGTTTTGAAAGGAGCTGAAGTTAATTCAGGAGATATTTTAGTAGGTAAAATTACTCCTAAAGGCGAAACAGAACTTACTGCTGAAGAGAAGCTTTTACGAGCAATTTTTGGAGAGAAAGCGAAAGAAGTTCGCGATTCCTCGCTACGACTACCACATGGTCAAAAAGGAAGAGTGATTGGTGTTAAGAGATTTTCTAAAGACGCTGGTGATGAGCTTAATGCTGGAGTTCATGAGGTAATAGAAATCACAGTTGCTCATTTAAGAAAGGTATCTGCTGGAGATAAACTTGCTGGACGACACGGTAATAAAGGAGTTATTTCAATTGTTGTTCCGCAAGAAGATATGCCTTTCCTACCCGATGGCACATCAATCGATCTTATAATGAATCCTTTAGGTGTAATATCTAGAATGAATCTAGGTCAAATTATGGAGACAACCCTTGGTTGGGCAGCTCACCAAAAGGGAGAAAAGATCGCAATCCCAGTATTCTCTGAATTTGATTCAACTACTTTAGAAGAAGAGCTTGGTAATGTAGGATTACCAACAGACGGTAAGTCTGTTTTGTATGATGGAAAGACGGGTGAAAAATACGACCAAAAAGTTTTGGTAGGAATCAACTATGTAATGAAGCTGGTCCATATGGTTGATGATAAAATGCATGCTCGTTCAGTCGGGCCTTACTCAATGATTACTCAACAACCTCTTGGTGGTAAAGCACAATTTGGCGGACAGAGATTTGGAGAAATGGAAGTTTGGGCTCTAGAGGCGTACGGTGCGGCTCACACATTACAAGAAATGCTTACTATAAAATCTGATGACACTTACGGTCGTTCACGAGCCTACGAGTCTATCATTAAAGGTGAAAAGATTGAAAAACCAAGTGTCCCTGAATCCTTTAATGTTCTAGTTAGAGAATTAAGAGGATTAGCCCTAAATGTAGATTTGGTTGGCCAAGGAGATGTGGCCGATGAGGCAGAAAAATCTAGAAAGTTGCAGCAACAGGATTTAAAAAAGAGAGAGAAGAAAAGTGATGATGTAACTACTACAGAGATTGCTAGCAATCAAGAAGTAATAGAAGAGCAAGAACCAATAGATTCTAAGGAAGAATAATATGGCATATCAAAAAGAAAGAGATAATACGACAAACTTTAGCGCTGTTAAGTTAGCAGTAGCCAGTCCTGAAGAAATCTTACAATGGTCTTTTGGTGAAGTTTTAAAGCCTGAAACCATTAATTACCGTACTCAAAAACCTGAAAGAGATGGACTATTCTGTGAACGCATTTTTGGTCCTATTAAGGATTATGAATGTAGCTGTGGTAAATACAGAAAAGTTCGTTATCGTGGAGTTATCTGTGATAAGTGTGGAGTAGAAGTAACTAAATCTTCTGTCAGACGAGAGCGAATGGGTCATATTGATTTAGCAGCACCGGTTGCTCATGTTTGGTATATCCAAGGTGTTCCAAGTACGCTGGGCACAATATTGGGTATTTCTGTCAACGAACTTGAAAAGGTTATTTATTTTGCAGCCTTTATAATTATGGGCGTTGACGAGGAAGTTAAGAAACAAGCAGTAGATAATTTAGAGAGAGAATATCAGGAGTTCAAAGATGCCGTACTTGGTAAAAGAAAGAAAGATGATGCATCTGATGAATTACTTAAAAAGCTAGACGAAATTGAGACTCAGTACAGAACTGAAAAAAGTTTGTTAGAGAGCCTAGATAAAACAAGAATTATTTCGGAACAAAGATATCACGAACTGTCATTAAAATATGGACAGATTGTTGATGTGGGAATTGGAACAGAAGCTATATTAAAGCTGCTTAAGAATGTAGATATAGACAAAGAGATGAAAGATCTTGAAGATGTTATAGCAAATGCTGCACCAGTAGCTAAGAAGAAACTAATGAAGAGAATGAAGCTCTTCACAGATTTGAAAAGGGCAGGTATCAAACCTCACTGGATGGTTCTAGACAGACTGCCTGTAATACCACCAGATTTAAGACCAATGGTTCAGCTTGACGGTGGAAGATTTGCTGCGTCAGACCTAAACGATCTTTATCGTCGTGTACTTAACCGAAATAACAGATTAAAGAAACTCCTTAATCAAGGAGCTCCTGAGGTTATTACTAGAAACGAAAAACGCATGTTACAGGAAGCTGTCGATGCTTTAATTGACAATAATGCACGACGCGGAAAAGTTGCTGCCTCAACAAATGGAAAAAGACGGTTGAAGTCACTATCAGATATGTTACGCGGAAAGCAAGGACGATTTCGACAAAACCTACTAGGAAAACGAGTCGACTATTCTGGAAGATCAGTAATTGTTATTGGTCCCTACTTAAAGTTGCATGAATGTGGAATTCCAAAGGGTATGGCTTTAGAATTATTCAAACCAATGGTTATTAGCCGACTAATAAATGATGGTCACGCTCATAATGTAAAACAGGCCACAAGATTAATTGAGCTTTCTGAAAAATTAGTTTGGGATATTTTAGAAGGTATCACCAATGACCATCATGTCTTGCTAAACCGCGCACCAACTCTTCATCGCTTAGGTATTCAGGCCTTTAAGCCAGTTTTGGTAGAAGGAAAAGCTATTAAGGTTCATCCTAGCGTATGTCAAGCTTTTAATGCTGACTTTGACGGAGACCAGATGGCTGTTCATGTACCTTTATCTGAACAAGCCCAAAAAGAAGCGGCTGAAATTATGTTATCCTCAAAAAACCTATTAAAGCCAGCGTCTGGTGACCCAATTTCAGGGCCAAGACTAGATATGACCCTAGGTGCTTATTATATGACTGGTATTAGCAAAAAAGCAAAGGGGGAAGGCAAGTGCTTCTCTAATTACAAAGAAGCAATTAGAGCATTTGAAGATGGTCATATAAGATTGCGTGCCCTAATTAAAGTACGCATAAATCAAAAAGGCGAGACCAAATTAATAAAAACAACTGTTGGTAGAATAATTTTTAATCAAAGCATTCCAAAGGAATTGCGTTTTATAAACAAAGAGCTAGACAAGAAAGAGCTAAATAGCTTTTTTACAAAGGCATTCAACAAGCTAGGGACAGATAAAACTGCAAAGCTAATTGATTCAATAAAAGATGTTGGTTTTAAGTTTGCTGAATTTTCAGGTATAACTTTCTCTATTTCAGATATCAATGACCCAGAGAATAGAGAAGAGATTTTAGAGAAAACAGAAGAGAAGATATCAGTTGTTGAGGGTCAGTTTAGAAGAGGTTTAATTACAGAAAATGAAAGATATCTTAAAACGGTTGAGCTGTGGTTTGAAGCACAATCAGAAATTGAGAAAAATCTCAATAAGAGCCTAGATAATGATAATCCTGTAGTACAGATCTTTAAATCTGGAGCTAGAGGTTCTATGTCACAGATGCAACAAATTGCTGGTATGAAAGGATTAGTTGCTAACCCTGCTGGTAAGATTATTGAAATTCCAATTAAGCATAACTTTAAAAATGGCTTAACTGTCTTTGAATACTTTGTATCAACTCATGGCGCTAGAAAAGGACGAGCAGATACAGCCCTGAGAACATCTGATGCAGGATACTTAACTAGAAGATTAGTCGATGTTTCACAAGATGTAGTTATCGCTGAGACTGATTGTAAAACTAAAGAAGGAATTTATCTTTACGAAGAAGACTTTATCGAGCTTGGCGAATCCTTCGCTTCAGCTGTCACAGGTCGCCTCTTGTATCAAAATATTGGTGAGTTTAAGGTTGGAACAAAGATTACAGTAGACAATGTTGATCAAATTTTAAGTTTAGCTAAAGGTAAGGTACCTGTCAGAAGTCCACTTCGTTGTAACAGTACTTGGGGTATTTGCCAGAAATGTTATGGTGATGATCTTGCTTTAGGTACAGATGTTCGAATGGGAGAAGCAGTAGGAGTAATTGCAGCTCAAGCTATTGGTGAGCCGGGCACGCAGCTTACTATGAGAACCTTCCATACTGGTGGTGTAGCTTCATCTAGTGGAGATATTACTACTGGTTTACCACGTGTTGAAGAGTTATTTGAGGCGCGTACTCCAAAAGGTGTAGCTGCTATGGCAGAGATGTCTGGCCGTGTGAGTATCGAATTAGTCAATGAAGGAAAGAAAATTACAATCGCATCAAAAGCAGAAGCATCTGAGATTGTAAAAGTTACAAAAGGATTCGAATGGAATATCATGAGTGGAGACAAGATTAGAAGTGATCAAATTATAGCTAAGGGCGATAAAGGAAAAGTAATTAGAGCGCCTTTTGGTGGAGTAATCACGATAAAGAGCAGAAACGGTAAGATAGATGGCATGAAGACGGTTGTTCAGGAGGATACCGTTGATGCTAATTTACAAGTATTAGTCAATGATGGGGATAATGTTGTAGCGGGAGATGCTCTGACTGAAGGCCATCTAGATTTAAAAAAACTACTAGAGTATAAAGATAGAGAGAAGGTTGAAAATTATATTGTTAATGAAATTCAAAAGATTTATACAGCCCAAGGTCAACCAATTAACAACAAACACATCGAGATTTTAATTCGCAAGATGCTTTCTAAAGGTCAAATTATTGACCCTGGAACATCAAAGTATATTGAAGGTGAGTTGATAGATACACTTGAGCAACTCGATGAAATTAAGAAACACAAAATTAAATACGAAGATATTTTACTAGGAATATCCAGAGTATCACTTAATACTTCAAGCTTTTTGTCGGCTGCATCCTTCCAAGAAACTACTAATGTTTTGATGAAAGCAGCTATTAAAGGACAGAGAGATGACTTGAAGGGGTTGAAAGAAAACGTAATTATTGGTAAGTTAATTCCTGCTGGTACAGGATTTAAATCATAACTATTATGCCTACAGTTAATCAATTAATTAAGAATCCTCGAAAATCACCTGCTAATAAATTAAAGGTGCCTGCTTTGAAAACAACTTTTAATTCATTTAAAAGAAAGTCAATAAATAATAAGGCTCCCCAAAAGCGTGGAGTATGTTTAAAGGTTTATACCACGACACCTAAAAAACCAAACTCAGCTTTACGAAAAGTGGCTCGTGTAAGATTGTCAAATGGACAAGAAGTAACTGCCTATATTGGCGGTGAGGGTCATAATTTACAGGAGCACTCCGTTGTTTTGGTTAGAGGTGGTCGTGTAAAAGATTTACCTGGAGTTAGATATCATATTGTACGAGGTAAGTTCGACGCTTCAGGTGTCGAAGACAGACGTCAAGGAAGAAGTGCTTATGGTACTAAGAAACCTAAGAAATAATCATGAGAGGAAAGCAAGCAAAGAGAAGAATAATTAAACCAGATATAAAATACAGTTCAGTGACTGTGCAGAAGTTAATAAATTATATTATGAACTCTGGTAAAAAGTCTACTGCCCAAAGAATTGTCTATGGAGCGCTAGATATTGCTGCTAAAAAATCAAAACAAAAACATCTTGATGTGCTTAAAAAAGCAATTGACAATGTTGGGCCAACCCTTGAGGTCAAAAGTAGACGCATTGGTGGCGCTAACTATCAAATTCCGTTTGAGGTAAATTCAGAGAGAAAACTAGTCCTGTCATTAAGATGGATTGTAGATGCTGCTAGATCTCAAAAAGGCAAAAGTATGGAAGAATTGTTAGCAAGAGAAATACTGAATGCCTACAAGGGTGAAGGAACAGCTATTAAAAAGAAAGATGACACTCAAAGAATGGCTGAAGCAAATCGAGCTTTTGCTCACTTCGCCAGATATTAAAAAGCTCTAATAAAGATAAATGGAAAAGGTAAACCTAGATCACGTAAGAAATATTGGAATTATTGCTCATATTGATGCTGGTAAAACAACTGTTACTGAGCGTATTTTATATTACACTGGAATTTCGCATAAAATTGGTGAAGTTCATGAAGGAAAGGCAACTATGGACTGGATGGAGCAAGAGAAAGAGCGTGGCATCACTATTACTTCAGCTGCAACTACCTGTTTTTGGAAGCCTACTTATACTGAAAATCCTGACCTATATCGCATAAATATAATTGATACTCCAGGTCACGTTGACTTTACTATTGAAGTGCAGAGATCCTTGCGTGTACTAGATGGAGCAGTAGTAGTGCTAGACGGAAAAATGGGCGTCGAGCCTCAAACCGAAACTGTTTGGCGGCAGGCAGATGAAAATAAAGTACCAAGAATCT
>Ga0265594_1001693_pt1 | contig 16804 bp, 8 predicted proteins | sample saktaG_11_FD_190147 | JGI IMG/M metagenome (GOLD analysis project Ga0265594, IMG submission 190147) | Saline water microbial communities from Sakinaw Lake, British Columbia, Canada - sak_2011_5_24_80m | ecosystem: Environmental > Aquatic > Non-marine Saline and Alkaline > Saline ... | reverse complement strand
TATCTTTGCCCATGTTGTAAATGTTTTATATTCAAAAACAAAAATACAACATTAAGGGGGAAACCATTTGGAAGTACCCCTTTATTTAAAATTTAGTCGGTCAGTAGTGATAAATAAGAACAGTATAAAAAGTGATAAAAAAGATAATTATTTTAATATTGTTAAAAAAAAGTAATATAAAAATTGTTTTTTTCTTAAAAAAAAATTGTATCTTTACAGTATTTTTAAGAAACTTATATAGTTATTATACGTTTAATTGTTGCTATTTGCTTCAAATTCAAGATAATAGAAAATAATATGATTTTATTTCAGAGAAAACATAAGAAATTTTTATTCCATAAACTAATTCTGATATTTTTTATATCTTTTATTTTAACAAATAAATTATTTACACAACCATTAACACTTGCAATTACCGGACAGGATAATACTATTTGTGGAGGTTCACCGTGTAACTATACAGGTCCCACAATTTTAATTAATGAAGTAATGCTTATGCCTGATATTTATGATGGTTGTATATTTGGTACTTTTAGTGGAGGAGATTGCGAAGGGGAATGGATTGAATTGTATAACCCTAATGCGTGTAATTCAGTGGATATTTCTTGTTATTTTTTGGGTAATTGTGCTAAAGATGGATTTTCTAAACATGGCGCAGGATTTGCTCTTCCTGTAGGAACTATTGTTCCGCCATTAGGTTTTTGTATTGTCAGAGGAGTAAATGCACCAAGTGTTCCTCTTGGTCTGCTTGTATCAAATGGAGGAAATACAGTTGAAGTTGTTGTTGAGGACTATCCTGCTAGGGTATGTCTTGATGGGGGAAACAGGCTTTGGTTTCCAAATGCCGGTGGCTGGTTTGCTTTTTATGATGGAAATGGTGTTGCTCAGGATGCTATTAAATGGGCAACCCAGGCTGATATGGATTGTAATCCCTGTAATCCGGGTAATTGTGCTTTTTCAGGCACACTGGCAAAAGGAAATAATATTACAAATGTAACTAACATAAGTGGTAGTGGTCCTGTTTCCGGGCAAACATTCAGAAGGATTCCAGATGGTAGTGCATGGGATGTAGGAATTACAGCGCCCCCTACTTATGGCATATGTAATAGCACTTGTGCTGACCCTGTTATATTTACATGTGATGGAGAAGCAACTGTATCTGTCCTTACAGGAACTCCACCTTATACCTATCTCTGGGATAATGGACAAATTGGACAAACTGCAATAGGTCTTTGTGCAGGACAACACTGCGTTACAGTTACTGATGCAAATGGTTCTAATTCAATTTGTATAGATATTAATGAACCACCACCACCAGTTGTTAATCTCAATGATACAGCCATTTGTTCTGGTAATAGCATAATTTTAGATGCTGAAAATCCAGGATCTGCTTATGAATGGAATACAGGAGGTTCAACTCAGACAATTATCATATCTCTAGCCGGCAATTATTCAGTTACCGTTACCGATATAAATAATTGTATAGGTATTGACTCCATGATAGCAACAATTTCTCCAAATCCAACAGCAGATGCAGGAGTTAATGATACTATATGTAATGGTTTTAGTACAGGTATAGGAGGAAGTCCGACAGCAAGCGGAGGCACAGCATCTTATACATATTTATGGGATAATGCAGCAAGTTTAAATGATAATACAATTGCTAATCCAACAGCAAATCCTGTTGTAACAACAACATATACAGTAACAATAACAGATTCTAATGGATGTACAGATACAGATGATGTAATAGTAACAATAAATCCAAATCCAGTAGCAGATGCAGGAATTAATGATACTATATGTAATGGTTTTAGTACAGGTATAGGAGGCAGTCCGACAGCAAGCGGAGGCACAGCATCTTATACATATTTATGGGATAATGCAGCAAGTTTAAATGATAATACAATTGCTAATCCAACAGCAAATCCTGTTGTAACAACAACATATACAGTAACAATAACAGATTCTAATGGATGTACAGATACAGATGATGTAATAGTAACAATAAATCCAAATCCAGTAGCAGATGCAGGAATTAATGATACTATATGTAATGGTTTTAGTACAGGTATAGGAGGCAGTCCGACAGCAAGCGGAGGCACAGCATCTTATACATATTTATGGGATAATGCAGCAAGTTTAAATGATAATACAATTGCTAATCCAACAGCAAATCCTGTTGTAACAACAATATATACAGTAACAATAACAGATTCTAATGGATGTACAGATACAGATAGTGTGGTTGTATCTATTTATCCAACTCCTGTAGCAGATGCCGGAAATGATACATCAGTATGTAGTGGTTCAAGTATAGTATTAACAGCAAGTGGAGGAACATCATATAGTTGGAATACAGGAGATGCAACAGCATCTATAACTGTAAGTCCGGCAGTTGATACTACCTATATAGTAACGGTAACAGATGATGGTAATGGATGTACAGATGTAGATAGTGTAGTAGTAACAATCAATTCATTGCCTGTATCAGATTTTAGTTATACAGAAGTATGCTTAAATGATACAACATATTTTACTGATATATCTAATGGATCAGGGTCTCCAATAGTTTCATGGGATTGGGATTTTGACGATGGCAATACTTCAACAAATCAAAATCCTTCTAATTTATATTTGTCTCCGGGTAATTATAATGTTTCATTAATTGTCGTTAATTCCAATGGATGCAGAGATACAATAACAAAGAATGTGATTGTTGATTCATTACCTGTAGCAGGATTTGTTGCAGATACTGTTTGTCTTGGCTATCAGACAGGTTTTACAGATACCTCGTTAAGTTTTGGCAGTGCTAATGTAGGCTGGGATTGGGATTTTGGCGATGGTAATATCTCAACAAATCAAAATCCTTCTAATTTATATTTGGCACCGGGTAATCATAATGTTTCATTAATTGTAGTTAATGCCAATGGATGTAGAGATACAATAACAAAGAATGTGATTGTTGATTCATTGCCTGTATCAGATTTTAGTTATACAGAAGTATGCTTAAATGACACAACATATTTTACTGATTTATCTGATGGCTCAGGAGTTCCAATAGCTTCGTGGGATTGGGATTTTGACGATGGCAATACTTCAACAAATCAAAATCCTTCTAATTTATATTTAACGCAGGGTAATTATAATGTTTCATTAATTGTCGTTAATTCAAATGGATGTAAAGATACAATAACAAAGAATGTGATTGTTGACTCATTACCTGTTGCAGGATTTATTGCAGATACTGTTTGTTTTGGCTATCAGACAAGTTTTACAGATGCCTCATTAAGTTTTGGCAGTGCTAATGTCTCATGGGATTGGGATTTTGACGATGGCAATACTTCAACAAATCAAAATCCTTCTAATTTATATTTAACACCTGGCACACATACAGTTCAGTTAATAGTAACAAATCAAAATGGATGTTCTGATACTATTATAAAGAATGTTATTGTTGATTCATTGCCTGTATCTGATTTTAGTTATACAGAAGTATGCTTAAATGACACAACATATTTTACTGATTTATCTGATGGCTCAGGAGTTCCAGTAGTAGGCTGGGATTGGGATTTTGGCGATGGTAATACCTCAACAAATCAAAATCCTTATAATCTTTATTTATTTTCAGGAAATTATAATGTTTCATTGATTATAGCTAATGCCAACGGATGCAGAGATACAATAACAAAAAATGTTGTTGTTGATTCTTTACCTGTTTCTATTTTTGATTATACAGAAGTTTGTTTGAATGATACAACATATTTTACAGATATGTCTGATGGCTCAGGAGTTCCAGTAGTAGGCTGGGATTGGGACTTTGACGATGGTAATACCTCAACAGATCAAAATCCTTCTAATTTATATTTGTCTCCTGGAAATTATAATGTTTCATTGATTGTAGTTAATGCTAATGGATGCAGAGATACAATAGCAAAGAATGTAGCTGTTGATTCATTACCTGTAGCAGGATTTGTCGCAGATACTGTTTGTTTGGGATATGAGACAAGTTTTACAGATACTTCGTTAAGTTTTGGCAGTCCTAATGTTTCGTGGCTATGGGATTTTGGCGATGGCAATACCTCAACAGATCAAAATCCTATTTATGTATTTACGACACATGGTTTACATACAGTACAATTGGTTATAATAAATCAAGATGGATGTACTGATATTGCTATAAATACTGTTGTTGTTGATTTTTTACCTGTGCCTAATTTTAGTTATACAGAAGTATGCTTAAATGACACAACATATTTTACGGATATGTCTAATGGTTCGGGAGTTCCAATAGTTTCATGGCTATGGGATTTTGGTGATGGAAATACATCAACAGATCAAAATCCTTGTAATTTATATTTATCACCTGGCAATCATAGTGTTTCACTATCTGTAATTAATACAAATGGATGTACAGATACAATAATAAAAAATATTGTTGTGGATTCTTTACCTATACCTGATTTTAGTTATGAATATACTTGTTTGGGAGATATAACATATTTTACAGATATGTCGTATGGTGCCGGAGCATTAGTTGTCTTGTGGGATTGGAACTTTGGTGATGGTAATACATCAACAGTTTGGAATCCTTCACATTTATATTTAACAGAAGGTGATTATAATGTTTCGTTAGTAGTGGTTAATTCCAATGGTTGTATTGATTCTATAACAAAGGTTGTTACTATTGATTCTTTGCCTGTTGCAGGATTTATTGCAGATGCTGTTTGTTTAGGGGAATATACGGTTTTTACAGATACATCATTAAGTTTTGTCAGTTCAAATATTTTATGGGATTGGAATTTTGGCGATGGTGATACCTCAATAATTCAAAATCCTGTTCATATATTTATAACACCTGGCTCACATACAGTTCAGTTAATAGTAACAAATCAAAATGGATGTAAGGATACTACTGTAAAGAATGTTGTTGTTGATTCGTTGCCTATTGCGGGATTTGTTGCAGACACTGTTTGTTTGGGATATCAGACAAGTTTTACAGATACATCATTAAGTTTTGGCAGTCCTAATGTAGGCTGGGATTGGAATTTTGGTGATGGTGGGACATCAACAGAGCAAAATCCTTCTAATTTATATTTAAGTTCCGGATTATACCCAGTACAATTAATTGCAACAAATCAAAATGGATGTAAGGATACAATTATAAAGAATGTTATTGTTGACTCTTTGCCTGTGCCTGACTTTAGTTATGCATCTGTTTGTTTGGGAGATACAACATATTTTACAGATATGTCTGATGGTGCAGGTGCATTAGTAGTAGGCTGGGATTGGGATTTTGGCGATGGAGATACTTCGGTAGCTCAAAATCCTTCACATTTATATTCATCAGCAGGTAATTATAATGTTTTGTTAATAGTAACTAATTCTAATGGCTGTATTGATTCAATAACAAAGAATGTAAGTATTTATCCTTATCCTGTTGCTAATTTTTCTTTTACTCCGACAAATGGATGTGAGCCATTAGCAGTTCAATTTACTGATTTTTCAATATATGTTAATAATTATTACTGGGATTTTGGTGATAGCACAACATCTACAGAGCAAAATCCTTTACATATTTATCAGGATGATGGCATTTATTCAGTAACATTATATGTTGTTGGTGATGGTGGTTGTAGTGATACGTTATTTTTGCAGGATACTATTACTGTTTATCCTAATCCTAATGCTGATTTTGATTATCATAATGTAAATAATCCTCCACCTAACAATGGGACTATTCAGTTTACAAATTTGACAACAGGTGCTATTATTTATGACTGGGATTTAGGAGATGGTTCCACGTCAACAGAAGTAGATCCTAATCACAGATATGATATGTATGGTACATATTTGGTAACACTTATAGCAACGACAGAATATGGATGTAAAGATACTGTTGAAAAAGAGATTGGTGTAGATTTTTTCAAGGGCTTATTTATTCCAAATGCTTTTTGTCCAACAAGTCCTTATCCGGAAGTCCAGAAGTTTATACCTAAAGGATTTGGTATAAAAGAATATCATATAGTGATATATGATACATGGGGAAATTTGTTATGGGAATCTTCCAAACTTATGAATACAGAGCCAGCAGAAAGTTGGGATGGATATTATAAGGGTAAATTATTGTCTCCTGATGTATATGTTTGGAAAGTAAGGGCAACATTTTATGACGAAAGTACCTGGAAAGGAAAAAAATATGATAATGGTGTTTATAGAAAATCAGGCACTGTTACAATTGTAAAATAATTTGAAATATAAATTTATAGATAAAAAAAATATGATTTACATTATAACCAATGGGTTAACTCATTGGTTATATTTTTTTTTAGTATAATAATAAAGTTGCTTTATTACCAGTTTAATTTTATGTATAATTTAGGTTAGAGTAGAAAGAATAAAGATATTATGAGTAATAATAGAAGAATAAAAATATTAATTTTTATTATATTACAGCTTATATTTTTTAAGATATCTGTTAAAGCACAGGATCCAAATTTTTCGCAGTTTTATTTTAATCCGTTATATTATAATCCTGCTTATACAGGTATTACTTCAGGATTAAATGTAAGATTTAATTACAGGTCTTTATGGACTCGTGTTCCAAGTGCTTTTAATACTTATAATTTTAGTTTAGATGTTGAGGATTTAAAAATAGGTGGCTTAGGTATTATTGGTATATCTGATGTTGAGGGTGAAGGACTTGTTAAGAATACTACAGGAGGCATACTTTATGCTCATCGTTTAATAATAATACCACGTACTATGTTTATACAGGGCGGGTTTATGGCATCTTATGTACAAAGGAGCATTGATTGGGGTAAGTTAGAATTTAGCGACCAATTTGATAAGATTATGGGTAAGGTTTATCCTACATCATTTTATCATCCTCCTAATAGTGCTATAACAGGATATTTTGATTTTAGCTCAGGATTTGTTGTAAGATATTCAAAGAATAAACGAGATAAAGAAAATGCTATTCATACAATCGGAGCATCAGTCCATCATTTAACACAGCCGGATAATTCTTTTTTTAAAACAGGTGATACACATCTTCCTTTAAAAGAAGTTGCTCATGCAAATTCTGAAATACCATTTAATAATATTATATGTGCACCTGCATTAATTTATGAGCATCAGGATCAATTACAGACAGTTACGATAGGAATGAATGTATTTAAAGATCCTGTATATATAGGTTTGTGGATTAGAAACAGAAACTTTTTGATGAGTTCAAACAAATATGATGCTGTAATAATTATGCTCGGAATAAATAAAGTAATCAATGATAATTCTCGTGTCAAGATAGGATATAGTTATGATATAACTATTTCAAAACTTGGTTTGGAGACCACGCATGGTTCACATGAGATTTCTTTAAACCTGGAATTTGGGAAATTTATTTTAATAGATAGAAAAGGTTCTTTTGTAAGGAAGAAAAAATCTTTTATATGTCCTATGTTTTAGTGATATTTTAGTTGCTATTCATCTCATGGTTTGCCTGATGTAAATTAAATTGTTTTTAATTTATGAATTTGTGGCAAAAAAAATTATTCACAGATGAAATTCCCATGAACCTACGGGTTAACCCGTAGGTTCATACCAATGTCATTTAGTTAAGAGCATATCAGATTAGCACCATTCTTTAGAATGGTGTATTAAAATCAGTAAATTATTTTGGAAGTCGGCTTTAAGCCGACTTTTAGAGAACTGTATTTGAATTTTAACCACCACAATAAATTGTGGTGCTAATCTGATTTTTAAAACATTATTCCTTAACTAAATAACGTTGAGGTTTATACAAGGGAATGATTATATAATAAAATTAAAAATTCAGAAGAAAAACAACAGGTCAGGCAACTGCCTGATCGGAATAAATGTCTTTTCCAATTTCTACATCTTGAGTTTTTTAAAATGTAAGTGACTAAAAATGAATAAATTACAAAAATATAAACATATAAAAAAAATTATATTTTTAATTGTTTTATGCTCTCCCATACATTTATCTGCACAAAACCTTATTCAAAATCCCGGATTTGAAGACAGTTTAAATAATTGGTGGTATTCTTCTGATATCCCGTCAGCAACCCAGTTTATTATTGACCATAGCGAGATGCATACAGGCAGCTCCTGCTTATTAATTGAAACACAGGATAGTTCAAATACAACAGCATTTATAGCACAGATTGTTAATGTTGTGGCAGGTCATAAGTATATGTTTGAATACTGGGTAAAATCCCAAAATATTGAAAAATATATGCTGCCATTTGTAAAATTCAGAAACGACACTACAGGCGTTTTTGATTCTTATTTCTGTCCTTCAGGAAATCAATCTGACTGGCTGAGTATCAAATCCCGATTTACTGCACCTGACAGTGCTGATAATATGGTAATATTTTTTGGATTGTTCGGTCAGGGAAAATTATGGTTAGATGATTTTATGCTCGTTGAATTAACAGATACATCATACAATAATTTTACTGTAAATATAAATCAGACATCACAGGATTTTAAAAAAATGTTTTCTGCCAATGGATATGGACCAGGACCTGCTTCACAGGAATATAACCATATACTAAAATTTCAGGAACTTGGAATTGATTATGTCCGTACTCATGATTACCAGATAGCTTTTGATTATCATGCTATATTTCCTGATACTTCTAAAAATCCTTTTGATTCAACTGCTTATTGTTTTCATACAACAGATTCGTGTATAGCCAACATTATTAATGCCGGAGGAAAAGTATTCTTTCGCTTTGGAGAAAGTTATGAAATCAGTCCTGTTTATAATATTCCGCCTGCTGATATGGATAAATGGGCTCAGGTATGCGTACAAATAATAAAACATTATAATGATGGCTGGAATAACGGCTTTTATTATGACCTGCATTACTTTGAAATATGGAACGAACCTGATTTAAAAGATTTTTGGAATGGCTCAGTTGAAGAATATTGCCGATTATATAGAAAAACTGCCCGAAAAATAAAACAATACGATTCTTCAATTAAAGTAGGAGGTCCCACTATTTCAAATATATTTGACGAATCTTTTATTAATATATTTATTGATTCTATAGTAACCTATAATATCCCTCTGGATTTTTTTTCTTATCATTTTTATTATCATCCTAATCCTTATTATTTTAAATATGCAAATGAATATGTAAGACAAAAGTTGAATGCAGCAGGGTTAACCGACATACCTTTGATTAACTCTGAATGGAACTCATATATGATAAGTTTTGATACTTTTTCAGAATGGGGAATGGACGACCCTTTAAGTGCTGCCTCATTGGTCTCAGCAATGACATATATGCAGGAATCAACAATAGAAAATTTTTTCAGATATTCTTTTATTAACTATTGGTTTGGTATGGTCTCTTATGATGATGATTCATGGCGATACTCAGGACTTGCTATGCGTGCATTTCATAATCTCACATTCAATAATCAACGTATTGAAGCCACAGCAAGCGACTCGTTAGGAACAACAATTATTGCTTCCAAGTCAATTTCAGGCGATCAGGTTCAAATACTTATATCAGATAATTCCTCAAATGCTTATGGATATAATCTGACATTACAGGAAATAGAGTCGGGATATATCTACAATTACAGAATATACCGCATTGATAATGACAATAAGTATTTCATAACCAAAACAGGAACTCTGTCAGAATTAAATCCTGGCATTAACTTAAATGTTAAATCACCTTTTGCAGATCATATTATTTTAAACAAAACAGTTAATATTTGTCCGAATAAATTAAATAATACCTTTTTGATATATCCTAATCCTTGCAAAGATTATATTAACATTAAAATATTAACAGGACAGAATGAAGATTTTGAATTAAAACTTTTTAATACTCTTGGACAGGAAATAAACATAATTCCTGAAAAAAATAATAATATGTATATATTAGATACGAAATCTATTAAAACAGGAATTTATTATATAAAAGTCAATGTAAAAGACAGAAATTTTTATTATAAAATAATTAAATATTGAGTTGACCACATGTTAAAAAAATGACTGACACTATGGATAAATACGACTGGACCCGATTGAATCACCTGCAACTTGGACGCTATGCTGAATACTTTGCAAAAATGGAGTTTGCCCTCTATGGTTTTGATATATACACAGCAGAGGTGGACGACAAAGGAATTGATTTCGTCATCAAAAAGGGAGACAAATACTATGACATCCAAGTTAAATCTGTTAAAGGCAACAATTACATTTTCTTCCCCAAAAAAAAATTCGACTTAAGAAAAAATCTTTTGGCAACAGTTTTACTCTTTCATCAGGGCTATCAACCTAAAATCTACCTCATACCTTCGCTCAAATGGAACAATCCTAATAATCTTTTAGTAAGTCATGACTATGAGGGAAAAAAAAGCAAACCTGAGTGGGGAATTAATATCTCCAATAAAAACTACAAATTATTGGACAATTACTTGTTTTCTAAAATTGTAAGACAATTATGGAAAGTAAAAGATAATAAAACACGATGCGTCAACAATGTGTAAAAAAATAGCGGTTTAAGTTGGTGTTTAGAACTTTGCTTCCTAGTCTCAAACTCTGGTCACGGCAAATACGAACACAGTCCGCGTTTGCTACTTTTCTTACACTTACCGTTTTATATCTTTGTATATAAATATTCTTTAGATTTTTAACCAAAAACATTTAAAATATCTTGGTATGAATTTATTTTATATAATTTTGTGCTTTTAAAATTAAAAAATAAAATATTTTTTTTATCACAATTACAGTATTATTATACAAAATGAGAGTATTCTTAACAATTTTTTTAAGTGTTTATATACAGACGCTTATTTTTGCACAGTTTAATGAGCAAAGTGAAACAGGAACACCTTTAATAAAAAATTATACAACAAAAGAGTATAAGGCATATTCACAAAACTGGGCAATAGTTCAGGACAAAAGAGGTGTGATGTATTTTGCAAATGGAGATGGAGTGTTGGAATATGACGGCGTAAAATGGAAATTAATTACTCTGCCCAAAAATTATACTGCCAAAGCATCAGCCATAGATAACAATGACGTTATTTATGTGGGCTCAAAATCCGAATTAGGTTATTTATCTCCGGGTATAAACGGAGAAATGAAATATATCTCTTTATTAAATAAAATTCCTGAAAATTATAGAAATTTTTATATCCAAAAAATATATACCAGTAATAAATGTGTTTATTTTATATCTTATGATAAATTATTCAAATGGAATGGCAAAATTTTTAAAATATTAAAACTAGGTTCATATCAGTGTTATGCCGTTGATAATAATATTTATGTATGGAAAAAAAATGTAGGATTAGAAATTTTATATAACGATAGATTAATTCCTGTTTATAAAGGAAAGCAATTTGCTGATATGATTATTGTCTCAATGTTGCCTTATAAGAAAAATAGAATTTTAGTTTCTACAAGAGATGATGGGATGTTCTTGATAAATAAAGTTGATTATAAATCAGCAAAAAAAAATCTAAATATTGTTAAATTTCCTACACAGGTTGATGATTTTATTAAAAAAAACAGATTGATTTATGCAATAACATTAAAAAATGGTGATTTTGCTTTTGCTACACGTGGCGGAGGAACTGTAATTATTGACAATAAAGGTAATTTGATACAAACCTTAAATACAGAAAAAGGTATTCAAAATGATACGCATTATTTTATATATCAGGATAATCAACAAGCTTTATGGTTTGCTATGGATAATGGAATATCTAAAGCTGAAATAAATTCTCCTTTAAGTTTTTGGGATGAAGCATCAGGACTAAAAGGGGCTGTATTGTCTGTTATAAGATATAATAATATAATATATGTTGCTACATGGCAAGGTGTTTATTATATGAATGTTAGTAAATCAAGCAAAAAATATAAAAGTGATTTCTTGAATTTTAGACCTGTTAAGGGAATATCAAACCGTTGCTGGAGTTTTTTAGTAATTAAAAACATTTATGATAAAACAAAAAATAAATTGTTAGTATCCGGCTCTGATGGAATATACGAAATGAAAGATGGTAAAAGCAATCTGATTTGTAAAGACGTATTTACTGAAATATACCAGTCCGCAAAAAATCCTTCAATAATATATGCTGCAAGAGCAGATGGTCTGTCAATAATAAATGTTGAATACACACAAAATGATATTTTGATATTTAATAATCATAACAAATTAAAAGAAATAAATGAAGAAATAATTGAAATTGAAGAAGATAATTCAGGAAGAATTTGGCTCGGAACAAGATTTAATGGCGTTTTTGTTTTAGACAAAATATCAAAAAATAATATAAACTCAACCAATAAATGCAATTATAATATAACGTGCTTTAATGATAAAAATGGACTGCCATCAACAGAACTCCTGTTTATGAATCGTATCAGAAATAAATTAATTTTTATCTATAAGCAGGGATTATACCATTTTGTTCAGGATAACACAAATGGCAAGTCAATTTCAGGTAAATTTGTTAAAGATACTACACTTAACAATATTGTTCCTAAATCATTTTATATAAATATTCTTTTTGAAGATAAAAAAGCAAACATTTGGCTCCAAATGTCTTCCAAAAAATTAGGAAAAAAAAAATTAGGAATTGCCAAAATTCAAAATAATAATATTTATCTTCTTAATACTACTGCTTTTAAACCAATGCCTCAAACAGAACTATGGACTATCTATTCCGAAGATAATGGTATTACATGGTTTGGTGGTGATGACGGATTGTTTAGATATGATGGCAAAAAAAAATATGATTATAAACAGGCATTTTATACTCTTATAAGAAAAGTATATACCACTGAAAATGATTCTGTTATATTTGGCGGAGCTTATTATGACCCTGACTGTGATAGTACAATTATTAAAGGAACATTTTTAACTCAACCAGAACAATTAAAACCAATCCTGAAATATTCGTATAATTCTGTTAATTTTGAATATGCTGCACCAAGCTTTTATCATGAAACATCAAATCAATACAGGCATTTTTTGCAGGGCTTTGATAAACACTGGTCTTCATGGTCTTTTGAAACAAAAAAAGAATACACAAACTTACCTTTTGGAGATTATAAATTCTATGTCCAAGCAAAAAATATTTTTGATGTTGAAAGTCCTGATGCTATCTATGAATTTTCAATACTGCCACCTTGGTATAGAACAATTTGGGCTTATATTATATATGTCTTATTAATAGCTCTTATACTGTTTCTCATTATAAAATACAGTAATATAAGATTAAGAAAAGCTAAAATAAGATTGGAAAAAATTATAAGAGACAGAACAAAAGAAATACAAAAAGAAAGGGAAAAATCCGATAAATTATTATTGAATATTTTACCAGAACAAATTGCTAATGAACTAAAAACTAATGGCTCTGCAAGAACCAAAGAATATAAAATGGTAACTGTAATGTTTGCTGATTTTAAAGAATTTACAAAAATATCAGAAGAGATAACTTCACAGGAACTTATAAAAAAATTAGATAGAGCTTTTAAATATTTTGATAATTTATGTATAAAATATAAACTTGAAAAAATAAAAACAATAGGCGATGCTTATATGTGTGCCGGTGGCATACCAAAAAAAAATAAAACAAATCCTGTTGATGTTATACTGGCAGCATTTGATATGCAGGAATTTATGATAAAACTCCAAAAAGAACAAAAAGAAAAACACAAAAAAATGTGGCAGCTAAGAATAGGAATTCATAATGGAGAAGCTATTGCAGGTGTTGTAGGTAAAATAAAATTTGCTTATGATATATGGGGCGACACTGTTAATATTGCAAGCAGAATGGAATCTTCAGGACAAGCTGATAAAATTAATATATCAGGTGTAACTTATGAATATGTTAAAGATTTTTTTGATTGCACTTACAGAGGAAAGATATATGCAAAAAATAAAGGCGAAATAGATATGTATTTTGTTGACAGAATAAAAAAACAATTGTCTAAAGATAGAAAAGGAATAATACCTAACACTTTATTTGAAGAAAAATATAATAAAATTGCTAATAAATAGTTGTGTTATGCATAACTAAAATAGGTACTGTTAATTAAATATAGTTTATTTATTATTCATAAATGATTTAATTATACCTAATTAATAATGCCATAAAACAAATATAAACAATAACCTAAAAAAATATGAACTTTGCAAAAGTCAAAAATTTTATCCTTAATAAATTAAAAAAAGAATTAAAACCTAACCTTTATTATCACGGAGTTCATCATACTATTGATGTATTGGAAGCTAGTAAAAGAATTGCAAAAATGGAAAATATAAATGGAACTGAACTAATATTACTAAAAACAGCTGCTTTGTTTCATGATATAGGATTCCTGATAAAATATAAAAGTAATGAACAAGAATCTGCCAAAATAGCCATGGAAATATTACCGAATTTTGATTATAATCCCAATGAAATTAATAGAATTTGTAACATGATTCTTTCAACAAAAATTCCACAAAATCCTAGAACTTTATCAGATAAAATTTTGTGCGATGCTGACCTTGACTATCTCGGAAGAGACGATTTTTTTATGATAGGACCAAAATTGCATCGCGAATGGAACGAATATGGAATAAAATGCTCTCTCAAACAATGGTATATGCAGCAAATGGACTTTATTACCAATCATAAATATTTTACCAAATCAGAAATTTTTTTAAGATACGATAAAAAAATGTTACATTTATCACAAATTAAAGAACTTTTAAATATAAAATAATTCGTTTAATTTATTTTTTTTACCTTTGCCAAAATAAAATTTCATATTCTTTTAACTTTATATAAAAATAAACATGAAAATAAAAGAAAATATTATATTGTTACCTTTTGACTTTACCGATGTTGCTACATCAGTTGCCAATCATGCTGCAGGAGTAGCCAAATTGTTAAATTACGAACTTTGCCTGCTACATATAATTAACAAAGATACAAAAGCAGAGTTGAAAAAGGAAAAACTCGGTATAGAAACTATTTTTGACAAACTAAAAACTATATCTTCTGATATTGAAGCTAAACACAATGTAAAAACAAGTTTTATCACCAGACAAGGTAGTATATTTACTGCTATTGGTGAAGTTGCAAAAGAAATAGGTGCTAACCTTGTAATTCTTCCAACACACGGCAGAAAAGGAATTCAACATATTGTCGGAAGCTATGCTTTTAAAGTTGTTACAAGTTCACCTGTGCCTGTTATAGTTGTAAAAAAAGATGCTAAATGGAATGGATACAAAAATATAGTTTTGCCATTAGACGATTCTTTGGAATCAAAACAGAAAGTTAAATGGGCTATTTATATTGCAAGTAAATTTAACTCTACTATCAATATTATAGTAGTTAATGAACCAAATTCAGTTCTAAAAACTAAAGTTGACAAAAATACAGAACAAATAAAAAGAGTGTTAAAAGAAAATAATATTTCTTATACGATAAAATTAGCTGATAAAATAGGAGTAAACTTTTCTAAACAGGTTATGGAATATAGTAATAAAATAAATGCTGATTTAGTTATTATAATGACAAAGACAACTGATAAACTTATGCCTGATTTTATTTTGACTACATGGGCAGAACGAATAATTGCCGAATCCGAGATACCTGTTATGTGTATAAATCCTTTGGATGTTTATTTTATTATTACGGGTTAATAGATAAATGATTTTTTTAAACCGTAAGGTATTCTCTTAATAAAGGCATACTTAACTTTTCCAAAGTTTTAAATTTTGGAAAAGTTTTATATATAATTAATTCATAATCAACCATATAGGTTTAAAAAACTTATATAAAAAAATAAAAAAAATCAAAAGAATAATCAATAAGATAAAGGATTTTTTTAAAACATCTTTAATTGGTGGTGTTTTAGTTATTTTGCCAATAGCTATATTAATCGGAGTGTTTGGCTGGATTTTTACTTTTATTAGTAAAAGAATTGAACCTCTTACAAATTATGTTATCTTAAAGTATGATTTGCAGGAATTTATTGCAAGTATTATTGCTATTACTTTAATATTAATACTTTGCTTTGTTGTAGGAATTATTGTAAGAACAAATCTCGGTAAATATTTATATCAGTTTATTGACTATAATTTATTATCAAAAATCCCTGGATTTAAATTAATTAGAGAGACAACAACACAACTTATTGGAAAAAACAAAACTCTTTTCTCTGCTGTTGCATTAGTTAATCCTTTTGAAAATGATACTTTATTAACCGGCTTTATTACAGATAAAAATTCTGATGCTGACTATTATACTGTCTTTATCCCAACAGGACCAAATCCAACATCAGGCAATATAATGCATATAAAATCACAGTTTGTACACATAATAGATATTTCTGTAGAACAGGCAATGAAAACAATTATAAGCTGTGGAGCAGGAACAGACAAATTAATGCAATTATATAATAAAGAATTGAAAAAAACTGAATAAAGTTCATATCTTTGTTATATCTTTAAAAGGATTTAACAACAAAATTAGAAACCATAAGTCATCCTGTCATCAAGTCATTTTTTTTAACCTTAAACTTCTAATATTTTAACTTTAAATATATAATAATAGAACAATAAAATAATTAGGGATGAATACCCGACAGGTTGTGTAACTCCTGTTGGGTATATATTTAGATTTTTTATCACTACTGACCGACTAAATTTTAAATAAAGGGGTACTTCCAAATGGTTTCCCCCTTAATGTTGTATTTTTGTTTTTGAATATAAAACATTTACAACATGGGCAAAGATAATGAAATAAAATT
>Ga0265594_1001689_pt1 | contig 16828 bp, 20 predicted proteins | sample saktaG_11_FD_190147 | JGI IMG/M metagenome (GOLD analysis project Ga0265594, IMG submission 190147) | Saline water microbial communities from Sakinaw Lake, British Columbia, Canada - sak_2011_5_24_80m | ecosystem: Environmental > Aquatic > Non-marine Saline and Alkaline > Saline ... | reverse complement strand
CATAACGGTTCGAATCCCTCCGCTGCCACTTTGTAATTATCCTTCAGCCGATTGGCTTCTTTAGCACCCTACCCGATACGGTTACTTTCCCCTAAAGGCCACAACCAAAGCCCCCGGACCCAAGTGCACTCCCAGCGTAGTGCCTAGCCTGACTACTTTAATCGGCTCCTTAGTGAATATAGAACCCATATGTTCAGCCAGGGCCTGAGCTTCATCAAGCGTAGTGCTGTAGGCAACAGCTAAATCCTGAATATCTGTTGCATTTTTGACAAAATCAAATAATCGCTCTATGCCCTTAGAGCGGCTACGGGCTTGACTGACCGGCACTGTCTCTCCCTCTTTTAATGTAAGCAATGGTTTCACATTTAATAGAGAGCCTACCAGCGCCTTCGCCTTACCAATACGCCCACCCAAAAGCAAGTATTTAAGGGTATCAATAAGACACAACAAATAGCTATTAGGAATGGTCTGCTTTACCTCCTCTACCACTCGTTGTAAATCAGCTCCTGTCTTAGCCACGGTGGCGGCAGCCATAGATATCAATCCTAGACCCACTGATACTAACTGTGAATCAAAAACCTCAATAGGGCACCCCTTGTCTATCATCTCCTTACCCTGTAAGGCTGAATTACAGGTGCCGCTTAATTTACTGCTAATGTGAATAGAAACAATGCCATCAGCCTCGGGAGAAAGCTCCTGGTAGGCATTGACAAAATCCTGTGGCGAGGGCTGAATAGTGACAGGATGAGTAGGGCCGTGCAACAATCTCTGGTAGAACTCTTCGTCAGTGATGTCCACCCGTTCCCGGTAGACCTCACTCCCAAAGCGCACATATAAGGGCACGACTGTAATCCCCAGCTGTTGAGCTAACTGGGGGGGCAAATCAGCACTGCTATCGGTAACTATCTTTACTGCCATGTTCCCTCCTTAGACCTTTGCTGAATTATAAAGCACTCACATACTTTGTCAATACCTATATGGGCTATATATCTAGGATAGCCGTATGGTAAAATATATAATAAGGTAATTTGATTAGATAGGAAAGCCTAGAAATGGCAGCTATTTTATCCAAGCAAGATATTCAGCGGTTACTACAGCAAGAGCCACCCCTAGTAGAAGGCTATGTTAATCTCAAGGAGCAGGTGCAGCCTAATGGCATTGACCTAACACTACGCAACATAGCCTTGCTACAGTCATCGGGTAAGATAGCCGCTATGGACAGCCACCGACTGGTGTCTGATTTAGCTCCGCTGGTATTTGACGGGTTGGGTTTTGTTGACCTGATGCCTGGTGCCTATATTATTACCTACAACGAGATTATCCACCTATCCAAGAATATTATGGCATTAGCCACGCCCAGGTCCAGCCTGCTTCGCTGTGGTGTTACCATAAACACTGCGGTATGGGACGCTGGCTACTCAGGTCGTTCTCAATCTCTCATGGTGGTCTATAACCCCCAAGGGTTTCGTTTGCAGAGGAATGCCAGAATTGTGCAGCTTGTTTTCCTTGAGCTAACCGGGGAGACAGAAGGCTACCATGGAGCCTATCAGGGGGAAAATATAGATTAATAGCCAGCCTCACCCACTCAGTCGTTCTCTCTGCAATCCCTTCTATGCCAAACCGACAATCCACGGGGGTATGACACAGCAATCTGTTACTTTTTGTAACCGAAAAGCATTAGTCACCGGGATTGTCAGTTCTCAACCTACAATCACGCTGGGAAGCCAAAGGACTACATTCGGGAATAACACACATACGACCAGAGTGAGCATCTGAAGGGCAACGAAAGGAATAATGCCTCTATAAATATCCAGTAGATTTACGTCCTGGGGCGCAATTGCTTTTGTATAGAACAGGGCATAGCCAAAGGGTGGTGTCAGGAAGGACATCTGCAAGTTAACGCAAACCAGAAGGGCAAACCATAGAGGGTCAAAACCGATATTGGTTACTATAGGGAGAAAAATAGGGATGATAATCATAAGGATGCCAATCCAATCGATAAACATCCCCAGAATGAAAAGGATAAGCAATATTAATACGAGTATGCCAAAGGGACCTATGGGCAGGTCTACCATGAGGGTCATTATCGCCTTGCCGCCCCCCCCAGCTATAAAAACACTGGTGAAGCAGGTAGCCCCGACTACGATGAAGAGAGCCAAACTTGTGGTCTTCAAAGTTCGTAGCCCCACCTCCTTCAGGTTTGCCAAGGAGAGCCGGCGGCGGGCAGCGGCCAGAATTATGGCACCAAATGCACCTACCCCGGCAGCTTCTGTGGGAGTAGCTATCCCCCAAAAGATTGTCCCCAGAACAGCAAGGATGAGAAAAATAGGGGGGAATATGGCTTTCATGCCAACCAAAAACTTGGTCTTTAGGGGTGCCATCCTGTCTTCAGGCGGTAATGCTGGTCCCAGGTGCGGCTGGATAGCACATCTCAGGGTAATATAAGTTAGATATAAAGCAGACAGAAGGAGTCCGGGGAAAATAGCCGCGGCGAAGAGCTTGCCTACAGAGAGACCTACCTCGGCGCCATATAGAACCAGCATAATGCTGGGAGGTATAAGGATGCCAAGGGTTCCCCCGCTGGCAATAGTGCCTGTGGCTAACCCTTTCTGGTAACCCCGATTAAGCATAGCCGGCAGAGCTATAACGCCGACACCAATAATGGCGGTAATCATTATCCCGGTAGAAGCAGCAAGCAGGGTGCAAATAGCCATCGTTCCGATTGCCAATCCGCCTCGTAAACGACCAAACCAGAGGTATATGCCAGAATAGAGCTCCTCACCAATGCCTGAGCGCTCCATCATATTACCCATAAAAATAAACAAGGGAACGGCGACAAGAATATAATTAGACATCGTGCCGAAAACACGGGTTACCAGCATAGGAAAGACCCCCGGACCCAGGGTAAAGTAGCCGAACATAATGCCTACCCCACCCAGGACAAAAGCAAGGGGAAAACCAACAAAAATGCCCAGTAAAAGGGAAGCAACCATTAATGCAGCAATAGCTTCAGGGCTCAAAGCTTCACCCCTTTGACAGCGAGGGTTAAGCTACGAATAAACTCTGCCAGACCTTGAAGTAAGAGGAGGAAGGCTGCCAGAGGTATCACCATCTTAAACCAATATAGAGGGGGAGCCCAAGCACTAGCGGTATGCTCACCTAACGCCCATGAGGTCAAGGCATAATCCAGTCCGCCCCACAGAATAGCCCCAAAGAACAAAAAGAAAAGCGCCAGGTAGCAGATAGAATCAATAATTGCCCTCGTCCTCAGAGAGAGATGCGAATAAAGGACATCAACACGGACGTGTCCTTTATGGAGAAGGGTATAGGCTCCTCCCAGCATGAAGAATGCGCCATAAAGGAAGTAGGACACCTCAAACCCCCATAAAGTAGGGGTGTGGAATGCATACCTCATAACCACATCATAGACAACCACGCCAACGAGCAAGTAAACGAAGTATTGAAAAATTTTCCCGCTCCATTCGGCTACAGCGTCAATGAAGTTTAATAAGGCTTTAACTCTTCCCATGGCCAAAGCACTTTCTATTAATACCAAGCCTCAGATAGGTATTCAACCCATCCGAGGCCTGACTGATTCCTTGCCGAAAAGCCCGCAGCTACTACTCCTCCCTAAAGATGCCACTAATCCTCAGGATAAAGTTTATAGTCTCCCCACCTTTCCCAGGTTCTGTAATCCTCCCTGAAGTCTCTCTGCGACTTGAGCACCCTGGCGTAGAAGGGGTCTTTAACTGCCTGTTCATCTGCCAATCTATTCGTTATCTCCGAAATCTTTTCCATTGCTTCCACATCCAAGACAGTTATTTCGGTACCATATTGTTCAAATTTCCTGAGATATTCTGCGTTTGCCCCTTCAAGGTGAGCCATATGGTCTACGATAGCTATTTCCTTACAGGCGGCTTCAAATATGGCTTTTAAGTCATCAGGTAGCTCATCCCAAGCATCCAGGTTTACAATGGTCTCTAACATAGCCGATGGCTGATGCCAGGACGGCAGGGCGACATACGGAGCAATCTCATGGAAACCTGATGGCCAATCTACTGCTGGTGCACTATACTCAAATCCATCAATTAGACCTGTCTCCATTGATGTATAAATCTCCCCACCGGCAACCAGTATCGCTGAAGCGCCCAATTCCTCCACAACATCAGCACACATACCGGAGACTCTCAGGTTCAGCCCCTCGAAGTCTTCCAGTGAGCGTACTGGTCGGTTAGTAAAGAATCCGAACTCGGGACCAATAAGTCCACCGGGGAAGGGTATAATATTGTAGTTAGCATAAAGTTCCTGCCACAAATCTATGCCTCTGGGGGGTCCATAGAGCCATATAACCCACTCCAGCTGCATCATCTGATTAGGAATGGATGTGAAAAGCTCAAAGCTGGGCTCCTTGCCACGCCAATAACCCGGCCAGCTATGGGCACACTCCACGCCCCCCTTACTTACTGTATCAAAGACCTCCAAGGCGCCTGTTATAGCTCCAGCAGGATAAGGCTCAATCGCCAGGCGTCCGCCACTCATCTCCGCAATCCGATTACAGATAGCCTCAGCACCCTCCGGGTAGAAGAACATCCCTGCTGGCCAGCTTGTTACCATTCTCCAGTTTATTACCTCGCTGGATGAAGAGGCAGCCTCCTCAGATGCTGGAGCTGGAGAAGCGCACCCTGTGCTCATAGCCCCCAGCGATAGTATGCAGATTACCACCAGAGCAATCACACCAATAACAACTCTCTTCTTACTTCTTCCCATTTCCTCTCCTATCGTATTAATAATAAGGACAAGATAAATATAGTTGAATGGATTACTTACCTTCCATTTTCCCCCCTATCGTATTAATAATAAGGGCAAGATAAATATAGTTGAATGGATTATTTACCTTACCTCAGGAAAAACTAAACTAATATATGTATCTTCAATATATTAACCCAACCCTATGGGAGATTTCAAGTAGGTGGGCTAATCCAGATAGTTTATTCGTGATGAGGGTCTTTTCTTTATGTCAAGTTCAATGCCAGCTTGCCTAAACAGGTCTATGAAGGCATTATCGTTATATCTGCCAAAGCTAACATATCGCTTTATCCTGGCATTCACCAGCATCTTGGCACACAGGACACAGGGGGTATGGGTGGCATAGATAGTGCTCCCCCCAAGGCTGACACCGTGAAGGCTAGCCTGAATGATTACATTCTGCTCAGCGTGAATACCACGGCATATTTCATGCCTTTCTCCCGATGGTATATTCAGCTCATCCCTCAGGCAACCAAGCTCAAGGCAGTCCTTAAGGCCAGAAGGGGCACCGTTATAGCCTGTAGCCAGTATGTGTTTATCCCTCACGGCTACTGCCCCAACATGATGCCGTCGGCAGGTTGAGCGCTCAGCTACCACCGAGGCAATCTTCAGAAAATAGTCATCGGTATCCGGTCTAGGTAATGTTTTCATTTTAATTTAGAGATAATCCTTTTCACTTCCTTTTTCAGATTTTTTAAAGAGGATTCGTTTATGACAGCAAAATCTGCCATAGCGATAGGTCCGCCCTTATTAATATTCTCTACTTCTGCCCTATCCCGACTGGCAGCCTCGTCAAGTGTCAGAGCCCGGTTTAATCTGGTGGTCAGCCGAGCATACCTTGTTCCTGGTGATGCCCAAACAGCGACTAGATAGAGGTCTTCGCCACAATATGTTTTCAGAAATGTATATTCCTCCCAGGAGTAAAGACCATCAATTACCACATCCGAAGCTTTCCGGGCTAAATCAATTCTAGATAGATTTAATATAGCATAAGCAGACATTCCGTATTCCTGTCTCAAGAGTTCCCTGATGTGGCGCTCGTTTTCCTCACTTAGCTGTAAACCCCTCTTCCTTAATTCTTCGTCGGTCACATCTCCGAATCTTATCCTTATAAAGCCACTCTCCTCAAATATCTTTGCCACCTCCGATTTGCCAGCGCCAGTCATGCCCACAATTGACACCACTTTCATATTAACCACCTATACGGGCTCTATTATAAGAAAATACCCGACAAATAACAATAGGTTATATCATTTATCTATCTCACCCCGTTTATCCCCCTCTCCTTCAAAGGAGAGGGGGAAGAGTGGTTGTTGAAGGGGCTTCGCCTCTTCAAACTTCCCTCATAAATGAACCCGCTAATAACCTGTGCTATAATTGAGCTAAGGAGAATAGTGAGAGTTAGAAACGGAAGAATAAAAATGATATATGCTAGAAGTACGACGAAACACTGGTTTGAAGCATACATGAAAAAATATATACGGGAAAATTCCGTAAGACGAGGCATGACGCCATAAAAGCTGCGTGGAATTTCTTTTGTGCCTTTAATGAAAAACCTATATCTGAAAAAGCCGAATAGCGGTTTGAGAAAAATATTGGTAAAGTTAGCTTTTAATAAGAATTAACCTTTCTGTGTAAGCAGAAGGGAAAAGGGATGTCAGCGTTGCACCATAATGAGAGAAATGCCTGAGGTTACTAATTTAGCTGATAAAATGGAAAACCAGCTAAGAGCCGAGCTGGTCAATTTTATGCGGGTAGCTGGTGGAATAGCCACTAAACAAGGGCAGAGCTTATACCTTGTCGGCGGTGTGGTTCGTGACCTGCTTCTGGGGAAAGCTAATTTTGACCTTGACCTGGTAACAGAGGGTAACGCCATAGAGCTAGCCCAGCAGTTAGCTGAGATAAAGCTGGGGAAAATGACCACCCACCCCCAGTTCAACACCGCCAAAATCAAGTGGAGTAAATGGAGCGTTGATTTAGCCACCGCCCGAGCAGAAAGTTACGCCAAGCCCGGAGCTCTACCTACAGTGAAGCCCAGTTCTATTGAGAGTGACCTTTCTCGCCGTGATTTCACCATCAACACCATGGCTATTTGTCTCAATCCCAACCGCTACGGGGAATTGATTGACCTATATGGAGGCAGGGTTGACCTTGAGCGCAGGCTTCTCCGCATCCTACACGAAAGAAGCTTTATTAATGATGCCACCCGCATTTGGCGCGGTGTGCGCTACGAGCAAAGGTTAGACTTCCAGCTGGAGAGGAATAGCCTTGAGCTACTCAGGCGAGATACACCAATGCTGGATACTATTAGCGGCGACCGAATACGGTATGAGCTGGAGTGTGTATTCCAAGAGCAAGAGCCAGAGAAGGTGTTACGCCGTGCTGAGGAACTCAATATGCTCCAAAGGCTGCATCCGTGGTTAAGGGGTAACGGCTGGCTGGCTGATAAATTCAAGGCGGCTCGGAAGCGAGCTTCCCCAGGCTTGCCACCGTTTGGGCTCTACATAGCCCTGCTGGCTTACCACCTGAGTAATGAACAAAGCGAGCATCTGATTTCATACCTTAGATTATCTAAGGCAGTAGCTCAAATAGTGCGAGATACTGCTTATATTAAAACCAAACTCAAGGTACTGGCTACCCCTGAACTTAGCCGAAGCAGTATTTATCGCCTACTTCACAGCTATTCTTCGCCAGCTATTATAGCCAATCTACTAGCCAGCGAATCGCCGGTGGCTTGCCAGCATATAGAAATCTTTCTCAGCGAGCTACGTTATGTCAAATCGGTGCTGAATGGCAACGACCTAATCAAGATGGGTGTTCCCGCCGGTCCATATATTAAGGAAATTCTACAGCGACTACACCAAGCGAGGCTGGACAGAAAAGTAACCAGCAAGCAGGGTGAGGAGGAGCTGGTTAAGGAATGGATAGCAATTTGAGGAGGCAATAGATGAAACACATAGTTTTAGCCATTATGATTATCGTGCTCGGGGTCTCTTCCGCCTGTTCGAGGGCTCCATCTCTTGGCGAAAAGGTTAGCGACAATGCCCATGCATTCTTGATTTACAGCGTACAGGTAATAGACAAAATTGACCAAGATACCCCTCCAGAAGGGGAAGTTTACTTAGTTATCAAATACGAGGTTGAAAACATCCAGAGTCATAACGACTCTCTTCAGCAATGGAACAATCAAATTATATTAAAAACAAATAAAGAGAGCTACAAAGCCACTACCATCGGTTCTCTAGATAGCCAATTGTGGGAAACGTCCTTGCTACAGAGAGAAACGAAAGTGGGTTATATAGCCTTTACAGTGCCAGAGGAGAAGCATGATTTCAAGCTGACCTTTACCTTCCCAATTTCTAAAAATGAGTTGACCTATGAGCTTAACCCTATAGATAAAAGAATTAGCATAAATGTTGACTATGTTTTTTCAAGGCTGGAACAGATAGAAAGAACGCAAGAAATCCCGTTAATCGGTGGGGTCCTCGCTGCATCGTCTAAGGCACCCATCAGATACACAGGGACGGTATTGGTTGCTGAAGAAGAAATACCTCAGTTATTGGAGCAAACTAAGAGCCTAAGCGAGAATGCAAAAAGAAAGGTAATAGAAGATTATTTGTTAGCCCACGGGCACTGCTGCTTAGAGTAAGAGGGAGAGTAACCAGCAAGCAGGGGGAGGAGGAGCTGGTCAAGGGGTGGGTGAGTAAACCCAACTGAGTTATTTGGGAAGACTTCAGCACAGGGCACTAGGTTTCACTTCTACAAAGCGCGTCTCCTTAACCTCCCAAGGCAGTGCAGGGAAAATGTCAAATTCTTCTCGCATCTTACCGTTGAATAGGGAAATGTTAACTTTGTTGAAAATTCTACGGCTAGAGATTTTCGCTGAATCCGAGTAATCAATGAGTATCAACAGCAGCGGCCACCTGGCGTCTTCCCATTTCTTAAGTACGTGTTCGTAAACTGCATTTATATAGGGAGTATGGACATATGTAACCAGCACGCAATACCTTAGCGAATCGGTTCCACGTACTTTGTAATCCTTCAGCTTACCTAATTCGTTTTCTCCATGAAGAGCACCACTCCACTCCCATTCTACGGCTACCAAATCTTTGTTAGCAACACGAAAAATAGCATCTGTCCGTCCACCCCGTTCAAATCTAGTATATACACCCATAAGGTCTGCTATATTTCGCACGATTATTCCAATATGAATAGTCCAGTCTATACGGCGGACACCTGTTGCAATCGGTGATTGTGGAAAATCGCGGTGCCAAAAATACTTAAATAGGGTCGCAAAGTCCTCTGGTGACGCCCAAGTTCTTTCAACTACCATAGTAAGAACTCCTTTCACCCCTTCTCTCCAACGATTATTTACCAACCCCTCACCCTTTATCCCTCTCCCCTTGATAAGGGGAGAGGGAAGAAATTTTTGAAAGGGGCTTCGCCCCTTTCAATCCCTTTACTAAACACTCTCTTTAATTATAGGTTATAGGTTATTTATTTTACCTGTTCTATAGTAGCTAAGGTATCGGTAAGATAGGATTCCAGTCCTTGTTGCCAGAGGTGCAAATATATTTCCTCAGCCCGAAGCCTATCCTTCACCAGAGTAAATAGAGCTGGGCCAGAGCCAGCCAGGTGAACTTCTTCGGCTCCAGCCTCTAAAAATTGCTCCCGGTATTGGCTAAGCCCGGTAAAACTATCACAGGCGACAGTATCAAACACATTGAAGACATTGCTTACCAACCTCTCCCCGTCTATCCCCTTGTTCTTCAAAGGAGGGGGAGTATTAGCCTTTAAGGGGCGAAGTCCCTTGAAACTTCTCCCAGCTAATGCTTTCAAAAGCCCATCTGTAGCTTTCCCCTGAGTATAGTGACTGATCTTCAGGGTAGCATAGAGTCGGGCTGTCTTACCTGGCAGCCTAGGCACAGGTGGCATCATTAAGACCACCCACATATGGGGTAATGGGAGTAAAGGGATTACTATCTCACCTCTACCCTCAAGCAGAGCAGTACCACCATAAAGGAAGAAGGAGACATCGGAGCCTAACTTTGAGGCTAGCCTGAGTAGTTCCTTCGGGGGTAAACCCAATTCCCAAAGCTGGTTAAGCCCCCACAGGGTAGCCGCAGCATCGCTACTATCCCCGCTTAATCCCGAAACCAAAGGAATACGCTTATCTACCTCCACCGTTGCCCCCTTAGAGCATCCTGTAGTTTTTCGCAGTAACCCGACAGCTTTAGATACCAGACTTCTTTCTGGAATCCAGTCGGGGTCGGCACAGCTAAAATTAATACTATGGCTCAGCTGGAAGTAAAGGGTATCACATAGATTTATGGTCTGGACAACACTGCGGATTTCATGAAAACCATCCTGGCGTTCAGCCAGAACTTCAAGGGTTAAATTTAACTTAGCTGGCGCCAAAACTGTCAGCATACTACTTCCCTTCCTCTAGCTGGGTAAACACCTGCCACAACTGTGCCCACTCCTCAAGAGTAAGTGTCTCGGCTCGGCGTTGGGGCATTATCCCTGCCTTTTGTAACAAAGACAAGACCTCAGTTTTAGGTAATCCTAGACCCTGACTTAAAGAATTACAGAACTGCTTGCGAGAGGCGGTAAAACCAGCCCGCACCAGGTTAAAAAAGTCCCGTTCATCAGTTACCTCTACTGCTGGCTTAGGATATAGAGCCACCTTCAATATAGCTGAGTCAACCTCCGGTGCTGGATAAAAACATCGGGCGGGCACATAGTTGATTATTACTGGCTTACCATAGAACTGCACACTAATAGTCAGGAGACTCATCTGCCCAGGCTCAGCCACAATAGCCTCAGCTACCTCTTTTTGCACCATTACTACCATAATTTGGGGCTTAATTGAAGCCTCAAGGAAATGGCGCAAAACAGGGGAGGTAATATAATAGGGGAGGTTGGCGACTACCTTATAGCTAAAAGGGCTACCTATTGCCGCAGGGAACCTCGCTTGCTGTTGCTGAAGCAAGGTTGCCGGGTCAATTTTGAGAATATCTTCATTAATAATTGTAACATTACTAAAGGAAGCCAGGGTCTGTTTCAAACTGGCGGCTAACTTACTATCCAGCTCAATGGCAGCCAGCCAACCCACCTGTTTGGCTAGTTCCCTGGTCAAAACCCCCAGACCGGGTCCTATTTCCATAACAATATCAGTGGGGGCTAGCTCAGCGGCTGAAGTAATAAGCTCAAGCACCTCTTCATCAATAAGGAAGTGCTGTCCCAGCCCTTTTCTTGCCCGAAGGTTAAAATGGCGTAGCAACCTCTTCGTCTGCGCCAAAAGAGATTTTGTTTCCAAATAGCGCCTCCTAGGGCTGCTTTCGGGAGGCTTCATCCCCATATTGCCGACACGATTGTCAACAATAGCCAGACTACATTCGGTCGGTTCTGCCACCATCTATGGCGATAGTCTCTCCACAAATGAAAGAGGAATCGTCTGAAGCCAGGAACAAAGCCAGGTTGGCTATATCCTGGGTGTCGCCTATTCTACCAAGTGCTGCCACCGTTTTTCTCTGTTCCACGAATTGTTTGAACTGTTCTGGCGTTTTATCCCTTTTATCAATATCGGTTGGGATTGTTCCGGGAGCAATAGCATTAATATTTATTCCATAAGGTCCTAGCTCAAAGGCGGAAGACTTGGTCAGTTGGATGACACCAGCCTTGGACACACAATAATTAGCCCAACTATCGAGGCCACCACCCCGCCCAGCAATTGAGGATATATTGATAATTTTGCCGTATCTTTGTTCCATCATATACCTAGCAACAGCCTGGGTGCACAGAAAAACTCCTTTAAGGTTTATATCCAAGACCTCATCCCAATCCTGTTCGGTCATCTCCAGCAAAGTGGCGCTATGCAGGATACCGGCATTATTTACCAAGATATCAATCCTACCGAACTTATCCACCGTTTGTTTGACCATGCTACGCACCTGCTCAGCGACAGAAACATCGGTGGCTATGGCTAGAGAATGCCCCCCAAGAGCCTTAATCTCCTCAACTACCTTCTCCAGTTTAGCCATGTTGCGGCTGCTAATTACCACCTCAGCCCCCTCTTTAGCAAACTCCAGGGCGATATTCCGTCCTATTCCAGTACCACCTCCGGTAATAATAGCTACCCTTTGGTTTAATTTTCCCATGCTATGTCCCTCCTTTATTTCGGTTATTTCAAATTACATTATATAGAATTACGTTTACCTAATCACATACCATAGCTCAGGCGAGACACCAAGCGAATCGGTAAGTTATGCCTTACCATACTAGCCTGAGTGGCACCAATATCATAAGGGACACGATAGAGACGAACCATCCTAGCTTCACTATCAAGGATAGCATAACTGGCTCGAGGGTCGCCATCCCGGGGCTGCCCGACACCACCTGGATTAATAATCAATCGGCTTCTAGCCAAGACAAGCCCAATATTAGCTGAGAACTGGCTAAAGGAACAAGTACCAGTTTCACTGAGCCTGAATACGAGGGGTACATGAGAATGACCTACCAGACAAAATTGCGAGTGGAAGTAAGCAAAATTTTCCTTAGCACTGCTAACTGATATGAGGTACTCCCAGATAGGCTCCCTTGGGCTACCATGGGCAAGAGTAAAATCATCTTTCTCAATAACCAAGGGCAAATTCTCAAGATACTCGGTATCTTCCGGGGTTAACTGCTGGGCTGTCCAGCGGCAGGCGGCAGCAGCATCAGGGTTAAACTCGGCAAGGTTGAGTTTGCCTATTGCCGCCCAATCATGATTTCCAGCAACACAAACATGGTTATGCTGACGCAGAAGCTCAATACACTGGTGAGGGTCGGGGCCATAGCCGACAACATCCCCCAAGCACCATATCTCGTCCACCCCTCCCCGCTGGTCAATGTCAGCCAGCACCGCAGTAAAAGCGGCTAGATTAGCATGAATATCGGCAATAATAGCGTAACGCATTCTATAAACTATACCAGCTTTTAACCAGTATGGCTAGGGTATCGGTTTAGTTGTGAGCCAAATATGAGCGTGCTATAATTCGGCTATGCAGGTCTCAGAGCTAGGTGAGTTTGGGCTGATTGACCTCCTGGCTAAAATGGTTAGTAAGCCCCAGGATAAACAGCTCATTATTGGCATTGGTGATGATGCTGCTGCCTGGCATGGTGATACCTCAACCCAATTGGCTACGGTTGATTCCCTTATTGAGGGTGTCCACTTTACTCTAGGTACAGTTTCCTGGAATGAACTGGGGTGGAAGGCACTGGCAGTCAACCTGAGCGACATCGCAGCTATGGGGGGCATGCCCAGATATGCACTGGTGTCATTAGCCTTACCGGGGCATACCGAGGTAGATGATGTTACTGACCTCTACCGGGGAATGATTGAGCTGGCACAGCAGTTTGGAGTAGCTATAGTCGGTGGAGACACAAGTAGTGCGCCTGTGGTGGCTATCACTATTACTATTCTTGGCAGCACCAGGAGGCAGGGTAAACATATACTTACCCGCTCAACAGCCAAGCCCGGTGAGAAGATAGCTGTTACCGGTTATTTGGGCGCTGCTGCATCTGGTTCGGAGATGCTCGCCAAGCGACTCCAATTTGACCCCGAAGCTACTGCCTGTTTTAAAAGGGCTTTCCTTCACCCCTATCCCCGAATAGCCGAAGGGCAAATATTAGTAGAGCAAGGGGTAAAAACGGCTATAGATATTAGCGATGGGCTGATTTCAGACCTAAACCATATATGTAAGGCAAGTCAGGTTGGCGCCCGAATAGAGGCTGACCGTGTGCCCATTGAGCCTGAGGTCAAAGCCAAATTCGGTGATAGGGCGCTTGAGCTAGCACTATCGGGAGGAGAGGGCTACGAACTTTTGTTTACCGGGAGTGCTGAGGTCATTGAAAAGGTAAGAGCGGCAGTATCCTGTCCACTAACGGTAGTTGGTGAAATTATAGCCGATAAAACAGGTGAAATAACTGTGATTGACAGAAAGGGAAAGCCTCTCAATCTGGGCAGGGGGGGATGGGAACACTTTGTCACAAGCTGAAGCTATGTCGCCAGATAGAATAGATATGAACCGTCTTGAGCTGATTAGCCATAGTCCAGAGCAGACCCAGAGGTTAGGAATCCGCATTGGTGAGTTAGCCCTAGCTGGGGATATTTTTCTCCTCGTTGGTGGTCTGGGAGCAGGAAAGACATGCCTGACTCAGGGTATTGCCTGGGGGCTAGGCATTAACGAATATACGCTCAGCCCTTCCTTTGTCATAGTTAGAGAACTTCATGGCAGGTTGCCTCTATACCACATTGACCTGTATCGGCTTGACCATATAGAAGAGGTTGAGGAACTGGGGCTGGACAACTATTTATATGGCAAAGGTGTCTGCGTAATAGAATGGGCAGAAAAGGGGCTAAGCGTGCTGCCAGCAGAGCACCTCATGATTCAAATAGGCTATCTTTCTGATACTGAGCGCAGTTTTCAACTCAAACCCAGTGGCAAACGCTATTTAGAAGTGCTGGGCCAACTGAAACACCTCACTCTTAATTGATAGAAAGGGCTGGAATAGTTAATGCAATTGGCTATAGATACCTCAACAGATACAGCTAGCCTGGCTCTGGTTCAAGATAATGAAGTGCTAGCTGAGTTAACCTGGCACTGTGGGCAAAACCACACTACCCAGCTGCTACCCCACCTAGCCCACCTACTAAATCAGGCTAAGTTAAATCTTCAATCTGCTAGTGGCATTATTATAGCCAAAGGACCAGGAAGTTTTGATGGGTTACGGGTCGGAATTAGCACTGCCAAGGGGCTAGCCTTTAGCTTGAGCATCCCAATAGTTGGCATCAGCACCCTAGAAGTAGAAGCCTATCAGCATGCTGAAACCGGTTTGCCTATTTGCCCGGTATTTAATGCCGGCAGAGGGGAGATTGCCACGGCAATATACCAAACAAAACACAATGAGTGGTGCCAGCTTATGGCTGAGCATATAACCACTGTTGAAGCTCTATGCTCACAGATAACCACAAAAACCATATTTTGTGGGGAATTCATACCATCTATCGCTATCCAGCTGAGAAAGGAGCTTACTGAGAAAGCAATAATACCACCTTCAGCCGCCAGATTGAGGCGAGCCAGCTTCCTAGCTGAGCTGGGGCTTAAGCGGCTGATAGCAGGTGATTACGACAATCCCGCCACTTTACAGCCACTATACCTGAGGCGACCACCGATTACTAAACCCAAACACCGATAGAGAATGGAGATAAGAATGGTAAGCTGGCCCAAAATACCAATTGATATTAACAATGGATATGAGCTGTGTTTTGGCTGTGGGCAAAAAAATCCCATTGGACTAAAGCTGAGTTTTCAATGGGACGGCAAAACAGCCAGAGCAGAGTTCGTTCCTACCAAGTTTTATCAAGGCTGGGCAGGATTCGTTCATGGTGGAATTATAACCTGTATCCTTGATGAGGCTATGGCTTATGCCGCTTCATTTGGAGGTATGAATTGCGCCACTGCCAGTATGGAAGCTAGATTAAGACGCCCAGCCCCAATAGATGAGCCACTTATCATTACCTCGTCTATAACCAAAAAGAGGAGAAAGCTGGTTGAAACCAAAGCAGCCATATTCTTAAAGGATGGCAGCCTAATAGCTGAAGGGACAGCTAAACAATTCGTTATTAGCACAATGCCGAAAAAGCCCAAAACTGATGCCTAGGGGCTTGTCAAACACTCATAGATAAAGGAGCTTGGAATGGAAAGGTCTCTAGTTCTTATTAAGCCTGATGCCATGCAAAGGGGATTAGTCGGTACTATTATTGGCCGTTTGGAGGAGCGAGGGCTCAAGCTGGTAGCGCTCAAGATGATTCACCTGGATAAAGCATTAGCCAAACGACACTACGCTATCCACAAGGACAAGCCCTTTTTTAACAGTCTGGTAAATTATATTAGCTCAACCCCGATAGTGGCTGCTATTTTTGAGGGGGAAAGGGCAGTGGAAGTAGCCAGAAAAGCAATGGGGGTAACCGACCCGACTAAAGCCGAGGCAGGAACTATCAGGGGTGATTTTGGCTTGGATATTGAACGCAATGCCATCCACGGCTCCGATTCAGTGGAGACGGCTGAAGGGGAAATTAAGCTGTTTTTTTCTGAGGATGAAGTTTTTAATTACTGAATTCTAACTACGGGGATAGCCTGACTCCATAGCTTATCCAATTGGTAGTATTCCCGTTCAAAAGAGGTAAAGATATGGACAATAACATTGCCATAATCAAGGAGGAGCCACCCTGAATCTACTGTGCCCTCATGATGGTGAGGCAAAATGTTTGCCTGTTTTAATATATGCCCAATTTCCTCATAAATAGTCTTAATCTGTCTCTCAGAATCGCCGCTACATATCACGAAATAATCAGCGAAGCTACATACCCCACGAGCATCCAGCAGCATAATATCAATAGCCTGCTTATCACTGGCCGCCTCTACTGCCTTATGGGCTACCTCTATCGCTTCCAGAAGCTAAACCTCCGATAAATAAAAGCTCTTTAATAAATATTATACCACAATCGTTGATATGACAAATTCCGCTCATTATTAACTTTTTCACTTCACTTACGTTATACTAATAGGGTAGATAAACACATAGAAAGGTATCGGTGAAATCGATGAGAATCTGGAAGATAATACTAATATCCCTTATTCTAGGCGGACTTATTATTTTATTATTAAGCTGTACTTCTGAACCAAAAGAATCAGAGCTGCTAGAGAACCAGGTAGTAAGTGTGCAGCGTGGTGACCTGACGGTAGATATTATTTCCGCAGGCAACTTAGTGTTATCTCATACCGAAGACCTGACTTTTGACTTATTCTATGAAGAAGGAACGGTAGAGGAGGTCTTAGTAGAAGAGGGCGATACTGTTGAAGAGGGACAGGTGCTGGTCAGGCTAGACACGGAGGAGTGGGAGGACGAACTGACCGCATTAGAGGACCAGGTGACAGTAAAGGAGCGTGACTTACTTCAAAAGGAGATAAACTTGATA
>Ga0265594_1001686_pt1 | contig 16839 bp, 13 predicted proteins | sample saktaG_11_FD_190147 | JGI IMG/M metagenome (GOLD analysis project Ga0265594, IMG submission 190147) | Saline water microbial communities from Sakinaw Lake, British Columbia, Canada - sak_2011_5_24_80m | ecosystem: Environmental > Aquatic > Non-marine Saline and Alkaline > Saline ... | reverse complement strand
AAACAGAAAGTCCAGGGTGTTGGGAAATGTTGCTAGTTGAGTAAATTATAAAATATAATATTTAGAAAATCCGTCCCGAGCGCTCGGGACGGATTTTATTTTTGTATTTTTCAAATTTACAATTTAATGTATAATTAATTTATGACAAAACAAGAAATTAAAAATAGAATTAAAAAAATAAAAAATCAACTTTGGGAAGCTGATAATAAATATTATGTTTTAGATAATCCAAATATATCTGATGCTGTTTATGATGATTTAAAAAAAGAATTAGAAAAATTAGAAAAACAATTTCCAGAATTTATAACTTTAGATTCTCCAACGCAAAGAGTTGGCGGAAAATCTTTAGGCAAATTTGAAAAAGTAAAACACAGCTTACCAAAATATTCAATTGATGATGTTTTTTCTTTTAATGATGTTTTAGAATTTGACGCGCGAGTTAAAAGATTTTTAAAAATTGACGATGCTAAGCTGGGTTTTAAAACCCAGCCAAATATAGAATATACTTGCGAATTAAAAATTGATGGTTTAAATATTACTGTGGTTTATAAAAAAGGATTATTTAAACAAGCAATCACTCGCGGTGACGGAATTGTTGGTGAAGATGTAACCCACACAATTCGCACAATTAAAAATTTGCCTTTAAAATTAAGACAAAATATTGACGCTGAAATTAATGCTGAAGTTTATATTTCTAAAAAAAGTTTTGAAAAAATAAATAAAGAAAATAAAAAAAATAATATTCAAGAATTTGCAAACCCAAGAAATGCTGCAGCTGGAACTGTAAGACAACTTGATCCGCAAATTGCGTCAAATAGAAATTTACAAATTTTTGGTTGGGGAATTCAATCTGTAGATTTGAATTTAGAAACTCAGTTTGAAAAAATTGAGATGATAAAACAATTAGGTTTTCCAGTTGAAAAACATTTTGTTAAAAATTTTAATATTAAAAATGCGCAAAATTATTTTAAAAAAATAGAAAAAATTAGAAATAAATTAAATTATCAAATTGATGGCGTGGTAATTAAAGTAAATGATTTAAAATTGCAAAAACAATTAGGACATACAGCTAAACATCCGCGGTGGGCTTGCGCTTATAAATTTTCAGCAGAGCAAGCAGTAACAAAAGTTAAAAATATTATAATTCAAATTGGTCGCACTGGAAGAATTACGCCAGTTGCAATTTTAGAACCTGTTCAAATTTCTGGCTCAATTGTTTCGCGCGCAACTTTACACAATGAAGATGAAATAAAAAGATTGGGAATTAAAATTAATGATACAGTAATTATTGAAAAAGCTGGAGATATTATTCCTGATATTATTAAAGTTTTAACAAAACTTCGTGATGGAAAAGAAAAAGAATTTAAAATGCCCAATAAATGTCCGGATTGTAATTCAATATTAAAACATAAAAAAGGAGAAGTAGATTATTATTGCGCAAATCCAAAATGTTTTTCAGTTCACAAAGAAAAACTTTATCATTTTGTGTCACGGAAAGCTTTTAACATTGATGGTTTGGGTCCAAAAATTATTGATCAGCTTTTAAATAATAATTTAATAAATAATGCTGAAAATATTTTTACTTTAAAAAAAGGAGATTTAGAATCTTTAGAAAGATTTGCTGAAAAGTCAGCTGATAATTTGATTGAAGCTATTGATAAATCTAAAGAGATTAGTTTAGAAAAATTTATTTTTGCATTAGGAATTAGAAATGTTGGAGAAGAAAATTCTATTTTGTTATCTATGCGAATTAGAGCGAATTATGTGCGAATTGATGCGAATAGTTTTATTAAAATTGTGCAAAATTTAAGTTTTGAAAAACTAAATAATATTGAAGGTGTTGGTGAGGTTGTGGCTCAAAGTATTTATAATTATTTTCATAATAAAAAAAATATCGAATTTATAAATAAATTATTTGAAAATGGAGTTGAGATAATAATGAATAATGAAAAATTAATAATGAATAATGAAAAATTTGAAAATAAAATTTTTGTTTTAACTGGGAGTTTGGAAAATATGAGTCGCGATGAAGCAAAAGAGAAAATTAGAAAATTAAATGGAAATATTTCCAGTTCTGTTTCTAAAAATACAGATTTTGTTGTTGTTGGCAAAGATCCAGGTTTAAAGTATAATAAAGCAAAAGAATTAGGAGTAAAAATTGTTAATGAAAAAGAATTTTTAAAGATGATGAAATAAATTTTTATGAAAAAACAACTTGGATTAGACATTTTACCTACCCAGTTGTGCAAGACTTTGGCAGGCGTGTTAGAAATTAGAAATTAGAAATTGGAAATTGAGCAAATATGGTTTTATAATAAAACTGTGTTTTAAAATAAACTCTGCTCTAAAAATCAAATGTCAAAACAGATACATTCTCCTCAATCTTGGAAAAAATCTGCTGAACGACGCAGACGACAAGCTTTAAAAAGTTTTCGTCCAATTGCTGAAAAAACTAAAAAAACTAAGAAATTTAAATCCAGAAAGATTGGGAAACAAAATATTATAAAACGATTTTTTAAAAAATTAGCTAAACTAATTATTATTTTAGTTGTAATTGGAATTATATTTTTAGCTGGCGCGTTTGTTTGGTTTTCAAAAGAACTTCCAAAATCAACTGAACTTTTAACAAAAGAACCAACACAATCAACAAAAATTTATGATCGCACAGGAGAAATTTTATTAAATGATATTAATGCTGATTTTAAAAGAACAAAAATTCATTTAGATGATTTACCTGATTTTGTTAAATGGACAACTTTAGTCGCAGAAGACAGAGATTTTTATTCTCACCACGGAATTGATCTAAAAGGGATTCTTAGATCTATTTTAAGTAATATTTTTAAAGGAACAAAAGTTGGCGGTTCTTCAATTTCTCAACAATTTATTAAAAATGCTTTACTCTCACCTGAAAAAACTTACATTAGAAAAACAAAAGAATTAATTTTAACTTGGCAATTAGAACGCAAATTTACAAAAGACGAAATATTTGAAATGTATTTAAATGAAATTCCTTATGGAGGGACAGCTTATGGAATTGAAGCAGCTAGCAATAAATATTTTGACAAATCAGCAAAAGATTTAACTTTAGCTGAAGCAGCGACTTTGGCCGCGCTTCCTCAAGCTCCAAGTTATTTTTCGCCTTACGGTTCAAATAAAGACGCTTTAATGTGGCGCAAAGATTGGATTTTAGATTCGTTGGTTGAAGAAGGTTATTTGCCTGAATACAAAACAGAAGCAGCAAAACAACAAAAATTAGAATTTACTAAAATCTCTTCTTCAATCGCAGCTCCTCATTTTGTATTTTATGTTCGTGAATTAATCGCGCAAGAATACGGAGAAACTTTTTTAGAGCAAGGTGGTTTAAAAATTATTACTACTTTAAATATTGATCAACAAAAAATTGCTGAACAAGCAATTAAAACTGGTGTTGAAAAAAATATTGAAAAATACAACGCGCGTAACGCTTCTTTGGTTGCTTTAAACGCGCAAACAGGAGAAATCACAGCGATGGTTGGTTCAGCTGATTATTTTGATAATGAAAACGACGGCGCAGTTAATGTTGCTTTGCGACCAAGACAACCTGGTTCGTCTTTTAAGCCAATTGTTTATTCTGCTGCTTTTACAAAAGGCTACTCTCCTGAAACAATTTTGTTTGATGAACTTACAACTTTCAAAGTTGAACCAAAAGATTACGAACCGCATAATTATAATAATGAATATTTTGGACCAGTGCCAATTAAAAAAGCTTTGGCTGGTTCATTAAATATTCCTGCTGTTAAAACAATGTATTTAGTTGGTGTTGAAAATATTTTGGATTTAGCAGAACAAATGGGCTACACAACTTTTGAAGACAGATCAAGATTTGGATTGTCTTTAGTTTTAGGAGGAGGCGAAGTTAAATTATTAGAGCACACAAATGGTTTTGCGACCTTAGCTCGCGAAGGTGAGTTTAAAAACACAATTGCAATTTTAAAAATTGAAGACAAAAATGGAAAAACTTTAATTGAAAATAAACCAGAAAAAAATAAAGCTAAACGAGTTTTAGAAAAACAAATTACTCAACAAATCACAAATATTTTATCTGATAACAATGAAAGAGCTTTTATTTTTGGAGCGCAAAATTATTTAAATTTGGGAAATCGTCCAGTAGCTGCAAAAACTGGGACAACAAATGATTACAAAGACGCATGGACATTAGGTTACACTCCATCATTAGTAGCAGGTGTTTGGGTTGGAAATACTCGCGGTGAAGTAATGAAAGGATCAGCTGCTGGAGCAAACACAGCAGCTCCGATTTGGCACGAATTTATGAAAAATGTTTTAGCTGATTCTGAAATTGAAGAATTTAATAAACCAGAATCAAAAGATCTTCCACAAAAAGCAATGTTAAACGGACAAATTGCGGGCGAGGTTGTTGTTAAAATTGATAAAACAACTGGGAAATTAGCAACTGATTTAACTCCTGAATCTCAAATTGAAGAAAAAAGTTTTCGCGAAGTTCATAATATTTTACATTATGTAAATAAAAATAATCCGCTTGGCCCTGCGCCAAATGAACCCTGGAATTTAGATGAAAATTATACTAATTGGGAACTAGCAATTGAAAAATGGGCCAAAGAAAATGGTTACGAAACAAAAGCAGAACTACCTGATGAAAAAGACGATGTGCACACACTTGAAAATCAGCCAAGCATTTTAATTAATGCGCCAAACAACAACACAACTTTTACTTTGCCAGATATTAATATTTTAATTTCAACTTCTGCTAAACGCGGTGTGTCATGCGTAGAATATTATTTAGATAATAAAAAAATCGCTGAAGTAAATTCAAGTCCGTTTAATTTAACTGATTTTAAATTAATTGGATTTGAAAATGGTTGGCACACTTTAAAGACTCAAGCTTTTGATGATGTTGATAATAATAAATCAGCTGAAATAAAAATTAATTTACAATTAGCTGAAGAATTTGGTCAGCCAATTAAATTTATTACCCTAGAAAATAATTCAGAAATTTGGGAAGAAAATTTTCCCTATTTAATTCAAGTTAATATTAAAAATTATGAATATTATTCTAAAATAGATTTTTATATTAAAAATACAAATACTAATTCTTCAAACTGGATTGGGTACAAAAATATTGATTCTGAAAATATAAATTTTATCTGGACTGACGCGCCAGAATCGGATTTGTATTTATTTTATACAATTGTGACAGATAAATACGGAAATACTAAAACTAGTCCTGAAATAAAAATTGAAATTAAATAACCTAGGCATAAAATACCCAGGTTATTTTTTTAAAGCCCGCTTAAAGCGGGCTTGTTTTATTTTAACCTAGTCCCTTTTAGGGCTAGGTTTTGAAATATATAATTTTAATTTCTATTTATTTTCTTATTTTTCCTCTTCACTTTTTTCTTCTGTAGTTTCTTTTGTCTTTTCCTGATCACTAATTTCTAATTTCTGATTAATGTTTTCTTTTTCCTTAATTTCCCTGTCCGCCGTAGCTTTAGCGAAGGAGGGCCCTTTCTTAATTTCTTTTTTCTTTTTTTCTTTTTTAGCTAAACGCTTTTTAGAGATCTTAAAAGTTTTTCTTTTGTCTGCTTTTAAAATTTTTTCTGAAACTAATAAATTGTGAACTGTGTCTGTAGCTTTCGCGCCAACAGAAAGCCAATATTCAATTCTTTCTTTTTTAAGTTCTTTTTCTTTTGTGCGTGGATTTAACCAACCTAAAATTTCCACCGATTTACTCTTAGGATTTTTACCTTTTTCCTGCGCAATTAAACGAAAATGAGGTTGTTTCTTTTTTCCAATTCGTTGTAGTTTTAGTGTAAGCATAAAATGTTATCCCGAGTGTCCGATAAGTCTTTTAGTGTTGGGTCGGACCGGTGGGATTCCGTTGTTGTTAGCTTTAATTATTATTTTACACTAGCAAAAATATTTGTCAACTTTTTTATTTTAAATTAAAATGTTAAACTAAAATTATGAATTTTGAAAATAAAAATGAAAAATTAAAAACTCAGGAATTAATGCCAATGCCTGAGATTAAGACAGAAGTAAATTCTGGATATTTTTGGTACACTTTTTTACAAAAAGCAAACAATCTAGATTGGGAGCAGTTAAATAATAAAAATAATTTTTCAAAACAACTAGATAAATATTTTAATGAAAACAAATTAGATGAAAATTTAAAACAAAAGTGGCAAAGTGTTATTTATGAAATTAATAATGATGAAATTTTATTTTGGTTTTCTTTAGCAATAAATAATCCAGAATTAGAAAATACTGTTTTTGAAGATTGTGTAAAACATAAAGATTTGGAAAAAGAAAAAGCTGAATTATTATTTCAAGAATTTAAATCTGTTGTTGATGAATTTAAAGAAAAATATTCAAATGTTTGGAACTTGTTAAAGCCACATTTAAATGAAGATATAGAAAAAAGAAATAATTCAAATGAAGAAAAAGAAATAATTCAAGATTGTTTAGACTATTTTAAACCTTACAAAGAAACAAGTGATATTCAAGAAGTTAATTATTTGCCAACCAACCCATTAATTAAAGAAACAAAAGGCAATGGTTTTGTTTCAAAAAATGTTGGAATTATAATTTCTAATTTTGAAAATTCAAATTCAAAAACACACGAATTTTTGCATTGTATTATTAATCCAATAACAGAAAAATTAAATTTATCAGAACAAGAAAAGAAAAAGATAATTCAAATGGCAGATGAAAAATTAATTATTGATCAAAATTACGGAGAACATCCAGAATCGTTGTTAAACGAAAATTTAATCAGAGTTTATTGTGAGTTAATAAAAGAAAATAAAAAACCAATTAATTTAGAAATTTTTAAAAATTTTATTATTAATTTAACAGAAAAAGAATTTACAAAACTTAAAAGTGATAATTTAAATTTTTTTAATGAAATGAAAATAGTAAACTTAGAAAATTTAAAAAGTAGAATTAAAGAAATTTATAATAGAAAAATTAAAAATATTTTAGGTGAAAAAATTTATAATTTATATCAAAATTTTGAAAAAGAAAAACAAAATAATCCAGGTTTAACTTTTGAAGATTATTTTTTAGAAAATTTTAAAATGATTTTAGAATAATTTTATTTATCCCCGTTCAATGAGCGGGGTTTTATTTTTATTGACAAAACGGTAAAATGGAAATAGGATTTATTAACCACCCCCAGCCCCTCCTTCAAAAGGAGGGGAGACAAAATTTTTTATGTTTGATTTACCTAAAAACAAAATTCATTCTGAAAAAGATTGGTTAAATGAAATTGCAAAAATTAAAAAAGAAGTGAATAAAAAATCAATTATTTCTAATGAAAAAAAAGCAATTGAATTAGTTAAAAAATCAATTTTAATTGCTTTTGAAAAACGAATTCCAGATGAAAAATTTGGCATTTTATTTTCTGGTGGAGTTGATTCAACTTTACTGGCTTTTTTAGCCAAACAAAAAAAATTAAATTTTACTTGTTATTTATCAGTTTTAGATTGTGATGATTTAGCAGATCCGCACGATTTAGAGCGAGCAATTTCTGCTTCAAAAGAATTAAATTTAGATTTAAAAATTAAAAAAACTAGTTTAGATGAACTAGCTAAAATTTTACCTCAAGTAATAAAAATAATTAATAGAAAAGATCCTGTGCACATTGGAATTGCAACTGCTTTGTGGCAAGCAATTTCTGAAGTTAAAAAAGATAATTTAAAATATTTTTTAACTGGTTTGGGCACAGAACAAATTTATGCTGGTGGAAATAAATATTATAAAACAAATAATATTAATAAATTGTGCTGGGAACAACTAGGAAAAATCGCGTGGCAAGGAGATATTTTGCGTGATTTAGCTTTAGAAAAACATTCTGGATTAAAAATGTTAGTGCCATTTTTTTCGCAAGAAACAATTTTAGCTGGAATGCAAATTAATTCAAGTTTAAAAAATTCACCTAGTGAAATTGTCTCTGGCAGTATTTCACAAGGTAAAAATAGTCACCAAAAATATATTTTAAGAAAAGTAGCTGAAAATTTAGGGCTTTCAAAAGAACTTGCTTGGCGTCGCACAAGACCAACTCAATATGGTAGCCAATTTGATAAAGGACTTGAGAAACTTGCAAAAAAAAACGGGTTTAAATATAAAAAAGAATATCTTGATTTTTTAAGTTTGTAGTCCTCAGGACAGGCTCGTGATTTTACCGATTAGTAAATTTTTCCGCGCTTTCTAATTTTAATGACAAAACAGTTGACGCCCCGTCGTCCTTCATTGTAATTCCGTAAAGAATATCTGCTTTTTCCATTGTAGCGCGGTTGTGAGTAATAATTATAAATTGGGATTTGCGCGAAAGTTGTTGAATAATTTCTGAGTAACGAATTGAATTTGCTTCATCAAGTGAAGCGTCAACTTCATCTAAAATAATAAATGGTGACGGATTTGGAGAAATAATCGCGCATAATAATGCAATTGATGTCATTGCTCGTTCACCACCAGAAAGCATATTAATTGATTTTAATTTTTTACCAGGAGGAGTTGCTTCAATCTCAACACCAGAATACATATTTTGTTTTAGTCTTTGTTTTATTTTTGTGGCTTTGTCGCCTTCGTTCTCTAACAACTCTTTATCACTACGGCGACCAAGCTCCTCGTTATTTTCATTTACAAAAACATTTTCTTCAACTTTTTTTTCGCCTTTAATTAAAAGTAAACGAGATTTTCCGCCATCAAATAAAGTTTTAAAATGTTTTTGAAATTCATTATCAATAATTTTAAAACTAATTTCAAATTGTTTTTTAATATTTTCATCAAGTTCTAAGATTAATTTTTCCAAAGCATTCATTGAGTTTTGTAAATCATTAATTTGGCTTGATAAAAAATCGTGGCGTTGTTTAATTTGTTTATATTCTGTTTGCGCTTCAGGATCAATTCCGCCAATTAATTCTAATTGGTGTTTTAATTTTGCAATTTCTGTAATTTTTTCGCGTTTTTTTTCTTCGTTTAGACTAGGCTGGGTTTTAAAACCCTGCTTAACATCAAAATCTAATTCTTGTTTTATATCTTGCTCTAAATCATCTTTTTTTGTTTCTAGTCGCGCTAATTCCACACGCAAATTATTAACTTGATTTGAAACAGAATTTAAATTTTGTTGTTCTGTTTGATAATTTTGTTGAATTTGCCAAATTTGTGAACGATCTTGTTTTTCTTTATTATTTTCTTTTTTAATTTTTTCCTGAATATTATTAATTTTTTCATCAAGCTCTTTTATTTTGCTAAATAATTTTGTTTCTAATAAAATTTCAGTTTTGTTGGATTTAAAAGAATTAGTTTGTTTTAAATTATCAATTTTTTCTTCATTTTTGTAAGGTTCTAAAATTTTGTTTAATTTTTCTAAAATTTTATTTTGTTCTTGAAATATTTTTTCAACTTCATCTAATTTTTTATTATTTAAAGCATTTTTTATTTTTATTTTTAACTCTTCTATTTCGTTTAATATTTTTAATACTTTCTGCCCAACTTCAAACGAAATATTTTTTTCATTAACTTTTTTTTGAACTTCACTCACAGCTTTAATTTTTAAATCAGACAATTCTTGGTTTAATTTTATCTTTTGATTAATTAAATTTTGATATTCTTCTTGCAATTTTAAAACAACGCCTGATTTAATATTATCTTTTGTTAAATCAGTTAACTGTTTTTGAAATTTTAACACTTTATTTTGAATTTCTTCTTGCTCTGTAATTATTTTTTTTAAATTATTATTTTTATTTTTCCACTGACTATTAATTTCATTCCAAATCACGCTATAATATTTAAATTGCAAATCTTTTAATTTTAATTCAACTTCTGTTCTTTGCGCTAAGCGTTTAATTTGTCTGGTTAAAGAATTTAATTGCGGTGTGATTTCTTTAAGCTGAATTGTGGCTGTTTCTAAATTTTCTTCCGTGTGTTCTAATTTGTTTAAAGTTTGTCCTTGCTTGATTTGCAAAGGTTTAACACCAGAAGCTTCTTCAAAAAATTCTTTTCTTTCTTGCGGAGAAGCTAGAATAAAATTATCAATCATTCCTTGTCCAATAATTGAATAGCTGGTTCTTGCTACTCCAATTTTTGCCAAAATCATTTGAATATCTGATAAACGAGTTTTTTGTTTGTTAATTAAATATTCACTGTCTCCGTTGCGATAAAGTTTTCGTGTGATACAAATTTCTGACATTCCAATATTTGCCTTGTCTTTAAAGTTATTAAAATACAAAGAAACCTCTGACATTCCCAAGCGAGCTTTTTTGTCGCTTCCTGAAAAAATTACATCTTCTGATTTTTTTCCGCGCAAAAGTTTTAAACTTTGCTCACCTAAAACCCAACGCACTGCGTCAGCTACATTTGATTTTCCAGATCCGTTTGGTCCAACAATTGCGGTAATTCCTTGTTTAAATTCCAAATCAACTTTGTGAGCAAAGGATTTAAAACCATTTATTTTTAGTTTTTCTAGGAACATAAATAGTGGTTGGCTCCATCGTTCTTGCGTGGAGCCATTTTGTTGTTTTAATAAAAAAGTTTTTACACGAATTTATCCGAATAAAAATTTATAAAAAAAATAAAGGCACTCAATAAAGAGTACCTTAATAATACAACAAAAAAATAATTTAGGGAATTTTATTCATCTTTCTCATATTTAAAATAAACAACATTTCTTTTATTTTCTCGACAAATTTTTGGAGCTGTACCTACCATTAATCCAAATGCAAAGTTCATAATTTTCTCCTCTTTTTAAATAAATGTTTAATGAATAATTTCTATTGTTTGTATTCTATCAAATTCTGTATTTTTTGTCAACCATGTTAAATTTCGCTATAGGCGAACCAGCTTTGCTGGATTTAACATGGTCAAGCTTAATTTAAAATGCTAAAATCAAATTATAAAATTCGTAAAAATTCGAATATTTATTCGTGTTTAATTTGGGTGGCTCAAAATGTCTTTAACAAAAAAAATAACATTCAACACAATAATCCATACTTTTGGGAAATTCACTGGCTCAGCAATTGGGGTAGTAATTTTAGGTTTGTTAGCTAGATATTTAGGAACTGAAGGATTTGGATACTTTACAACAATTTTTGCTTATTTATTTTTCTTTTCAGTAATCGGAGATTTGGGTTTGTATTTAATTACAATTAATGAACTTGGCAGAGAAGGAGTTGACCAGAAAAAAATTTACAGCAATATTTTTACAATTCGTTTTGTATCAGGATTGTTTTTAATGATTTTAGCTAGCAGTTTAATTTGGTTTTTCCCTTATCCTTTGCTTGTAAAATTTGGCGCTTTAATTATTTCAATTTCTGTTTTTGTAATGATGTTAGATCAGTTAATTGTTGCTTTGTTTCAAAAAGAAATGAAAACAAAATACGCTGCTGTTGCGGAAATTGTTGGTAAAATTATATATTTAGGATTAACAATTTTAGTAATTAAATTTGATGCTGGCTTTTTAGCGATTTTGTGGGCAGTAGTTATTGGATTGTCAATCCATTTTTTAATTAATTTTAGTTTTGCGCGTAAATTATTGGCTTTTAAATTTGCGTTTGACAAAGAAATCTGGAAAAATATTTTAAAAAAATCTTGGCCAATTGCAACTTATATGATTTTTTCAATGTTTTATTTTAAAGCTGACACAATTATTCTTTCGCTTTATTATCCAGCTCAAACAGTTGGACTTTACGGAGCGCCTTATAAAATTTTAGAAGTTTTAATTGCTTTTCCAGCGATTTTTATGGGTTTGGTTTCACCGCATTTGTCACGCGCGTTTTCGCAAAATAATTTAAAAGATTTTAAACGCATTTTTCAAAAAGCGTTTGATGGATTCTCTCTTATTATTTGGCCAATGATTTTTGGCATGCTCGCGTTAGCTAATCCAATTATCAATTTAATTGCAGGAAAAGAATTTATAGAATCAGTTCCGATTTTGCAGATTTTAATTATTGCCACAGGAATAATTTTCTTAGCTCACCTTTCAACTTTTGCTGTTGTTGCGATTAATAAACAAAAACAAATGATGAAATATTATATTTTTGCCGCTGTATCAGCTCTTGTTTTATATTTTATTTTTATTCCTAAATATTCATTTTATGCTGCTGCAGTTGTCACTGTTATCGTAGAATTTTTTATTTTAATTGCATCTTGGTTAATGATTAAAAAAACACTTAAATTTAAAACAAATTTTACAGTTTGCTTAAAAAGTTTATTCGCAAGTGTTGTTATGTTTATGATTTTGTATTTGACAAATTTTGGATTATTATTTTCTGTGATTTTGGGAGGATTAATTTATTTGATAATAATTTATTTAAATGGCGCTTTAAAAAAAGAGTTAATTGAAAAATTTATAAAAACAAAAACGGAGGAGTGCTGGAGCGGTTGAACAGGTCACTCTCGAAAAGTGAAGTTCCGAATTTTTGGAACCGCGAGTTCGAATCTCGCCTCCTCCGCCAACCTACGCCAAGGCTTCGGCTGACAAGTCAAAAAATTATGTTGTATCAAATAATATCTCAAGAATTAAATAATTTAAAAAATCCAGCTAAAGCTAAAATTTTGCAAAAATTTTTTAAAACTGGCAAAGGAGAATATGGGGAAGGTGATATTTTTTTAGGAATTATTGCGCCAAAGCAAAGAGAAATTGTTAAAAAATATTTTAAGCAAACAAGTTTAAATAATATTCAAAAACTTTTAAATTCAAAAATTCACGAATACAGATTAGTCGGGATTTTGATTTTAGTAGAGAAATTTAAAAAAGCAGATGAAAAATTTAAAAAAGAAATTTTTAATTTTTATTTAAAAAATACTAAAAAAATTAATAATTGGGATTTGGTGGATTTATCTGCGCCAAATATTGTTGGAGATTTTTTATTAAATAAAAACAGCAAAGTTTTGTATAATCTCGTGCGTTCAAAAAATTTGTGGGAACGCAGAATTTCAATTATTAGCACACTTGCTTTTATTTATCAAAATAAATTTGAACACACAATAAAAATTTCTAAAATTTTATTAAAAGACAAACACGATTTAATTCATAAAGCAGTTGGCTGGATGTTGCGTGAAATTGGTAAACGCGACGAACAAGAACTAATTAAATTTTTAAATAAATATGTTTTGCAAATGCCAAGGACAACTCTAAGGTATTCAATTGAAAAATTGCCAGAGAAAAAAAGAAAATATTATTTAAAATTAAAAAAATAAAATAGCACACGAATTACCAGAATTACCTAAAATTGACGCGAATTTAAATTCTGGTTTATTCTGGTTAAAAAGTAAAATCATTTACTTTTTAACTTCTGGAAATTCGTGTGCTAACTAAACATCAAAAAATGAAAAAACCAGAACTTTTATCTCCAATTCAAGATTTTACTTCTTTGCAATCTGCGATTCAAGGTGGGGCTGACGCAGTTTATTTTGGAATTCAAGGATTTAATATGCGGGCTGGAGCAAAAAATTTTAAAGTTAGTGATTTAAAAAAGATTACTAAAATTTGCAACAAAAATAATATAAAAACATATTTAGCTTTAAACACAATTATTTATGAACAAGAATTAAGCAAAGTTGAAAATTTATTAAAAAAAGCAAAAATGACAAAAGTTAACGCAATAATTTGTTGGGATTTAGCTGTTTTACAAATTGCGAAAAAATTAAATTTGGAAATTCATTTAAGCACGCAAGCAAGCGTGTCCAATTCCAAAGCAGTTGAATTTTATAAAAATTTAGGAGTGAAAAGAATAATTTTAGCAAGGGAGTGTAGTTTAGAAGATATTAAAAAAATTAATAAGACCCTTCGACTCGCTCCGCTCGCTCAGGGCAGGCTTCACCTGGAAATTTTTATTCACGGAGCAATGTGCGTTTCAATTTCTGGCAGATGTTTTTTGTCTCAATTTAATTACAATAAATCAGCAAACCGAGGCGAGTGTTTGCAATCTTGTCGTAGAAAATATTTGATTAAAGAAGTTTTTGGCAGTAGTGAGTTTGAAATTGGCGAAGATTATATTTTAAGTCCTAAAGATTTGTGCGCTTTACCTTTTATTGAAAAATTAATTAAAGCAGGAATTTCCAGTTTTAAAATTGAAGGCAGAAATAGAAGTCCAGAATATGTATTTGTTGTAACAAAAGTTTATCGTAAAGCTATTGATTATTATTTTGATAATATTTTTAATCTAAAAAATAAAAAGAAATTGAAAAAGGAAGAAATTAAGGAATTAAAAAATGCAAATATAAAGTTTGAAAATTTAAAAAAAGAATTAATGCAAGAATTAAAATCAGTGTACAATCGTGGATTTTCAAATGGATTTTATTTAGGAAAACCAATAAATCAATGGACTCACAGTTACGGCAGTCAAGCTACTGAAAAAAAAATTCATATTGGAAAAGTAAAACATTTTTATTCAAAAATTTCTGTTGCTGAAATTGAAATTCAAGCCAAAAAAGTTTTAAAAGTTAAAGATGAAATTTTTATTCAAGGTCCGACAACAGGAATATTGCGACAAAAAATTAAATCAATGGAAATTAATCACAAACAAATTAAAAAAGCTGAACAAAATAATGTTGTGGCGATTAAAATAAATAAATTAGTTAGAGTCAATGATGAAGTTTATAAAATAATTAAAAAATGATATAATTAAATCGCCTAATCCTCCTTTGCTTCAACACTAAAAAAACTCTAGCTTCGGCGACAGACTCCTGTGTTTTTTAAAGTTTGAACACAAGAGTTTATCCGCCGTAGTCCAGTAGAGTTGTTATGGGCGAAGGCGGAGAAACTCAATATGAAATTAGTTCTCGACATTGAAACACAAAATTCATTTAAAGAAGTTGGCGGTAAAGCAAATCTAAAAGCTTTAAAAATTTCTTTAGTTGGCGTTTATATTTATGGAGAAAATAAATTTTTAACTTTTATGGAAAATGAATTGGATGAATTGGAAAAATTAATTAATCAATCTGAATTAGTAATTGGTTTTAATTTAATTGGTTTTGATTATCCTGTTTTAGAAAGTTATTTAAAAAACACAAATTTTAATTCAATAAAAACTTTAGATATTATGTATGTTTTGCAAAAATATTTAGGATACAGAGTTAAATTGGAAAGCGTAGCTCAAGCAACACTTGGAACAGGAAAAAGTGGGACAGGTTTAGAAGCAATTTCAATGTGGAGAAAAAATGAAATTGAAAAATTAAAAAAATATTGTTTGCAAGATGTGGAAGTCACAAAAAATATTTACGAATATGGTATAAAAAATAAAAAAGTAAAATTTCAAAGTTTGTGGGAAAATTACGAAGTGCCAGTTGAATGGTACTAAATTATTATGCGTCCAACAAAAAAATATGAAAATAAATTATTAAAACAAGGCTACAAATTTATTGCTGGTCTTGATGAAGCTGGCAGAGGTTCTTGGGCAGGACCTTTGGTTTCTGGCGCTGTTATTTTTCATCCAGAAATAAAAGTAAAAATAAAAAATATTAAAGATTCTAAATTATTATCTGCGCAAAAAAGAGAAAAAATGTTTTTGTATATTACTAAAAATTGTTTAGCATGGTCAGTTGGCATTGTCTCTTCACAGGAAATTGATAATTTAGGAATTATTCCAGCTAATAGATTAAGTTTTGAGCGAGCTGTAAAAAAACTTAATATTCAGCCAGATTATTTATTAATTGATGGATTGCGTAATTTAGAATCTTTAATTTGCAATGAATTTGTAGTTAAAGGTGATGAAAAAATTTTATCAATCGCTTCGGCTTCAATTATTGCAAAAGTTGTTCGAGATCAAATTTTAAATACTTTTAATAAATTTTATCCTGAATATTATTTTCATAAACACAAAGGATACGGGACAAAAGAACACTTAAATATTTTAAAAAAAATTGGTCCGTGCGAAATGCACAGATTTAGTTTTAAACCTGTGAGTGTGCTATAATAAAAATATGAAAAATATAAAATCTCCCGGAGGCAACGAGCTTCTTGATGCTGAGGATTTGTTAAAAAATAAACTTGGTTTAACTTACGGTTCTTACATCGCTGATTTAGGTTGTGGAGGGATTGGTTTTTTTGTAATTAAAGCTTCACAAATTGTTGGCGCAGATGGAATTGTCTACGGAGTTGATATTTTAAAATCCGTACTTTCAAATGTTGAATCTCGCGCAAAATTATTAGGTTTGAATAATGTTAAAACAGTTTGGTCTAATTTAGAAAAATACGGCGCAACAAAAATCAATAATAATTTTCTTGATTTTGCTCTTTTAATAAATATTTTATTTCAAAGTAATAATGATATTGGAATTATTAAAGAAGCTACGCGTTTATTAAAACCAAATGGTAAATTAATGATAATTGATTGGCAAGCTGGACGATTTCCGATTGGACCTAAACCTGAAGACAAAATTTCTCCTGAAAAATTAATTGGTCTTGCTGAAAGTTTAAATTTAACAGTTGAAAAACAATTTGAAGCAGGAAAATTTCATTATGGAATTGTATTTGGGAAAGAATAAAAAATATTTAGTATTTTAGAGTCTACCATTATTTTTAAGTCTGACTGTTCGGTAGGCAGGGAGTGGAGCTTAAAGTTACCAGTGGCAAGTTTGAAATGGGTGTTTAATAAAATTTTAAAAAAACTTCAAGATTTTTCTTGAAGTTTTTAATTATATTTTTTAACATTTAAAATTTATTTGGAGTTTAAAAGTAGGTTGGCTTATAAAAAATATTGATTTTAAATTCTTTAAATGATAAACTTACTTTAAGCATTTTTTAAAAGGAGTAAGAAAATTTTATGTCTGGGCATTCAAAATGGTCAAAAATTAAACACAAAAAAGGCGTAATTGACG
>Ga0265594_1001683_pt1 | contig 16876 bp, 13 predicted proteins | sample saktaG_11_FD_190147 | JGI IMG/M metagenome (GOLD analysis project Ga0265594, IMG submission 190147) | Saline water microbial communities from Sakinaw Lake, British Columbia, Canada - sak_2011_5_24_80m | ecosystem: Environmental > Aquatic > Non-marine Saline and Alkaline > Saline ... | reverse complement strand
TGTCCGCTTGTTTAATCCGGTTTCTCTTACAATATCTGCTTTGCTAAATCCTTTTCTCCTAAAATGCTGAATCTTTTGATACATAATCTTGTTAACCATATCTTCAGTCCTTTCCTTATAGTATTGATTCTTATTCATACTATAGTAAAGAACTGTTTCCCTTTAAAGGTGCATTTTTATTTTCCACCTTAGGTGCATTTTAGTTTACCATTTCCAGGTCTTTAGGAACACGAACTACATATAAGGCATATGCTTGTGGGTAAGTTTGCATAACAAAACAAAGCCCAAAACTATCCGAAACAGGCGGTGTAAATGTAGCAGATAGATGGAGTGAAAGTAATCTCTCTTACCTGGGGAGGTCTGACAGATATGTTGTGAGATGTATTTTAAGACAACAACTCATACAGTGATGTAGGATTGAACTGTCAGAAGTCAGCAGACGCCATAGTAGATTGATACATTAATCGAAGGGCTGAACGTTAGGAGGTTTTGAAAAGTTTGAAGAACTCGAAAGAAATACCAAGAAAGCAGACAACTTCTCATGAAGACTATTTCCAGGATGGAAGGCTGGAAGCCGGAGATAATGGAAAAGTGCCCAGTATTCTTTCGGCGTGTGATAACAGAAGAAACAGCGAAAAGGTATATGCCGATAATCTTATGGAGAAAATTCTTGCCAGAGACAACATGAACCAAGCATACAAGCAAGTGGTAAGAAACAAAGGGAAACATGGAATAGACGGTATGATGGTAGATGAACTTCTACCTTACCTGAAAGAAAATGGAAACCAACTCCGTAAAGATATACTAAAAGGCAAATACAAACCAAAATCGGTAAGAAGGGTAGAAATACCAAAATCCGATAAAGGAGTAAGACTATTAGGTATACCCACAGTAACAGACAGAATGATTCAGCAAGCCATTGCCCAACAATTAACCCCAATATTTGAACTTAAGTTTTCGGATAACAGTTATGGTTTTAGACCCCACAGGAATGCACACCAAGCGATAAAGAAAGCACGACAATACTTAAATGAAGGATATACATGGGTAGTAGATATTGACCTGGAGAAATACTTTGATACGGTCAATCACGATAAACTCATGTCACTTGTAGAAAGAGAAGTAAAAGACAAAAGAGTATTGAAACTAATACGAGCCTACCTGAATTCAGGTGTAATGATTAATGGTGTAATAGTAAAAACAGATAAAGGCTGTCCGCAAGGAGGACCCCTTAGTCCTCTGTTAAGTAACATTATGCTTGATGTACTCGATAAGGAACTAGAGGAACGAAACCATAAATTCTGCCGGTATGCGGATGATAATCAACTATATGTAAAAACCCGCAAGGCAGCAGAAAGGGTAATGAAAAGTATTACCAAATTTATCGAAGATAAACTTAAGTTGAAAGTGAATCTAAAGAAGAGTGCCATAGGCAGACCCTGGGAAAGAAAATTTTTAGGATTCTCATTCTATACAAGACAGGAAGAAATACGGATAAGAATCCATCCCAGGTCAATAGAAAGAGTAAAGGAAAAGATAAGATTCATTACCTCAAGGAGCAATGCCTGGAGTATGGAATTTCGCTACCTGAAATTACGACAGTTAATAACAGGATGGGTCAGTTATTTTAGGTTAGCAGATATAAAGACGAAATGCCAAGAACTCGATGTATGGATCAGACGCAGGATTAGAATGTGTTATTGGAAACAATGGAAGAAGATCAAGACCAGACATGATAATCTAAGAAAATTGGGTATTGATAACTCCCAGGCATGGGAATATGCCAACACCAGAAAAGGCTACTGGAGAATCTCCAACAGCCCTATACTTGCTCTAACCTTTACTAACAAAAGGCTTAAGAATCTTGGATACCTTAGTTTTACAGAAAGATATACACAAGTAGCTAATTTCTAACGAACCGCCGTATACCGAACGGTACGTACGGTGGTGTGAGAGGACGGTAGATAAATTAATTGTCTACCTCCTACTCGATTTATTTTAAATTATTTTTAAGAAAAAGAAGGATTTTTTAAAATCAATGTAGTATATAGCAAAAAAAGATAATTTAAACTATTATGTATATTTTAAAATAAAAAAGGATTTTACATAAAACTATATTAAATTTAAAATTGTAACCTGTATGAAGGTAACAGGAGAGACCTTTTCTTTTCATCATAAAAGAAAAGGAGCCGAAGAGGCAAGATACCCAAAGTATCGAAACTTTCAGGCCAAAGGACCGTTACCGGACAGAACTCTGGAGAGCTTTATAATAAGAAGCACCGAAGAGGCAATTCCTATTTTTTAGGAAGACGTTGACAGAGTTTGCTAAAAGAATGATTTCCTAATTTCTTTAGGAAGACTCTTTCAGGTAAAAAGGAAAGAGTAAGAAAATAATATTCTTAGATAAGTAGAATCACAAAAGAAGAGGAAGAAAGAGGACAAGCAAGGCTTGATTTTTGAGTCTGCCTCGCCGGCAAAGGTGTGGGAATCTAGTTTTTAGGAGATGTTATTTATGTTGAAAAAAGCAATTTTATTATTTTCTATTTTATGTATGTTGATTATTATGGTAAGTTGCGGAGGAAATCCAATCATTCCTCCGGTTGAGGAAGAAGTTAATATTCACATAACGGATATGTTCTGGGTTCCCGATGATAAAGTAATTGAGATAACTCTTAATCAATTTCCATCTACCTGGGGCGATTGGACCATGTATATTAACGGTGAAAAACTATCTATGGAAGAAGGAACTGGAAAACCAGTTGTTGCTCCAAATGCAGACTTAGATGAACCCCCAACCGGCCTTTATGTGGGAACTCTCCCCTGGCTTGGCCCCATAACTGAGGTTGACTTCCCTTGCTGTGGCACCATTCAGTTTGATATTCCTGGTGAAGGGCTTACTAATGAGTATGAATTCAATTTAATTAACTTTGGCTGTGAAACTGCTTCCGAAGAGGAATGTTCCCAAACACCCCCAAATGAAGATAATGTGGACCAAGAGATTGAACAGGAATTCCAAGACAACCAGGAAATGATTACGCATCATCTAGAAGAAATCGCCGAACCAGGAAAAACACCTGAACAGTATGCCCAGGAATTAGCAGCACTGCTTACAAATGAAAGCCAAGTTTCTAAAGTTGAGGTATTCGAAAACAGTGTGAATCTAACCTATGCCTCCGGGAAAATCCATTTTATAAGATTTACTGATAAGGAGGAAGGGGATGAAGGTTATCTTTTAGGCGGTGGTAATTCGCATTCTTCGTCAGCTTTGAGGGATCTTCTTTTTGAGGAAAGAGACGAAGTTCTATTTCGCGGATTATCCTATCAGCCGAGTGACAAATCATTGGCTATTCCCTTGAAGGAGCAACCTGCAGGCATTCAGGATTTTAATAAATGCAACCAGTTCTTAGAGAGATCTTCTCAGGAAAAACTGCTACAAAATCGTAAAATATTAGTTTGGAGTCCATTACCTACTTATGCAGAAATACTAAAAGCAAATTTGGCATACCATTTGGGTGAGGGTGAAAATTTAGGATTCACGATAGAAATAATTAAGGGATGTAATGCTACGGTAAATTCATTAAAAGAAATAACAAATTATGGAATGGTGTTTTTATTTGCTCATGGAGCTAAACCAAATGGAGACGCAATTATAACCGGTGAGGAAATTACAGAAGATAATGAAGATCGTTTAGGGGAAGACGACATATATTTTAATTCTGAGAAAGAAATAATTAGCAATCCTCCTTACATTATTGAAAAACCATCTCATTTTGCTGTATCTTATGACTGGGTTTCGAAAAATATTCCAAAAAATGAAAATAATAAAATTGTAATTGGTGGTATGTGTTATTGCGGTAATATAAATTTTTGGAATGCTTTTAAAAATATTGGGGCAGGTGATTATTTTGGGTGGGATGGAAGTGTTTTTTCAGCGTGTATTATAAATAGATCGGGAAATTTATTATCAGAATTAAAATCTGGTGTTTCTAACACAGAAGATGCTTATGAACCATATGGTTGTAATTTGGGTGGAGGCATTTGGAAAAGATTTGGCTATCCGGTCCGTTTTGCCTCCGATGATAATCTTAATCACCCCCCGATAATCTCTAACCTTACTGCCAATCCCTCCAGTGTCGATATTAATCAGACTACAACCATAACCTGTATTGCCTCTGATCCGGATGAAAATCCCCTTGCTTATAATTGGACCGTAAATGCCGGTTCTTTTGAAGGAAGTACCTCTGGACCATCCGTAACCTGGAGAGCCCCCTCAAGCACAGATATCTATATTGTTGTTGGTTGTGAAGTAAGTGATGGAGAAGGAGGAGAGGATAGTGAATCCATAAATATTATTGTCACTGAACCGGATGTTAATCATGCCCCGGTAATAACTTCTATCCCGGTTACTTCTACAACCAAAGGGCAACCATATAGTTATGATGTAAATGCTACTGATTCCGATGGAGATACCAGGACTTATTCCCTGACTACCAAACCCAGCGGAATGACCATTAATTCTTCAACTGGATTGATAAATTGGACGCCAGCTGTTACCGGAGATTTCAATGTGACTGTAAAAGTATCTGATAACGGTTCTCCGATTTTAAGCGATACCCAGAGTTTTACTATTACTGTAGAAGAGAATGGTACCTATACTATCACTGCATCTGCTGGTTCACATGGATCTATAAGTCCATCCGGAAGTATAACCGTAAACCAGGGTTCGGATAAATCATTTACCATTACCCCTGATAATGATTATAGTATAAATGATGTCTTGGTAGATGGAAGTTCGGTGGGAGCAGTAAGTTCATACACCTTTACTAATGTAACCCAAGACCATACCATATCTGCTACTTTTATAATGGAAGAAAATGGTACCTACGACCTGCGTGACATTGGACCTGCGGGGGGCTGGATCTTCTACGACAAAGGATATTACTCTTCTGGCTGGCGGTATTTAGAAGCCGCCCCTGCATCCACTGAATGGACGTATAAAGAATGGGGTGGCAATGGAACTTTGATTGGAGTAACAGAAACGGGTATTGGAATCGGGCAGAGTAATACGACTAAAATCGTGACATGGTTGAATAGTCATTCAGAAACAGGTAAGGCAGCACAGCTTTGTGATGCCCTGGTTTATAGTGGCTATAGTAACTGGTTTTTACCATCGAGAAATGAATTAAATCTGATGTACGAAAATTTATATGTCTTCGGAGTTGGTGGTTTTGAGTCTGGCGACTATTGGAGTTCGTCTGAGTACCTTGCAAAATTCTCGCTTTCCCAGCGATTCTCGTCTTACGACTGGGACGGTGGCATGTATTTGGCCGCAAGAAAGCTTGATACACTCCTGGTCCGTGCTGTTCGGGCTTTTTAACAATTTAATTATTTAACAATTAAGTAAGGCCGGTGCAGGGGGCGCAAGCCCCCTGCCAGAGAATTTTTTATGGCTCTTTACTATAATCTGCCAGCCTTCATTCAATGTGAAATGGGAGCCAGGATAATCAAAAGGCAGAACTTCTTAATTGAGGCTTATGCCTTTTTAAACTCTAAACAGATCTTAATTACTTCTTCCAAACTTTGATATACTTTTTCAGTTTTATAGCTTATACAAAAGTTGCGAAAATCGTTTAATAACCTTCACTAAGTTTAAAGCCTTAGAGATCTTTAGTTATAAAATTGAAAAGTTTTTATTTATATACATTTTACAGATTATAATTTTTGAAGATTATCTCTAATATTGAAGAATTATCTAATTTAATTTAATATTTTCAGTTGTAATATTTCCCTTAAAAGTTCTGAACCTGACCAATAGGGGGAGCTTGTCAATTTCCAGCCCTTTGGCAATCAAGCCAAAGGGCTTTTTTGTTTAGAGAAAAAGATTTGTGGTAAACTAAGTATGGAAAATTATATTATACTTTGTGATAAAATACTTACAAAATATATCAAATTGAAAGATTGAAGTAAAGATAATTCATATTATAAGAAAGGTAAATAAGATGGCAAAACCGAAGTTAGTCAAGACCAAAATGGATGATTTAATTGATGAGCTTGTAAAAAAATCCGACCATAAAATACTTGCAACATGGGCTACTGACTGTGCAGATAGAGTATTGTATCATTTTGAAAAAAACTATCCTGAAGATATGCGTCCTCGAGAAGCAATTGAAGCTGGTAGAGCATGGGTTCGAGAAGATATAAAAATGATTGATGCAAGAAGATTTGCCATTGCAAGTCACGCAGCTGCTCGAGATGCAGAACAAAATCCAGAATCACAGGCGGCTGCTCGTTCTGCAGGCCATGCTGTTGCAACAGCTCATGTGGCTAGGCATTCTTTTGCTGCTTCAACTTACGCTGTCAGTGCTATCCGTGATTCATCCACTACTGATAATGAAATGGTTCTAATAGACGAAGAGCGTCAGTGGCAGTATAAGCATTTACTTGAATTGCAGATGAACAACAATATATCAAATAATTCCCTTTGACATTTGCTAGATAATCGTATATTATTTTAGACGTACATCTATTTATTTAGATAACACATTGGAGGTTTATATGAATAATAGCCTTATATCCACTAATGCCCAGAAAGTCTTAAACTTTCTCATCCAAAGCCCGGGCAAGCAATTTCTGGCTAATGAAATCGAAAAAGCCACCAGAATTAGCAGGGCAGGGGTTAATTTCTCTCTTCGTAAACTCGCTAAAGAAAAGCTCGTCCTGCGAGAAAAGAAGGCAAAGATTTATCTTTATTCGGTCGATTATAGCAATCCCATTATCAAACAACTAAAAGTCCTCAAGAATACCATGCTCTTACAACCCCTGGTGAACAAATTAAAAGCGCTCTCTAAAAAAATAGTCCTGTTTGGTAGTTGCGCCCGGGGAGAAAATATAGCCAGTAGTGATATAGACATTTTTATATTAGCCGATAGCTCAAAGACCATTAAAGAGAAGATAGAGAAAAGCAAGCTCAGAGAAAAACTTCAACCTATTATTCGCAACTCGACCCAGTTTGTCAAAATGGAAAAAGAAGAATCAATATTTATTGAAGAGATAGAACATGGCATAACCCTGTGGGAGTCTAAAGATGAATCCAGAATTTGAGCAATGTTTAAAGAGAAATAAAATACGGGAATTCCCCCGTGGGAAAGCTCTCATAACAAAAACCCTTGGAACAGCTCAACGGGACCTGGAGAGAGCCGAGAAAACTTTTAATGACAAAGATTACAAATGGGCCACTATCCAGTCTTATTACTCTATGTTCCATTCCGCCAGAGCCCTTTTGTTTGCCAAGAATTACCGAGAGCACAGCCACTATTGCCTTATTGTTGCTATGCGGGCTCTTTATGTAGAGACAAGGCTGCTCCCAGGCAGTTTAATAGAAGCCCTCGGAAAAGGTAAAAGGCTAAGAGGGGACGCCGATTATTATGACAGATGGTCGGAAGAAGGGGCTAGTTTCGCTCTAAAAGCAGCTGGAGATTTTCTTAAAAAGGCTCAGGAACTTACCAAAGGTTTGCACAAATCTCCCTAGATGACGACACCTTCTCCTCTTCTTTTTCTTCTCTTTGAATTTCCCTCTTTGATTTTATTTTTCCTGGCGTTTGTAGAAGTCGGCACCACAAAAATGCCCTACGCTTAATATCTTTACTGTAATTTTTTGTGGTGCTGAATTTAAATGGGGACACATCCCATTTTTAGATAATTAACGTTTTACTTATAGACTCCCACGCCTTTACAGACGTGGTACTCGCCTAAACAGACATTGTCTGTCCCGGTTTACCGGGAATTTGCTCTCATCCCCGCCTTTACAGGTGGGGATTTCCCGCTATAATTAAATTAGATAAAGGAAAGAAACAATAAAGTACTTTATATAGAGTAACTTGGAACATTAATTAACTCCTTTAATTTATAGGTTTTTTGTAATTCTTCGATAATTTCGCCCCAACAAAAAGTTCTGAATGTGTCCAATAGAGGGAGCCAGACAATTTCCAGCCCTTTGGCACTTGCTGAAGGGCTTTTTTCTTTTAAATTATTTTACAAAAAAAGAAGGATTTTTAAAACCCTATGTCCTATTTGTGATATAATGTATAGCGTGAAATATTTAACTTAAATAATTTTTTTATTTTTCTATAATTTTGAATAAATTAAATACTGTAATCTGTATGAAGGTAACAGGAGAGACTTTTTCTTTCCATCATGAAAGAAAAGGAGCCGAAGAGGCAAGATACCAAAAGTATCAAAACTTTCAGGTAAAAGGACTGTTACCGGACAGAACTCTGGAGAGCTTTATACAAAAAAGCACCGACGGGGCAACTCCTAATCTTTAGGAAAACCCATACAGAGTTTACTACAAGAACTATTTCCTAACTACATAGGAAGAATCTTTCAGGCAAAAGGACAGAGTAAGAATAGTAATACAACTATTTTTATTCTGTCCTTTCTATTTATGCTTTAACGTATTACCCGTTTTAATTTAAAATATTTCAGGGGGAAAATGAAATGAAAAATAATAAAATAATATTAATTGTCCTGCTTTTAAGCATGATAGCATTATTATTTTCTGGCTGTGAAGGGGTAGGCACAATACCTCCAATACCCGATGATGAAGACACTTCAAATTATTTTCGATTAGATGTTCCTTATATAGAGCAAAGTTCTAATAATACATGCCTTCCTGCATCTGGCGCTATAATTCTTAAATATTATGAAGATCCTCGTGACATAGCGGAAATTCGGGATAAGTTAGCTTTACCATGGCAGGAAGATGGGACTGGAGGGATAATGGTCTCAGGTCATGGTTATATAGCTAAACTATTCGATTATGTTAAATCTTTGGGATTTACTACTAAAACAGAATGGGATGGATTAACAATAGAAGAAATAAAAGACAAATTAGAAGATGGGTTTCCAATAATTGTTTTGCAAGATTTTTATTTAGATTCAAATAAAGAATACGATGGTCATTTTAGTGTGATTGTTGGATATAGAGAAACTGGAGATAATGACGAAGAAAATAAATTAATTATAAATGATCCCTGGTCAAGTCGCGGGCAATATTGGGAGGTAACATATTCTGATTTTAAGATCCGTAATAGTAATTGGTGGAAGGAGCAACATGATCGTGATTCAGATTTATCTCATTCTTATATAATATGGAAGGATACTTCAACTACAAATATCTATACTATCACTGCCTCTGCCGGCTCACATGGGTCGATAAGCCCCTCCGGAGATGTAACCGTAAACCAAGGTTCAGATAAATCATTTACTATTACTCCAGACACTGGTTATAGTATAGATGATGTTTTGGTAGATGGAAGTTCAGTAGGAGCAGAAAATTCATACACCTTTACCAATGTAACCCAAGACCATACCATATCTGCTGCTTTCACCAGTGTGGCTCCTGGATTAGTACATAATATTAACAAAGGCACATATTATAATACTATTCAGGCAGCCCTTGATGATGCGGACAATGATAATACTATTGAAGTTTCTAATGGAACCTATGATGAGAGTATCACCTTTCCCTCTGGTAAGAAACTTACTTTACAAAGCATAAATGGTGCTTCCTCAACAACTATTCGAGGAGATAATGATTTAGCAACAGTTACCTTTAATGGTTCCTTGGAAGCCACCCTTGAAGGTTTTACTATTACTCACACAAGTGGAAATAACGGGAGAGGAATATACATAAGTAACAGTTATCTGACTATAAACAACTGTATTGTCTCAGACAATTCTGCTCGTGATGGTGGAGGAATATATAATGGCACTAGCAGATTAACTATCACCGAAAGCATTATCTCCAATAATTCTGCTGATCATGGTGGTGGAATAGATAATATTGGCTCATTAACTATAATTGAAAGTATCATATCTGGCAATACTAGTGATTGGGGCGGTGGAATATCTAATTCATTTAATAGTACATTAAATATTATTACAAGCACTATTTCTAATAATTTTGCTATTTATGATGGTGGGGGGATTTATAATTATGAGAGTTCATTAACTATCACTGAAAGCACTATTTCCGGGAATCATGTTAGTTGTAAGGGAGGTGGAATATATAAAAGTTCTCCTTATCCTTGTTACACATTAGATATTACTGTAAGCACTATCTCCGGTAATTATGCTGATAATGGTGGTGGAATATATTTTGATTTTTGGGGATGGGGACCGTTCTCTATCGGCGGAAGTAGTGATACTGATAAAAACACCATCTGTGGGAACTATAAGATTGGTTATAGCCCCTCCCTGGATCAGCAGATAAGGGATGATTCCGGGAGTCTTTATGAAACTTATAAGGACACCAACTATATCTCCGTTTACTGTGATTAAAATTATTTTTTTTAAGTATTTTAAATAAATAGGGATTTTTATTATGGGACCCTTTGTTGAAATAGATGTATGTTTTTATTTTGACGAATTTGAATTCGGAATGATGGAAAAAAGGGTTGCATCTTTATTATTGACAATCGACCAATACTTTTTCTAAAAATATCTATGGCAAATCATAGTAAATTTAAAGGATAGTTTAATACTTTAGATGTTTCTTCTTATATAATGGGAATTATAATCGAAATGGAGCACTTATATTAAAATAGATATAAAAAGTATTTGTAAAAAAAGAGAGTCATCCATAAGAATAGAGAAGATAAATATGTAAACTGATATTGTGGAAGTGATAAGGTAAATATTATAAATAAAATGATCAAAATATTAATATTCGGAGGTAATCTGAAATGAAAAATGAAATAATTTTAACTATATTAATTCTAAGTATGATAACATTACTTTTTTCCGGATGTGGAGGAGGAGGTACAACACCACCCATTACCCCAGAGACCTATACTATCACTGCTTCTGCTGGTCCACATGGATCAATAAGTCCATCCGGTGATGTAACCGTAAATCAGGGTTCAAATAAATCATTTACCGTTACCCCTGATACTGGTTATAGGATAAAGGATGTTCTGGTAGATGGAAGTTCAGTAGGCGCAAGAAGTTCATACACCTTTACTAATGTAACTGAAAACCATACTATATCTGCTACCTTCATCAGTGTAGCTCCTGGTCTTGTGCATAATCTTACTAAAGGTACTTATTATAACATTATTCAAGCAGCCCTTGATGATGCGGATAGTGGTGATACCATTGAAGTTGCTGATGGTACCTATGATGAAAGTATCACCTTTCCCTCTGGCAAGAAGATCATTCTACAAAGTGTAAACGGCGCCTCTTCGACTACCATTAAGGGGAATAACGGTTCAGATACAGTTATCCTTAACGGTTCTCTAATAGGCACCACTTTAAAGGGATTTACCATTACTCATAATAGTGGTGATAAGGGAAGGGGAATATATATTAATAATCTTGGTTATCTGAATATAAATAACTGTAGTGTCTCAGGCAATTCTTCTTATTATGAAGGAGGTGGAATAGCCAATTGGGAAGGCTCATTAACCATCACTGAAAGCAGCATTTCTGGTAATTCTGGTTTTGATGGTGGCGGAATAGAAAATTGGGAAGGATCAACATTAACTATAATTGCAAGTAATATCTCCAATAATTTTGCCACTGGTAATAGTGGCGGTGGAATAGATAATATTGGTTCATTGACTATTACTGAAAGCACTATCTCTGGTAATACCTCTAATGGTTCAAGCGGTGGAATAGATAATGGTGGTTCATTGACTATTACTGAAAGCACTATCTCTGATAATTTAGCTGGTTCTGGTGGTGGTGGAATATATAATAGTGACACATTAACTATCATTAAAAGTACTATTTCCAATAATTCTGCTAGTTCTGGCAGTGTATGGGGTTCTGGCGGTGGAATAAAGCATTTTGTAAATGGACTATGGAATAGTGGTTCATTGACTATTACTGGAAGCACTATCTCTGATAATTCTGCTGGTTATGGTGGCGGTGGAATATATATAGAAGTATTTTTACCATTATCTACCCCCCTTATTATTACTATTGGCGGAAGTAGTGATACTGATAAAAACACTATCTGTGGAAACTATAAGATTGGTTGCAACCCCACCCTGGATCAGCAAATATGGGATTATGATACTTACAAGGACACTAACTACATCTCTGTTTACTGTGAATAATCAATAAACATTGCAAATTATAAATATGTGACTCTTATTAAATGTAAAATACATTGAGAGGTGAGTATATGTGCTTAAAGAATATTAAATTTCTGTAGGAATAAAAATATTAAATAAATTTTAAGGAGGAAATTAAAATGAAAAAGTATCTAATCTTATTAACTTTAATTTGCATTCTTTTTGTTCCTACTGTTGTTTCTGCAACAGATTATCACCTACCCACTTTAGCAGTAGTATCTTTTGAGAATCACTCCAATGTAAAAGTAACTGACTTGGAGAATATGGGCTTACAATTTTTGGAAAGTACCTTATCTAAATCAGGGATGTTCACCTTGTTAGATCGGCTTACTGTACAAAAATCGGTGAAAGAATTAGGTTTTAATACTGCTTCTGGTTTAGTGGACCCTTCTTATGCTATCCAATTGGGAAAGATGTTAGGAGCAAGATATTTAGCTACCGGTAATGTTATTGATATTACTAAAAGAGTTACTGAGTTTAAGGGGTATGGTGTTACTACCAAGAGGACTGCAATTTCGGTTACTATTGGATTAAGGATAGTAGATGCCGAAAGGGGCACTATATTTTTTATCGATCAAGATGTAGCAGCTCAAGAACTTCCTATTAGTACTCAAAATGCCAATATCTCAGGACAGACCTATAGCATCTATCAAAATTTAATGAAGCAGGCAATATTAAAATCGATTAATAGTTTAAGACAAAGGGTAATAGCTACAACTCCAGAGGTTACTAAAGCCCCTAAAATGATATTAGTAACAGTAAATTCAGAACCAATAGCTGCAGATGTAGAAATCAGCGGGATATTTTATGGCAATACTCCCTGTGATTTATCTTTGGAAGAGGGAAAAGTATTAGAAATAATGATAAGCTTAGGTGGTTATGACCCCTGGATAAAGAAAATATTAGTAAGTTCTGCTTTAAAAATAAATGCTAAACTGAATAAAACTGTTCTCCCAGCTGATAGTTCCGACCTTAATGTAAATATAGGGATTACTCCTTCTGGTGATTAACCTTTCTCTATGAAAGTAAATTATAAGCAGAATAAAATAGAATAATAAAAAAAATGAGGTGATAAGATGAGAAATCAAAAATATATAGTTTTATGTATCTTAATAATTATTTTTTCTTTAGTTTTTTCTAATCTAAGTTTTTCCCAGGAACTTCCCCGTATAGCGGTAGTAGGAATTACTTCTACTGCCCCTGGTTATATTTGGAGGAGTGATTCCCCTTTATCTATGGGTGCAACTGATTTAATGATCAATGCTCTCCTTGGAACCAAACATTTTCGTGTATTTGAAAGAGGTAAACTCGATCTCCTCTTGCAAGAACAGAACTTCCAGAACTTCTCCGGTCTGGTAGATCAGACCACAGCTGTTAAATTAGGAAAGATGATCGGAGTAGATGCCATTCTTACCGGGAGTCTTACGAATATAGCTTTTGCCAAGGGGGGAGGAATAAAAATTGGCCCTTTAAATGTTAAAAAATCTTCGGTAAAAGTGGTCATGACTATTCGTATCATAGATGTAACTACCGGAGAAATCCTCTATTCTACAGTCCAAGAAGAAAAAGCTTCTAAATCTGGTGTTTCCGGTGTATTGCCCATTCCCATTCCTGGTGGTATAGGATTCTCTCATCAGGAAGCAGTAGATGTTCTCTCAGCAGTCCAACTAATCTGTGAAAAAGTAGCCCTAGATTTTTCCACTAAAATTGATCAAAAGAATATAGCCGTAAATTTAGCACCCCTTATAGGATATGTGGTAAAAGTGGAATCAACCTCTTCTGGAGCTATAACCCAGGTTTATATAAATCTGGGAGCAAGCTCCGGTATAAAAGTAGGAGAGGAAATAAGAATCTACCGCGAAGGAGAGGTAATACTTGACCCCAAGACCAAGGAAGTTTTGGATAGAGAATTAAACTTAATCGCTCAGGCAAGGATAACAAAGGTCAAAGATAAACTCTCTGTTGCTCTTGTTACAAAAAAATTTAGAAATATACCTATGCAGCAGCTCGATATTGTTGAGGTGATGAGGTGAAATATATTTCAAAATATACAAACTTCAATAATAAATTTTGCTAATTTTAAAAGGATAAAAATAAATGTTAAGGTGAATAAAATAAATTATAAAATATCATTTCACATATTTTTTGTCAATTAATTAAAAAGTAATAATTAATTTAGGAGGTGTTTTGTATGCGTTTTAATAAATTATTTAAGTTTGTTATATTAATTATTCTTCTCATTTCCTTTGCTGTTTTTTCCGGATGTGGAGGGGGAAATCCTGTAACCCCACCCATTGATAATGATGATTCAGATATTCCCGAACCAACCGAGGCTATATCTCAAACAATTGATTTATCTATAGGAGGAGAAGTTGAAGTAACCGATCCAGAAAGTATAATAAATGGCGTAAAATTAATTATTCCCCCCATACCTTCAGAAAAAAGGGGAGGAAAATCAATAGCAAATATTACTATAAGTTATATTGATGATCCCTATTCTTTAGAGCTTCCTGATAATCGAGGTTTTCTTTTGCCTCCGGTAGTTATTAATTCTGATGTTACATTAGATTACGAATGCATTCTGGAAATTCCTTATACCGAAGATGATTTAAGTAATATGGGTCTTTCCAGTAATGAAGGTATAAAAGTATATTATTATAATTATTACTCTTCATCATGGGAAGAGGTGTCAATAAATAAAAGAAATTATAAGGCTGAAATCAATTTCGATCATATGTTAGAATTAACGCTTGTAATAGAAGAACCTAATATGACATATGCCTGCTCAACTCCCAGCATTATTTTTTCATTTGATCCGGGGCTTCCTCAACCTGGAGATTTATTATATAGATTAAGCGATGTAGGAGGAATAGATGACTGGATTCCAGGACATGTTGGTATTTATGTAGGTGAATTAGAAGATGAGAAAGGTGATCCCTACAATGTGATTGAAGCACTAGGAAAATTAAATTTAAGTTTTATTCATTTGCCTAGGATAGAAGGTAAAGTGGAAGCAAATTATTATAACCCTATTACTGAATTTGCTGATAAATTTAATACAACCTATATGGGTACAAGGCAACCAAAAGGCGATGCTTTAACTTCGGAACAAAGAAAAGATGTACTTGAATTTTTAGTTAATAATGAAGTGGTAGGAAAGCCTTATGCTGGAGATGAAACTATAAAATTTTTTTGGGGTATGGCTAGAGGAAATAAAGTAAAAGGAGACAAAAAGTATAATTGTGTTGGTCTTGCAGAAGCGGCGTATGAAGCTGCTCAAATAAATGGAGGAGTTGGCTTAGTAACAGAGGAAGACGAAGGCAATATTAATTGTAATGTTCGACCTAAGTGTCTTCTTACTCCAGCAGAACAATACAAGGAAACTGAACCCGCTGAAGGTTACACTATCTCGGGCCAGGTTACTGACTCACAGGGTAATGGAATACCAGATGTAACCCTTAATTTAGAATTAGTTAATGATTATCATCCTGATCCTATTGAATTAACAACTAATTCAGATGGTTACTGGTCCAGTGATAAACTTGGTCGAGAATGGAATGTAACTCCACAAAAAGATGGATATACTTTCGAACCTTCTACTATAAAAGTTAAAGAAAATGCTAATGATATTAATTTTACAAGCACATCTGAGCCAGAAATCTTAACTCCTGAAGAAATAGAATTGATAAGAAAATGGGGTTATGGTGGTGATTATGTAGTTAGATGGCCTGATGGATACGTAGACGTATATGATGAAACTAATTATAGCCGAATGCAGGAAATTATTAATGAATGGAATGTAGCAATAGGTGGTCCGGTTATTTTACGTCTTAGCAGTAACCCAAATAGCCCGGTAAAAGTGATATTTGATTCGAGTTTAGAGGAAGAGAATTTGTGTTATCATGTAGATTGGGATTTTGGAGAGAATTATGACTTTTCCAAAATAATATTAAATATAAATCCTAAGTGCTTAACTTATGGTTATCCTCTATATCTACATCCATTTAATGCTGTTGCAGGTTTTAACGCTTGGGCTGATGTAGATCCTTGTCCTTTTGAGGATTGGTCTAATTTTAATACAATACCGGATATAATAAAAACAATGCTACGTGCTCTCCATAGAGTTCCACCTGGATATTACTTAGGTAAAAGCAAACAAATAAAGGATGATTCCAATGCTATTATTAAGAATGTGTTTACAAGTGGAGGGGATTACTTAGATGAGGGAAAGAAATAAAAAAGATTATTTTTTAATCTCTTAGGGTTTAATTCCCCGCAGCTCTGCTGCGATCAATTAGTTTGCTTTAGAGAGTAATAGATACCCCGTAGCTCTGCTGCGGGGAGATTCATTTTTAAGAAAATGAAAAAATAAATAAAATATTAGATTTACATTGTTTTAAAAAAGGTCTTTACATTGAAAAAATTTCAGTATCATTCGGGAGCGGCTCTGCAAACACGGACAACATCATCGCCCAGCATAATGGCGCGGACATTAGCACCTACGCGGCAGGTCTAGCACGAGCTTATAAGGGTGGCGACTACAGTGACTGGTTTTTACCCTCGAAAGATGAATTAGATCTGATGTATGAAAACCTGAAATTAGCCGGTGTCCTCAAAGCTATAATAAATTCCATAGGTAACGCCAGAGAAAATTCCATAGTTATATCTATAAAATAATACCTCTCTTAAGTTATAATTTTAACTTAAAGGGAGGTAGAAAAAATGATAGGAGAAGC
>Ga0265594_1001680_pt1 | contig 16891 bp, 16 predicted proteins | sample saktaG_11_FD_190147 | JGI IMG/M metagenome (GOLD analysis project Ga0265594, IMG submission 190147) | Saline water microbial communities from Sakinaw Lake, British Columbia, Canada - sak_2011_5_24_80m | ecosystem: Environmental > Aquatic > Non-marine Saline and Alkaline > Saline ... | reverse complement strand
CGGTGCTTATTTCTTGCAGCCGGATTTTTTCGGATATTATCAGAAAATTAAAAACCACCATCCTGAGGACTTCGTTGACGCGCTGAACTTGTATATCAGAGACAAAACGACGAATCTCCTTCTTTTGGGAAAAGATATTCCCGTTTTGAAATATCCCTGGGAGCTTCTGGAGATTTTGAGGATAAAATCAAAAGATTTTACGAATTATATTTCTCCTATGGCTAAAATAGAGAAGAATGTTGTGATGTCCGGCAATGTTTTTATCGATGACAATGTTATCATCGGCGGGAACACGGTGATCCAAGGACCTTGTTCCATCGGAAAGAATTGCAAGATTGGGGCGAATAACGTTCTCCGAGGCCCGGTCAACTTAGAGAAAAATGTTTTAACTGGTTCTTTTGCCGAATTAAAAAACTGCGTTATTCAGGAAGGAACCCATCTGCACTCCGGATATTTTGGCGATTCTATAATTGGGGAAAACTGCAGATTCGGCGCAGGGTTTATCACTGCCAACAGAAGAATTGACAGGCAAAACATAGCATCGGTTGTCAAGGGCAAAAGAATGGATACGGGTTTGACGTACTTGGGGGTGATTACGGGCGATAATGTTCGTTTTGGAATTCACTCCGGAACCATGCCAGGGGTTTTGATAGGATCCGACTGCATAATTGGGCCTGGCACTTTGGTTTTTGAAAATCTGGAGAATAACTCTAAATTATTTACCGAATTTAACTATAAAAAAAAGTAGTATGTTGAAAAAATACGTCATCGGACTTGACGGCGGAGGAGCCAAGACAACGGCTATTTTAGCTGATTTAAATGGAAAAATTTTAGCCAGAGCAAAAACTGGTTCTTCCCACCCTCGTAATTTGGGACTGAAAAAAGCAATAGATAGCGTAGCTTTTGTCGTAAAGAAAGTTTTAGGAAGAGCTAAAAAAAATAGCAAGATCTCGGCCGTTTTTCTCGGATTGCCGGCCATGGAAGAAGAATTTAAATCCGGGAAAAGCTCTATTGAAAAAGAACTTTTGAAACATAAAAAAATTTCAATAATTTTTAAAGGCAAAGTTACTATTGGTTCTGATCAATTAGCCGGCTTTAGATCCGGCACGGATCAAAAAGACGGCGTGGTTTTGATTGCCGGCTCGGGTTGCGCTTGTCACGGTTGGCGCGGCGATAAAGAGATAAAAGTTGACGGCTGGGGATATTTAGGCGAAATGGGGTCAGCTTTTTTTGTCGGCCAAAAAACTCTTCAGTCAGTTTTTAAATATTTGGACGGTCGGATTAAAAAAACCTTGTTGGCAAGATTGGTTTTACAGGCGTTAAAGGCAAAAAACAAAGAAGAGTTGATAAGTTTGATTTATTCTAAAGCGGCCATGGAAATTATTCCTTCCCTTTCAGTCTATTGCAATGCGGCGGCCGAAAAAGGGGATAAATTAGCTAAAAGCATATTGATTGACGCCGGAAAAGAATTGGCTTTTTCTGCGAAAACCGTGATAAAAAAACTTGGGTTTATGGAGAGAAAATTTCCTTTGGTTTTAATTGGAAGCATGTTTGATTCAAAGATTCTTTCAGATGTCGTCAAGAAAGAGATAAAGAAATTTGCGTCAGGGGCGGAGTTTATTCGTCCAAAAGCAGATCCTGCAGTCGGAGCGGTAAAATTGGCTATTGCAGCGGCGACCAATGGAAACAATTGATAAGATAGCAAAAGAGTTAAAAAGGGGAAAAGTTATTGTTTGTCCGACGGATACGGTTTATGGTTTGGTAGCTGACGCTACCAATAAGAAAGCGGTTGATAAAATTTTTGAAATAAAGGAAAGATTACGAGCCAAACCTCTTCCGATTTTCGTGAAAGATTTAAAAATGGCAAAAAAGTTTGCTAGGATTAATAAAAATTAAGAAGAATTTTTAAAAGAAGTTTGGCCTGGGAAAACAACAGTTGTTTTAAAAAGGAAGGCCAAAGCGAAACTGTATGGGGTAAATGGCGAAACAATTGCTTTAAGAATTCCGAAGTATAAATTGGTAAATGATTTGCTTGAAAAAACAAAACTGCCCCTGATCGGAACTTCGGCCAATATATCCGGGAAGCCGGCTGCAACCGAAATAAAAGAAGTTTTCAGGCAGTTTCGAAATAAAAAATCGCGACCCGATTCGATTGTTGATGTAGGAGATTTAAAACCGGCAAAACCGTCAACCATAATTGATTTAACTGGTTTAGAACCGAAAATTTTGAGAGAATAAAACAATGCTTCCTTTAGTCAAAACGCCAACTCAAAAATTAGAAAAATACAAAGGCTTAATATCTAAACAGCTTTTTAGTGAGATAACCGAAATCAGCAAGGGACTTAAGGGATTAAGGGTTTTTCACGTAAACGCCACTCCTAGGGGCGGGGGAGTTGCCGAAATTCTAAAAAGTTTGGTTCCCTTAATGAAGGGAGTAGGCCTAAAGGCGGATTGGTATACCATCCCTCCGAGGAATAATTTTTTTGAAATCACAAAAAGAATGCACAATGCCCTTCAGGGCAGAAAATATAAATTCCCTTTTTCAGCCAGAAAAAAATACATGCTTCATGTGGCCAGGACTGCAGAATTGATGCGAGGCATGAAGCCTGATATTTGGGTTATCCATGATCCGCAGCCGGCCGGCGTCGCCATGTTTCTTCCTGATTTTCATCCGGCAATTTCTCGTTTGCATATCGATTTAACCTCGCCCAATGAAGGCGTCTGGAAATTTGTGGCAAGTTTTCTGGAGCTTTACGATAAAGTCGTCTTGAGTTCCAAAGATTTTGTCAAAGAGCAGGTGAAAGAGAAAGCAGTGGTTTTCCAGCCGGCCATTGATCCTTTGAACCCGAAGAACCAGCCATTGTCTTTAAACAACGCCAACGAAATTTTGAGAAACTTCGGCATTAACCCAGATAAGCCCTTAGTTACTCAAGTATCCAGATTTGATCCTTGGAAAGACCCTTTGGGAGTAATTGAGGCGTATCAATTAGCCAAGAAAAAAGTTCCTGATTTGCAATTAGCTTTGGTCGGCCTGTTTTTGGCGAGAGACGATCCTGAAGCGGAAAGGGTTTACGCAAAAGTTAAAAAGAAAGCAGAAAAAGATCAAAACATTTTTCTCTTTGCCGAAGTTGAAAAACTGGGCAGTTTGAAAGTTCACGTTTTTGTCAACGCAATTCAAACAGCTTCCGACGTGATTTTGCAAAAGTCCACTCGTGAAGGTTTTGGGATGACCGTGGCAGAAGCTATGTGGAAGGAAAAGCCGGTCATTGGAGGAAATGTCGGAGGAATAAAATTCCAGATAGAGAGCGGCAAAAACGGATTTTTAACTTCTACTCCCAAAGAAACGGCTTCCAGGATTGTCCATTTGATTGGCAACCCGGAGCTGAGTAAGAAAATGGGCCAAAGGGCCAAAGAAACGATAAGAGAAAAATTTTTAATGCCCAGACTCCTTCAGGATTATCTTAAGCTCTTTAAGCAATTAGTTTAATTTATTGTGCCCGGAGTGGGATTTGAACCCACACGAGGTTGCCCTCATAGGTTTTTGAGACCTACGCGTATACCGTTCCGCCACCCGGGCATGTCTTTTATTTTATCAAAGATTTATTTATTTTTCTATCTTGTAACCGCATTCTTTATTGGGGCACTTAATCTGGCCTCTTTTAGTCTGAATCAAGAGCGATTTGCACTTTGGACAAATTTCTCCGGTAGGTTTATCCCAGAGCGCAAAATCGCATTTGGGATACCGGTCGCAGCCGTAAAAGATTTTTCTTTTTCGGGTTCTTTTCTCAACGATTTTGCCTTTTTCGCATCTAGGACATTTTATTCCTAAATTGTTTTCTTCTAATGATTCCGTATATCGACATTTTGGAAATTTAGAACAGGCATAGAATTTGCCGTATCTTCCCAATCTAATCAACAAAGGAGCTCCGCATTTCGGGCAGGTTTTTTCGGTCGGTTTTCCAGTGATGTCTTTCTTGGAAACTTCTCCGTATTTTTGTTTCAGATTCTTTTCAAATGGCGTATAAAATTCTTTAATAACCTTGACCCAATTTTTTTTACCCTCGGCAACTCCGTCTAAATCGTACTCCATTCTGGCGGTGAAACCGACATCAACGATTTCCGGGAAATGAGCCACCAAAAGATCGTTTACGACCTGACCGATTTCGGTTGGCCCGAATCTTTTTTGTTCGTTTTTCTCAATATAATTTTTCTCTTGGATATTAGATAAAATCGGAGCATAGGTTGAAGGTCTTCCGATTCCATTTTCTTCCAAAGTTTTGATTAGAGTGGCTTCCGTATATCTTGCGGGCGGTTGGGTAAAGTGTTGAGAGGGGATTAATTTTATCAATTCCAAAAATTCATTTATTTTTAAAAGCGGCAATTCGGTTTCTTCATATTTAATCGGATAAACTCTTAAAAAACCATCAAATTTTAAGACTTGGCCGGTAGTCCGGAAGGTGTAATCTTTGGCTGAAATATCTACTGTGGTTGTATCGAAAACAGCTGGAGACATTTGGCAAGCGGTAAATCTGCGCCAAATTAAATCGTACAGTTTTGATTGGTTTACATCTAATTTTAGAGAATCGGGTTTTTCGTCAGGATGAGCAGGTCTGATTGCTTCGTGAGCTTCTTGAGCCCCTTTTGATTTGGTTTTGTATTTTTTTAAAAATCCTGCCCAGTATTTTTCTCCGTAATTTTTTATAATAAATTTTTTAGCGGCAAAAAGCGAAAAATCGGAAAGATTCAAAGAATCCGTTCTGTGATAAGTGATAAAACCTCTTTCGTAAAGTTGCTGGGCGACTTGCATTGTTAATTTCGCTGGGAACCTAAAATGTTGCCAGGCCGTTTGCTGGAGGGTTGAGGTGGTAAACGGTGGCAGAGGATTCCTTTTTACTTCTTTTTCGTCAATATTAATTACTTTATATTCTGCTCCTTCTAAATCCTTGATAATTCTATCCGTTTCTTTTTTTGTTGTGATTCCAAATTTTGGAATCGCCTTACCGTCTTTTCTAACGAGCAAGGCGGTAAGTTTCGTTTGAGATTCAGGGTTTCGGATTTTTTGAAGTAACGCTTCAATGCTCCAGTATTCCTGCGGTACAAAGTTTTGTATCTCTCTTTCACGCTCCACCACTAACCTTACCGCTACCGATTGCACTCGGCCGGCAGATAAACCTCTGGCAATCTTTTTCCATAAAAATGGGGAGAGTTTATAGCCCACGATTCTATCTAAAATTCTTCTTGCTTGCTGGGCGCCGACCAGATTTAAATCAATTTTTCTCGGATTCTTTAGGGCTTCTTCAATAGCAGGCTTGGTAATTTCATGGAAGACTATTCTTTGATAATCTTTTTCCCCGTTTAATCCTAAGATATAAGCAAGGTGATAGGCTATGGCTTCCCCTTCCCGGTCTTCGTCCGTAGCCAGAATCACCAAATCGGATTTTTTAACTTCTCTCTTTAATTCATTAACATTCTTTCTGGCTTTGGGCATTATAATATATTCTGGTTTGAAATCGTTTTCTACATCTATTCCCAATTTGCTTTTGGGGAGATCTCTTACGTGTCCGTAAGAAGACAGGACCTTGTATCGAGGTTCCAAAAAACTGGAGATTGTTTTTGATTTAACAGGACTTTCAACGATGATTAATGGCATATTTTATTTTTTAGTTATTTTTTAAATTTAACATTGTTTCTTTAAAATACAACTCTTAGTTTCTCAACAGCTTCAGACAGTATTTGACAATAAAGGTTTAATCCGACGCGGTTTATATTTCCCGATTGTTCTTTGCCTAAAATATTGCCTGCACCCCGTATTTCCAGATCTTTCAAGGCAATTTTATAACCGGAACCCACCTCAATAGTTTTTTTTAGGGCATCAAGCCGCATTTTGGCTTTTTCTGTTAAATGCCTGCCATGTAAAAAATAAGCAAAAGCCTGGGCGTGTGATCTTCCGATTCTGCCTCTGATTTGATAGGCCTGAGATAACCCCAGGCGAGCAGCATCGGCCACGATTAAAGTATTAACGTTCGGCAAATCCAGGCCGTTTTCAATAATGGTGGTGGCCAATAAGATATCGATTTTTCCCTGTCGGAAATCGTTCATTGTCCCAATCAGTTGTTTCTCTTTTAGTTTGCCATGAGCGATGCCGATACGCCAGCCGGCGGATGTTTTGGCTGATAAATTTTCTAAGAAATGCTTAACGTTTTCAATAGTTTCCACTCGGTTATGCAAATAATATACTTGGCCTTTCCTTCTCAGTTCTTTTTCAATGCCCTTTTCGACGATTTTTTCTTTGAAGGGCAAAATGAAAGTCTTAATCGGCATCCTGCCGATCGGCGGCGTTTGGATTAAGCTGATGTCTTTTAAAGAAGAAAGAGCCATATATAAAGTTCTGGGAATGGGAGTGGCAGAAAGGGATAAAACGTCAAGGGAACTCCTCATCTTTTTTAATTTCTCTTTTTGTTTTACTCCGAATTTTTGCTCGTCGTCAATAACTAATAATCCCAGATTCTTAAATTCAATGTCGTTAGACAAAATCCGATGAGTGCCGATGATAAAATCTATTTCCCCTATTTTTAGATTTTCTATAATTTCTTTCTGTTCTTTTTTTGTCTGGAGTCGGGACAATAAGGCAATTTTTATCGGCAGATTTTTTAATCTTTCTCCGAAATTTTGAAAGTGCTGATTGGCTAAAATCGTAGTAGGGCAAATCATCGCCGTCTGGTAATTATTTCTTGCCGCTTTTATCATTGCTCTAAGAGCAATTTCGGTTTTCCCGAAACCGACGTCGCCGCAAACAATTCTGTCCATGGGTTCTTGCTTTTCCAAATCTTTTCTTATATCTTCAACCGCCTGAATTTGGTCGGGGGTTTCTTCGTATTTAAAAGTAGAGGCAATTTCTGAATCCAGTTCATCGTCCGGCAAATATGGTGGCCGGGTAGTAATTTCTCTTTTGGCATAAATTTCTAACAGTTCTTTGGCTAATTTTTCCGCTCCTTCTTTTATTTTTCTTTTTGTTTTTTGCCATAGAGAAGATCCTAATCTTGAAATTTTCGGTTCAACAAAGCCAACGTAACGAGAGAGTTTTCTTTCGAGTCCCACGGGCACATACAACTTATCGCCGGCAGCATATTCTAGGGCATAATAATTTAAAGTTTGGAATTCCTCGATTCCTGAAAATCGAGCTATCCCGTGGTCAAGATGAACCAAATAATCCCCGGGCTTTAACCCTTTTAAATCGGAAAACAGTTTTTGGGATTTCAATTTCTTTTTTAAAAGTTCTTTTGCCGTTCTTTCATCTTTGATTTCTATTGGCAGTTTTTCAATGTATTCGATTTTATTGCCTAAAAATTCAAAGCGCAGGGCGTAGTTAAGATTTATTGGAAAAACGTCTAAAATTCCTCCTCTTTGAGAAAATTCTCCAGGATCGGATACCTGTAAAACCTTTTCATATCCCATCTCATCCAATTTTCTTAAAATTTCTGACAGATTAGATTCCTGGTTATTTTCTAAATATAAAGTATTGTCTCCAAAAAATGATTGGGTTTTTCTCATTGTCAGAATTTTATTTAAATTTTCCTCAAGCCAAAAATTCCCTTTTTCCAAAAAATAGGGGGTGAGGGAGACAATTAAAACCTTATCTATTGCGTTTAATCTTGACAAATCCATCCGAAGTATTATAATATATTATTAGGAGAATATCAATTTTGTTTTCCGGTCTATCTGCGAGTTGGCTTAATCCCATTAGATCTTTATTGTCTGACGGGAGGATGGATTCTAAGCGATCCCTCCTTTAAAGCTTAGTGCCCTTTAAGGGTCGTGGGTCAAAGCTTTATGTTTTGGACTCATGACGCTCGCAGGTAGGCCGGAGGGCAAAAACTCGAGGTATTACCTCGTTTTTTATTTATTATATTCATTCATTGCTTTGCCCAGTCCTTCTCGCAGGAGTAATTCAATTGCTTCGGTAGTTTTCTTGGTGACTTCTCTCACGATTTTTTCTTCATCTTTGTTAAATTTCTGGAGAACGAATTTTTCAGGATCCTTGGGTTTCCTTCGTTGGGGGTAAATTCCGATTCTGAATCTGATGAAATTTTTTGTTCCCAATTCTTTGATTATTGATTCCACTCCCTTGTGGCCGGCTGCCCCCCGATTTTTTACAATTCTGACCTTACCCAAAGGAATATCCAAATCGTCATGAATGATGATTAGGTTCTTAATTTTTAATTTATAATTTTTAATTAATTGTTTTGCTGCTTTTCCCGAAAGGTTCATAAAAGTCTTGGGTTTGGCCAAAATCACTTCTTTATTTTCTAAAGAAGCTTCCGGCTCGTTAATTACGCGAGCGTTAGCGAAGCCTGAAGATGAACGCAGCTCATCGACTACTTTTGAGCCGATGTTATGCCGAGTTTCCTCGTATTTCTTGTCCGGATTGCCCAATCCAAAGATTAAGAACATTAATCCATTTTAGCACTTGATTTTGAAATAAAAAATAGTATAATAAGAGAAGTATAAACATGAAAAATTTCTTCTTCTTTATTTGGGAAGTCACCAAAATAGTAATTATTGCTTTGTTGATTGTGATTCCCATTCGTTATCTTGTTTTTCAGCCGTTTTACGTAAAGGGCGAGTCCATGGAGCCCAATTTTAGCGACGGCGATTATTTGATTGTTGATGAAATTACTTACAGGTTTAGGGTTCCTCAGCGCGGGGAAGTGATTGTTTTCAGATACCCCAATGACCCTTCTCAACGTTATATTAAAAGAATTATCGGGCTTCCCGGAGAGACGATAGAAATAGAACAGGGCAAGGTGATAATTTACAGTAATGAAGAAGGAGGGGTTGTATTGGAAGAATCGGCCTATCTTTCGCCTTCTGTTTTTACCTTGGGCGATCTTCGGACGGTCTTAAGTGAAAACGAATATTTCGTTTTGGGAGACAACAGGGCAGCTTCGGCAGATTCGAGACGATGGGGCCTCTTGTCTCGTGAAAATATTATTGGCAGAGCTTTAATCCGGGCTTGGCCACCTACGGCTTTGGCTGAATTTGAAGCCCCCGCTTATTAAAATGGCGAAGAGATAAATCTCTTCTTAATCTTCGTTTTTAATAAATTAAAAACTCGATGTCAAAAAAACTAAAATTTCAGAGGCCGACTGGCATGCATGATATTCTGCCGGAAGACCAGAGGTATTTTCAAAAAATTTATAACGTTTGCGAAACGCTGATTAATTTTTATGGATTTAAAAGAATAGATACGCCGATTTTGGAGGATGCGGCTCTCTATGAAAAGGGAACCGGGCTGACGACAGACATTGTCCAAAAACAAATGTTTACCCTCCGAACAAGAGGGGGAGATTATTTGACTCTGAGGCCGGAATTTACTCCCGCAATAATAAGGGCTTACTTGGAACATGGAATGCAAGCCCTGCCCCAGCCGATGAAGTTATATTCAACAGGGCCCGTTTTCAGATACGAACATCCACAGGTAGGAAGATACCGTCAATTTCATCAATTTAATCTCGAAGTTATCGGAGACGGCGATCCGGTTATCGATGCGCAGATTATCCAGATTTTTTATAATATTTTAACCGAACTTAAATTTAAAAAGTTAATTATAGAGGTAAATAGTATTGGCGACAGTCAATGTCGGCCGTATTATAAAAAGCTTTTGGTGAATTATTTTAGATCAAAAGACTCAGCCTTGTGTGCTGATTGCCGCCGCAGGATGAAAGAGAATCCTTTGAGAGCCCTGGACTGTAAAGAGGAAAAGTGCCAGAGGGAGGTCCGCCAGGCGCCGCAAATAATCGATCACCTTTGCGAGGAATGTCACCGCCATTTTAAGGGAGTTCTAGAGTTTCTTGATGAAATTGAGTTGCCCTACCGTTTAAATCCTTATTTGGTAAGGGGGCTGGATTACTACACCAAAACAGTTTTTGAAATATTTGAAGATACCGAAGAAGGAAGGAAAATGGGGTCCTTGGTAGCTGGCGGCAGGTATGATGCCTTGGTAAAACTGATCGGCGGAGAAGACACAAAAGCTGTCGGAGGAGCGATGGGTATAGAAAGGGTGATTGCTTTAATCAAAGATAAAGGAGTGTCTGTCCAAAAATTCATCGGCCATCCCCCAATTTTTTTGGCTCAACTTGGAAATATAGCTAAAAGAAAAAGCTTAAAACTTTTGGAAGATTTTAGAGGGGTTAAAATTCAGACGGCAGAATCTCTCGGGAGAGATTCGTTAAAAGCTCAACTTAACATGGCGGACAAACTGGGAGTAAAATATACGCTTCTTTTGGGTCAAAAAGAAGCATTGGAGGGGACGATTATTATTAGAAATATGGAGACTGGCCAGCAGGAAACGGTAAAATTAGAGAAAGTTGTAAGAGAGATGCAGAAGAGGATTAAAAAATAATCCAAAATTCAAATTTATGTCTTGCATCTTTTGTAAAATTGCGAACAAAGAAATACCGGCCGAGATTGTTTATGAAAATAATGGTATTATAGCTTTTAAGGATGCTAAACCGGTAACTCCCGTTCATATTTTAGTTATCCCCAAACTCCACATTCCATCGGTTAATCATCTGGAATTAAAAGATAAAACATTGATGGGTGAGTTGATTTTTGCCGCTCAAAAAATAGCCAAAGAGCAGAATGTGGATAAGAGCGGCTATCGCTTGATACTTAATATAGGTAAGGATGCCGGCCAGACGGTCGACCACCTTCATTTACATTTAATAGGCGGACAAAAATTACCATGGGCGTAGAAGTAAAAAAACAAGAACGGGAAAATTCCCAGGGCTTAATTCGCCGTTTTACGAAAAGAATTCAACGAAGCGGTATTTTGCTTCGAGCGAGAAAGAGCCGATTCTACAAGCGCCAAAAAAGCAAAGATATGAAAAGGAGGGCGGCTTTAAGGAGAGGAAAATTAAAAGCCGAATACGAAAAACTCGAAAAATTAGGCCTGTCAAAAAAATAAAGATTATGGAACTTAAAAAAAGAATCCAGCAAGACCTTAATTCGGGAATAATCGGGAAAAAAGAGCTGGAAGTTTTAGTTTTAAGGCAGCTTTTAGCTGCCGTTTTGAATAAGGAAAAAGAAAAAAGATTTAAGTCCGAAGAAAAAAAAGAAATGAATCTTACGGATGAGGAGATGATAGAGGTGATTTCTTCCGAAACTAAAAAAAGAAAAGAAGCGATCGGTTTTTATGTTAAGGGCGACAGGCCTGTTTTGGCCGAAAAAGAAAAAAAAGAATTAGAGATTTTAGAAAAATATCTGCCGGAACAGTTGTCGGAAGAGGAAGTCAGGAAATTGGCGAAAGAAGCAATCGAAAAAACGGGAGCTGAAAGCATAAAAGACATGGGCAAAGTGATGGCAGAGTTGATGCCTGAAATCAAGGGAAAGGCTGAAGGAGGTTTGGTCAGTAAAATTATTAAAGAAATATTGGGAGTATGATAGAAGTCAATAATTTGACTGCTATCCGGCTTGATAAAGTTTTTTTAAAAAAGATTGCTGAAAAAGTTTTAATAGGAGAAAATAAACAAGGACTGGAATTGTCAATCGTCTTAGTGTGTCAGAATAAAATAAAAGAATTAAACAAAAAATACCGAAGAAGAAATAAATCAACCGATGTTTTGTCTTTTGGCTACGGCGATTCGGACGAGATAGTCATCTGTCTCCAGGAAATTAAAAAAAACGCAAAGAAATTCGGATCAACTTTTAAAAAAGAATTAGTCAGAGTTTTAATCCACGGCATATTACACCTTTTAGGGTATGACCATGAGAAATCCGGAAAAGAAGTGCAAATTATGAAAAAAAGAGAATCGCATTATTTGTCAAAGGTATAAAAATAGGCAATACCACCATGGCGAAATCATCCATCATAAGCGGTCTGGATATAGGCTCAAACACCATTAAGATATTGGTTGCGGCAAAGAGAGACGAAGAACCGAACTTTGAAATATTATTTTATGGAGAAGAGCCGTCTTTGGGAATAAGAAAAGGAGTTGTGGTTGACATTGATAAGGTTTCTAGGACCATTCAGATTCTTCTCGATAGGGCAAGAGCGGAGAGCGGCCAAAAAATTAGTTCGGTTTTCGTTAATATCGGCGGAAGTCATATTTCCTGCGCCTTGTCTAGGGGGATGGTTGCCGTTTCCCGTGCAGACCGGAGCGTTTCAAAGGAAGACGTGGGAAGGGTTTTGCAGGAAGCTGCTAGAGCAGTTTCTTTGCCTTCGAACAATGAAATTTTAGAAACTTTTCCGAAAGAATTTATTATTGACGGCGTGGGGGGCATAAAAGCGGCTGAAGGGTTGCAGGGGGGAAGATTGGAAACAGAAGTTTTGGTTTTGGCAGGATTCTCACCCTATAAGAATAATTTAGTCCATGCGGTATTGGATGCCGGCCTTCAGGTTTTAGACATTACTCCCGGTTCTGTAGCCGGTTCGTCCGTCGTTCTTTCTCAAAGGCAAAAAGAATTGGGAGCGGCGGTCTTGGATATCGGAGCCGGCACTTCGGAGCTGGCGGTTTTCGAAGAGGGAGATCTGGTTCATCTTGCTGTTTTTCCCATAGGTTCGGCCAATATAACTTCAGACATTGCCATCGGCCTGAAAACGGATGTTGATGTCGCGGAGGCGATAAAAATAAAATTGGGCAGTTGCTTTTTTAAAGGGAACGACAAAAAAGAAAAAATTGAAATTGAAGGAGAAGAGCCCTTGATTTTTTCCCAAAAAACATTGACCAGAATCATTGTAGCTAGGGCTTCAGAGATTTTTGAAGAAGTTCAAAAAGAATTAAAAAAAATTTCAAAACAAAATTTGTTGCCCTCGGGCGTTGTCTTGACGGGAGGGGGAGCAAAGTTGCCAAAAATTGTTGAATTGGCCAAAAAAGAATTAAAGCTTCCTTGCCGTCTTGGGAAGATTTCTTATTTCCCGGAATTGGAAGAGGAGCTGGATCATGCCACTGTCTGCGGATTAGTTTTTAAGGGTAGGGAATCAGAAGGTGGATGGGCTTTTGAGAAAGAGCGTTCTTTTTCGGACGGCTTCGGCGATAAAATAAAGAAAATATTTAAGAATTTTTTACCATAAAAATATGACAAAAATCAAAGTGATAGGTGTCGGCGGTTCTGGGTCCAATGCCATCTCGAGAATGGCGAAGTGCGAGATAAAAGGCGTAGAGCTAATTGCCATCAATACCGACGCTCAAGATTTAGTCAAAGCCAGGGCGGATGTTAAATTAAGGATTGGTAGAAAAACCACTCAAGGCTTGGGCGCAGGAATGAATCCGGAAATCGGTAGAAGGTCTGCTTTGGAAAACCGCCAGGAAATTTCAGAAATTCTAAAAGGAGCCGATATGGTATTCATTGCCTGCGGTTTGGGCGGAGGCACGGGTTCTGGAGCAGCCCCCGTGATAGCTCAATCTTCCAAAGAATTGGGCATTTTAACTTTAGCAGTGGTCACAACCCCTTTTTCTTTTGAAGGGCAGGCCAGAATAAAAATATCGGAGAACGGTCTGAGGCGTTTAAAAGAAAATGTTGACACTCTGATTTCCATTTCTAACGATAAACTTCTTTCCACTCTATCCCCAGACACCTCGATTATTAACGCTTTCTGGGTTTGTGATGACACGCTGAGGCAGGCAGTACAGGGGATTTCCGATTTGATTTTGTTGCCTGGCATCATTAATGTTAATTTTGCTGACGTTGAAACGATTATGAAAAATGCGGGCTCCGCTCTTTTCGGAGTGGGAAGAGCCCGGGGTGAAGGAAGAGCAGAAAAAGCGGCCATGGCCGCCATTAACTCTCCCTTGTTGAATATATCAATTAAAGGGGCTAAGGGAGTATTGTTCAGCGTTTCCGGAGGAAAAGACATCTCTCTTTCTGAGATTGACGAGGTTGCCAGGTTTATTACCAAGGAGGTAAATCCTGAAGCAAAGATAATTTTTGGCGCCGTTCAAGACGAAAATCTAAAAGAAGGAGAAATAAAAGTCACGGTAATTGCCACCGGATTTTAATTGTCAGATGTCAAAATCTCAGATTTTTTTATTTGTTTGCCTTGCCTTTTTGGGAGGCATTTTTTTAAGTTCATTTATTAAAATTTCTCCGCTATTGCTGCTGGGTTTTTTGGCGCTTGGACTGTTATTCATTTCTATTTTTTGGCGATACAAAAAACTGGCAGTCGTGGGTTTTTGCATTTTATTTTTGGTTTTAGGAATTTGGCGACACCAGTTTGCTGAAACCAAAATTTTAAAATCCGAACTGCAAACTTATAATGATAAAGAAGAAATTGTAACCTTAATTGGGGTTGTTTCCGCCGAGCCGGATGTCAGAGAAAAAAATCTTAAACTGACCGTAAAATTACCAGGCATAGAAGGTAAGGTTTTAGTGACTGCCGGCAAATACTTGGAATATAAATATGGAGATAAGTTAAAAATTAAAGGATTTTTGAAAACTCCCCAGGAGTTTGAGGATTTTAACTATAAAGATTATTTAGCCAAAGACGGCATTTATTCAGTTATGTATTATCCTGAGATTGAATTGATTGAGAGGAGCCAGGGAAATTTTCTCTACGCCCAAATTTTATCCTTTAAGGACAAATTGAGAGAAGTTGTCTACCAAAATCTTTCTCCACCCCAAAGTTCAATTATAGCTGCCATAATTCTGGGCGATAAAAGACAAATATCGCAAGAATGGAAAGATAAATTAAATTATGCCGGTCTCAGACATTTAACCGCAATTTCAGGAATGCACGTTGCGGTTTTTACCGTGATTTTAATGAGTTTCTTGATCGGTCTTGGTCTCTGGCGGAAAGACGCCTTTTTTCTCTCAATGGTTTTGGTTTCTATTTTTATTGTTATGACTGGCCTCCAGCCGTCGGCCATTAGGGCGGGGATCATGGGAGGACTTTTTCTTTTTGCTCAGTATCTTGGCAGAATGAATGAATCTTCGAGAGTAGTCGTTTTGGCAGCCGCCTTAATGCTGGCTCACAACCCCTTGCTGTTGAAATTAGACGTTGGTTTCCAGCTGTCCTTTTTGGCAATGCTCGGCATAATCTATCTTTTGCCCGTTTTCCAGAATTGGCTGAGAAAAGTTCCTGATTTATTCCAATTGAAAAATATTTTAGCCATGACTCTTTCTGCTCAAGCTTTTACCTTACCGGTTTTAATTTACAATTTTGGCTATTTTTCTTTAGTTTCTCCCTTTACCAGTATTCTTATTGTTCCTCTTTTGCCCCTTATTATGGGTTTGGGATTCATTTTCGCTTTATCGGGAACGGTCTGGGGTTTTCTTGGTTGGTTTTTCTCTTTGCCGGTTTGGCTATTGCTGACTTATCTTGTAAAAATTACCGAGTGGTTTTCCGATTTTTCCTTTTCGGTTTATGTCATTGAAGTCTCCTGGGCTTGGCTGGCAGTTTTCTATTCAATCTTAGGATTTCTTACCTGGTATTTGAACGAAAAACAAAAACTAAAATTTCTTCAGTATTAATGGTAAAATAAAATAACTATATGGATCAAAAGGCTTGGATAATATCGGTTAATATGGGTTACGGTCATCAGAGAACAGCTTATCCTTTAAAGGGTTTGGCTTTGGAGGGAAAAATCATTCAGGCTAACGACTACCCGGGCATTTCAAAAAAAGATAGAAGGAATTGGGAGTGGGCTCGGAAATTTTACGAAGCCGTCTCAAGGTTTAAGAGAGTTCCTCTTGTCGGCGAATTCGCGTTTTTTCTTTTTGATCAGTCTCAAAAGATTTTCAGTTTTTATCCTAAGAGAGATATGTCCGAGCCGAATTTTCAATTAAAACAGATTTTTCTTTTGATCAAGAAGGGCTGGGGAAAAGATCTTATAGATGGGCTCAAATCTCAAAGCTCAAAACTCCAAATTACCCCGCCGATTATTTCTACTTTTTTTGTCCCGACTTTTATGGCAGAGCATTTTAACTATCCCGGAGAAATCTTTTGCGTTGTCTGCGACGCCGACGTCTCTCGGACATGGGTTTCTTTTGATCCGAAGAAAAGCAGAATTAAGTATTTTGCCCCCAACAGCAGAGTCGCAGAAAGATTAAAGCTTTACGGAGTAAAAAAAGAGAATATCTTTTTAACTGGCTATCCTTTACCCTTGGAGAATACCGGCGGTGAAAACCTTGAGATTTTAAAGAGCGATTTGAAATACAGGCTTTTAAACCTTGATCCTCAAAAAAGATTTTTCCGTTCTTACGAACCCCTGATAAAAGAACATTTAGGAGAATTGCCCCGAAAGTCAGACCATCCTTTGACGATAATGTTTGCCGTCGGCGGAGCCGGAGCGCAAAAAGAAATCGGGACAAAAGTCATCAAAAGCTTGGCTCAGGAAATAAAAGACGGAAAGATTAAAATAATTTTGGTTGCCGGGGTTAAAGAAAAAATTAAAGAATATTTTGAAGAGAATAGTCAGGGCCTAAATCCGGAGATTATTTTTTCTCAAACTATCGAAGATTATTTCCAAAAATTCAATCAAGCCCTGCGAAAAAGCGACATTCTATGGACGAAGCCCTCGGAACTGTCTTTTTATTCGGCCTTGGGTTTGCCCGTTATCATTGCTCCGCCGATCGGTTCTCAGGAAGAATTCAATAAAAGGTGGCTTTTAAAGTCGGGTTTCGGCTTATCACAGGAGAACCCGGGCCATATTCATCAGTGGCTCTTTGACTGGCTGAATGAGGGATATTTGGCCGAAGCTGCCATGCAGGGTTTTATTGAAGGAGAAAAATCAGGGACATTTAAAATTCAAAAAATATGCTTTGGCTAACAGTTGCCGTATTTTCCTATTTAATCTTGGCTTTTGTCTTTTTAATAGATAAATATCTTTTGACAGGCGCCATTCCCAACCCAAAAGTTTACGCTTTTTACGTCGGGGCGCTAGGAATTTCAGTT
>Ga0265594_1001679_pt1 | contig 16926 bp, 16 predicted proteins | sample saktaG_11_FD_190147 | JGI IMG/M metagenome (GOLD analysis project Ga0265594, IMG submission 190147) | Saline water microbial communities from Sakinaw Lake, British Columbia, Canada - sak_2011_5_24_80m | ecosystem: Environmental > Aquatic > Non-marine Saline and Alkaline > Saline ... | reverse complement strand
CTATACCGAAACACGTGAGGCATAATAGTATAATATACATGTGCTATATCAAATAGTTTGCGGTCTGTAGGCACGGTCTAACCTGCCTTTGAAAAGGCAGGGATGCGGCCTGCTCTTTCTCCTCAAAGCTCATCTCGTACTTGGCGCGCATCTCTTCGATCAAGGAGTCGAAGTGGCGGATCTTCATTGCTGCCTGATCCAGAACAAGGCTTTTCAGGGCATCTTTCTCATCCTTGAAGAGGCCATCTCTTACGAGCATGGCAATGGGCTCGAATACATTCCTGGAGACCTCGACAGTGTCGCTCATCCTCTCACCGAGAGAGGGATTAGGTCTTCAAGGGATATAACAGCAGCGAAGAAGCCCGATCTTCTGACGCTGCATCTAAAGCGAGATTGCCGTCCCCGAGGCGGCGGCCTGGGGCCTCGTGCAGCTCGCTGCAGCAGCCCCTGGCGCAGGCATAGCGACTGCTGGGCGGGGCCCATGCGCGCGCCGCCACCGTGGCCGCTTGGCCTCCTCGGCGGCCGAGCTTCTCGCAGCCGCTTGGGGCCCCCTGCCTGTGGATATCGCCTGCAGCCCGGCGACCTTCTGGCCAGCAATGGATATCGGGCGGGTACGATCGCAATCCCGCCGGCCAATCGCCTCCGACGCCATTGCCACAAGGCCCCGGCCGAAAGCCTCCCCCAACCAGGCGCTCTTGCAATCAGCGCTGTCTCTTGCAGCGATGTGATAGCGGCCGCCGTGGCCCCAGGGCGCGAGGGCCCATTGCCAATGATTGCCAAATAGGTAGACCACCCGATATCTTCGTGATAAGGACTGCCGGCCAGGTGGATCTCTTGGAGCAATCCTCCGGGCGGTCCCTCTAATCCAGCCATTTTGCGAGAAGGGACCGCAAAGCCTTTAACAGCATCGAACGTTCTGTTTTAGGATTCTATGAGAGAGATCTTGGAGATCCTATCGGAGAACGCCAGGGCAACTCCAACGGAGATCGCAGCTCTCCTAGGCCGAGAGGTCGAGGATGTGGCAAGGGAGATCCGAGAGATGGAGGACTCAGGGGTCATCAGGAAGTACATCACCTTGGTGGACTGGGAGAAGACGGATAGATCATATGTCTATGCGGTCATCGAGCTGAAGGTGACCTTGCAGCGGAACACCGGATACGACGCTGTGGCCGATAGGATAGCCAGGTTCTCCGAGGTCGAGTCGGTGAGACTGATCTCCGGAGATCACGACATATCGGCCACGGTTCGGGGGAGCTCCATGAAGGAGGTGGCGTTCTTCGTTGCTGAGAAGATCGCGACCCTCGAAGGCGTACAATCAACTTGCACCCACTTCATACTGAAGAGCTATAAGGAGCACGGAGTGATCCTGACGGAGAAGCCCAAGCCCAAACGGCTGGTGGTGACCGCATGAAGATGCGGATGAAGGAGATCTCGGCGCTTCGACCGGAGGCAAAGGTCGCGAGAAAGGTGAGGGCCATGCCACCCTCCGGCATCAGGAAGTTCTTCGATATGGTGAGCGAGATGGACGAAGCAATCTCCTTAGGTGTGGGCGAGCCCGACTTCGTCACCCCTTGGCACATCCGCGAGGCCTGCATATATTCCCTTGAGGCAGGCTACACCTCCTATACATCCAACAAGGGCATGCCCGATCTGAGGGAGACGATCGCGGATCACGCCAAGGGCTGGCTCGGCCTGGATTACGACTCTGAGGAGGAGATCCTTGTGACTACCGGAGTGAGCGAGGCGGTGGACCTGGCATTCCGGGCCATTTTGGATCCCGGCGACGAGGTCATAGTTCCAGAGCCCTGCTATGTGGCCTACGTCCCCGACATAATGATGGCAGGCGGCGTGGCAAGTATGGTCTCAACCGACTCCTCCAACCAGTTCAAGCTCACGCCAGAGGCCATAGAGTGCGCCATAACAGAGAAGACGAAGGCCCTCCTGCTAAGCTATCCGAACAATCCGACCGGCGCCATAATGACAAGGGAAGACCTGGAGGAGATCGCCGACGTGGTGGTGGAGAACGACCTGCTCGTCGTCTCCGACGAGGTCTACGACAAGCTGACCTACTCGGAAAAGCACACCAGCCTCGCCCAACTCGATGGGATGCAAGAGAGGGTGATCGTGCTAAACGGCCTCTCCAAGTCGCATGCCATGACAGGATGGAGGATAGGCTATGTGCTTGGAGACCCGGCGCTCGTTGGAGCGATGACGAAGATCCATCAATATACGATGCTCTGCGCCCCAACGATGGCACAGATGGCAGCAGTTGAGGCCTTGAAGAGGGGAAATGATGAGATGCTAAAGATGAGGCACGAGTACGACCTGCGCCGCAGGCTCTTCGTCTCCGGGCTCAATCGCATCGGCCTTGCCTGCTTCGAGCCGAAGGGGGCCTTCTATGCCTTTCCCTCAGTCGAGGGGACGGGGATGACCTCAGCCGAGTTCTCCGAGAGGCTGCTCAATGAGCAGAAGGTGGCAGTCGTTCCCGGAGACGTCTTCGGCCCAAGCGGCGAGGGCTTCCTGCGCTGCTCCTATGCAACCTCCAGGGAAGAGCTGATCGAGGCGTTGGACCGCATGGAGACATTCCTGTCCAAACGAGGCCTCTAGGCACGAGGGCCAATCAGAGCGCAAATGCTCAGATCATACCTCATTCGGGCTGGCAGCACCGACAAGGTGCTAAGGCCCTTCTCCCGCTTAGGTCTCTCCCCCAACAGCTGGACCGTCCTCGCCCTGGCACTCGCGTTCATTGGGGCAGCAGCTCTCGCGGTACATCAGCTTGCTCAAGGGCTTGTGCTATTCGTCCTATCCGGATTCCTCGATATGGTCGACGGGGCCGTTGCCCGCGAGCGCAACCTCAGCAGCGCCCGTGGAGCTTTTCTCGATGGAGTCCTGGACCGCTATGTGGAGCTTCTCCTCTTTTTGGGGCTGATGGCCTATATTGGGGAGGGGGCCTCTTATCTATCGATTCGCGCGGAGTACTGGATGCTCCTTCTGACATTCGGGGCGCTGATGACGAGCTTCGTTAGAGCCTACGCCGACCATCGTGGCCTGGTCGTGGACGCGGAGGAGCTTCGCCGGATGGGCGGCCTCTTGGAGAGGGCGGAGCGTCTCTTGCTTCTCTACATAGGCATGGCCCTGGGGCTCTTTCGCCCCGATTGGCTGCTCGCGATGATTGCCCTTGCCGCCCTCCTCTCAAACGCGACCGTCCTTCAGCGAATGGCATATGCCCTATCCAAGGGATAGGCCGATCGGCAGCATTCAAATGATTTATTAGTATATATATTGTATATTTTAATTTTTTAATGAAGATATTTAGAAGGATATGACATTTAGACATGTGAAATTAGAAGAAGATGATATCTACATGGAGCATTTGCATCGTCGTTCACAGGAGAATATCGTTATCATGCATATAGAATTGAAGCAGGCTTGAAGCGGAGGTGAAGGAAAGTATATATATAACATTGTAATAATGATTACCACATTAGTCAAAATAATAGGAGTGAGTAGCAATGAAGGAAAAAGCAAGGGATAGGGGCACCTGGGTGATCCTATCCATCTTGATCTTCTCCCTCGGGGGAGCATCAGCTTCGATAACTCAGCAGATAGCAGATGCCGCCCCCGGCTCTACAGTCTACATCAACCCCGGCACATACGAAGAGAACGTGGTCGTTGACAAACCCATCACATTGGTGGGGAGGAACAATCCCATCGTGACAAATCCGAGCGGCGATATCTTCAACGTGACGAGCTCAGACGTGGTCATCACAGGCTTCTCTATCACCGGAGCTGCGGGAAGCGGCATCCGGGTGGCGAATACAAGCCCAAGCACCTGGAAGTTCCTCTACAACAACGTATTTTCGAATGGCGTGGGGGTCACCGACCTCAGCACATCCACCGCAGATGCCAAGTATTGCTACTGGGGCGATGGAGGGACGAACGGCTTCAAGGGAGCGCCATCACCCCTTGCCCCCAACAACGGCGTCCTCGGATCCGTGGCCTTCGCGCCATGGCTTACGGCGCCGGTGATCAATGGGCATATCGGACTCGTGAACGGCTTTCCCTACCATTTCGATAATCCCGATGCCAGGGTGAAGGTGGAGATCCACGGAAGCAGCGCAACATCGGGAATGATAGGATCGGCAGCATATCTGGGGGCCCCATTCGACTCGGCCGACTTGCAGGCCTTGGCTTGCAGATACGTGGATGCATTCGTAGCCGGATACGAGGACGGCACTGCCAGGGTCACGGTCTCCTACTACGACTCGGAGATAAACCAGGTGGTTGAGAGCTCGCTCAAGCTCTACCTATGGAACGGACTCGCCTGGGTGGAGGCGCAAGATCTCGTCAGGAACCTGCCATTAAACAAGGTCACCGGAAGCTTCCCCGCCCCCTACCTCACGGGATCTCCGATCGCCCTGGCTGGCCAGGACTACGGCGTAACTATCCTGCCCGAGGAGAATCCTTCCCAGCCCATATCCTCCAAGCCCGCCTTCTCCACATTCAAGATAGAGTCATCAGCTCCGATCCTGGGAGTATACTACCAGATCGACGGGATAGATCCTGCCAAGTGGAAGGCCATACAGGAGAACATCAACGCCAAGACCTGGTACTGGCCCTCTTGGAGCATGACCGAAGAGGAGTGGGCAGCGCTCGGACAGGGGACACATACCATATACTTCCGCGCCACAAGGTCGGGCGCCTCTCCCTTCGGAGATGGCGGCGAGGTGAGATGGCAGTTCTTCAAGGCGACCAATGTGAGCGTGATCAGGCTGATCTCGCCAAACGGAGGAGAGACCTTGAACAGGCAACCTTTCGCCATAACCTGGGAGATGCCCGCCCACGAGAACGTCTACGGCGTCTTCCTGACATACTCGAGGGACGGCGGTGCCTCCTATCCATATGAGGTCGCAAACCTGCTGGGCCCGGAGACCAGCTACGCCTGGCGCTCCCCCAACATCAAGTCCAATCAGGCACGGATCAAGGTGACCGTGGTCTACTACGACGGAACGACTTACTCAGATACCAGCGATGCCGACTTTGGGATCGTCAAAGGGTATTCGTTCACCTCCTGGAGACCTGGAAGCGGCTTCTCCTCCTTCCGAGCTTGGCTTAAGCCTCCCTACTCCTTCAAGGCCGGATAAGGTCCTCCGGCCAACTTTTTCTCCTCCGATTCGATCACGAGAGAGGATAGGGGATTCGAGGCATTTTACGAGAGATGTGTTATCGGAAGGCGAACCTATAAATTTTTGGACGGCGAGGTCTGTAGCAAGGTTGGACCGTTCTGTCTCAAGATCAGCTCTGGTTCTCCCATCGGGAGAGGTTGTGGGTAGTCGAGAATGGCAGGTTCAGATGGACCGACGCGAAGTTGGTCTGGGACTGGGACGGCTGCACCTTTAGCCTAGCGCGGCCGGCCGAAAATGGGCTTTGCGTGGTCGTCAGGAGCAGTGCTAGCAAGGTCAGCCGGTTATAGTCCTCGTCGTAACCTTTGTAAGCTAATAGCGCATATCAATCTCGCATGATAAGTTACATTTGTTGTGCTGAGGACTATAAAGGGAGGGGTGGCGGTTGACCTGAGATTTATCTCACATTCCGCAGGTACGTTTTTCCCAAAAGTCGAACCTGACCTCCCACTCTTTTAGGCACATAGGACCGAAGCATAGCGATCTGTTGTGACTAATTAGGCACAATAGATATTTGCGATAATCAGCATCAATTGCCCCATTTGTCTGCATTTGTGCCTAATCAATTGGGAACTCAGGGTCAAACGGCGGCGGCGCACCCCGCAGCAAGCTGCGGGGCATGCGAGGCGCCGCCGCATAAAGATTGTACTAAACCGATCTGATCCATTCCTGAGTTGGACACGGATCCCCTTTATCCCCGATGCAAGCATCGGGGTATTACGATAAAGAGGAAAAAAAGTAACTATTCAGCATACCTCAATCAACATCAGTAGACCCATTCTATGATATCTCGCGCCGCCAGTTGCAGAGAGCTAACTTCAAGTAACTTCGGCAGAGATAGCGTGCCGAGATTGCTGTAATTTCCTCAGCCTTGTATCCTGAGCCATTCACTCCGCGTCCATAGATAAATACCTTCTACCTGTGATCCATTCCTCGTTTATGTCCATCACGATAGATCCTGCCACCCTCATCAATGACTGATCATTGGGATATGCCCCAGCGACACGGGTTCTCCGCTTGAACTCCTTATTGATCCTCTCCACCCCATTGGTCGTCCTGATCCTCTTCCAATGAGCCTTGGGGAATGCCTTGTAGTTCCACAGATCAAATCTATACCGCTCGATGGTATCTGCCGCTTTTGATTTCCCTTCCTCTCTGAGATCATCCGCAAGCTTTTGCATCTTCACCTCATCTTCGATAGCCTCCTTGAGCCGCCTCGCGACCTCTTTCCTGTCCGCCTTCTTGTGAATGCTCTTCAAGACAGCTCGCATAAAATGGACCGTACACATCTGCCACGATGCACCAATAAACGAAGTTTTTACCGCCTCCTGGATGCCTTTATGCCCATCAGATATTACAAGCTCCACTCCTTCAAGGCCGCGTTCTTTCAACTCGCCGAAGAGATCCGACCAGAATCCATCGCCCTCGGAATCGGCTATCTTGATCGCGAGAATCTCGCGATAGCCATCTTCTCGAACTCCTGTGACTACGAGTAATGCACGATTCAGGTATCTGGCGCCGTTTCTCACCTTGAAGTAGCTGGCATCAACAAAAAGATATCTTATCTTCATCTCGATTGGACGACTAAGGAATTCCTGGATTTGCTCATCCAGCATTGTGCAAATTCGAGAGACCGTAGAAGCCGATATATTTTCGAGGCCGAACTTCTTGACTATGCTTTGAATCCTTCTTGTCGATACCCCCTGGATATACGACTCTGCTACCGCCATCAGTAGCGCATTCTCTACTCGGGAGTACCTCTCAAAGACCTTTGTTTCGAAGGGGATTTCCCGGAGCTGAGGCTTATCGAGGATTAGGTCGCCAACGCGCGTCTTCAGAGTCCGCGTCCTGATGCCGTTTCGATGGGCCTTTCTCTTGCTACCTCGCTCGTATGGATAGGCCCCTGCCTGCTGATGCGCCTCCTCCTGCATCACTGAATTGAGGAAAAAGGTGAGCAACTGCTTCAACCCGTCCTCCTGATCGACAAGATAATACAGTATTAGACTCAATAGGTCCATGGTCTTGTATCCTCCTTGGCTTTGTGTCATACTAAGTCAGGATACAAGACTCATTATTAAATCCTACGACTAACTTATTTGCCGCGGGGTACCCCGCGGCAATCTATGAGTCGCTTTGATGGACTTCTGCTATTTTACAGCAGAATCGGTACGCTTCCTCGGCAGAAGATATCGTTTTTTATTCTGGTGCATTTCCTATTCCGGACCCCCCCCTAAAATCGCCAATAATATATAGACCTGAACCGCCCCCGCAAGAGCATAAAAATAGTGAATCCTTCGCAAGTTACTCAAAGCAATGATATAATAAGCCCTCCTTAAGGTAATTCCCGATCATATTTCATTATTATTCGACAGTCTAGACTAACCAAATCACCTCCACAATGCGTTTAGGCTGAGTTCAACTTAGATTGAGGTAGGATCAAAATCTACGAAATATAGTATTTGATCTACTTTGTCTCTTCTTTCTTGCATTTTGCAGCGGATTGAAAGTTCATCTCCATCTGAAATAAGCTCAATTAACGCAAGAATACTTAGCATTGTATCAGACCGCGGGCGAATAAGAGGCCGATTCTCCGGCCCCAATCGAGGTGGTTCATCGCAAGCTGCAATTCTGATTCTGGATATAACTTGCAGGATTCCATGCATCAGTACGCTGAAATACAGCAATGTCATCATTGCTTCAATTCGTTCAGGTTTCTCTAAGAAGATTGTTGATGCTAGCAGGGGCATCTTGAGCACACTGAAATTTTGCTCTACTTTGCGCTGACCTTTATAAAACAAGAGGACATCTCTGCTGCCCATAGTGTCTGGATCAATATTCGTCAGAAGACAAAATGATTCTTCCTTCTGGCGCAGTTGTTCAATAATTTCCTTAATTTCGATAATCTGCCCTGCACGGATGCTCCATGTAACTTCAATATTTTTTGGTTTTGGCGTCTTAGAGGGTCTCCCAACTGGATTCTTTTCGCATATTGATTCAACAGCAGAAAGACTTACAGAGAAGAATGATTTAGAATGAGATTTGATGAATGCATTCATCTCGGCTCTCGCATCTGGTTCGCATGCAAACTTTTTTTCTATCAAAACCTTGAGATCTGACTCATATACCTCACGAGCCTTTTTTATCTTTGCTTGCAGGCGACGCTCTATATCACTGATTCTATAAATATGAACCCAGATCTTAAAGCCAAAGACATTTCGTTGAAACGTCTGAGCCCAGTACTCAGGTTCTTTTCCCTTCCCTGCAGGATGTTCGCAGCATATCCCAAGATGTTGCCATTCTTGATTCCCATATGCCAATATGCGAATCTTTTCCGCAAGTTTATTAGAAAAACTTTCGGGAATCCGGGATATTATCTTTATGGATTTCTCTCTGCTGAATACACAATTTATATTTTTCTTATTAAGCAGTTTTGAATCTGCAATATAAATATATTTGTAAAATTCATCTCCATATACATCATATAGTGTTTGTATCATCATTCGATTATACTCCATTGGTCATCGGTTAAGGAAAAGGCTGCATAATAATGTACCACTAATTTTCCAGGTATCCGACCAAGAATTTCAATAAAGCACCTGTCGGCACAATTTGAAGATTATTATTACTATTATTAAGAGTATTTTGTCACAATATTTGCATCAATTATTGCACCAAATCCCTTAACCGAAGACGAATGGATTATACTCACAGTCTGCTGTGTTGCCATCAAGGACCTGACAGAACCTAACCAATCCGTCTCCATCGGTTACCATTCCTGTCATGATCTGTTTCAAATCGTTGCGTTTATCCTTACTATGGCCATATGTTGGCAGGATGCAGGATGGATCTGAGGTGCATTCTGATTGTTCGTAGTCCCCATATAGGATATGAGAGGAAGTATCAGAATGCAGGGTGTAATCTGGTGCTAGATTGAATATAGTGCGGACAGTCAGGGCAATAGTACTAAATATATTCTTACATCCTGCCTCTTTTATTCGATCCAGCATAGGTGCAAAGAGATCATCAGTCAATTCCTTAGGATCAATTGGTTCACCAGCTAAGACTTCGAGGTCCATGCCAGAATATGCATCACCGATCCTACTTAACGCAATCTTTTTATTTGATGGAATAAATGTCGCAATTATCATTAGCTGTGCCAAAACCCCAGGACTAAATTTCCACTTGTCTTTGGCCCATCGCACGCGACTATTTATAATCTCCTTGAAGTGGAGACGGTTCAGATAGCTTGCGACTAAGATTAGCGGCAACGGCGTTATTTCTGATGAATCTTTCGATTTTTTGAGGATTTGATCGAATCCACGTCGGAGTGAATTCATTTTCCGGACAGATTTCTTTGGCCTTTCTCTCTTTTTAGGGATATTGTTCTTTGGGCGTGTCATTCAGCAGATATTATGATGAATTCTAGTATTTAACTCTAAGTTTTCCAGATGCTAGAATACCATGGACGGAAATTAATGCCATTTATAGAGGGGGTGTCCGGAATGGGAAGTGCATGTTGTTGGTCGGCATGCCTTCATTGCCCAAAATCAGCATCAAGCGGGCGATTCAGGAGGGCTGAATAGTTACGAAAAAAATAGCTCCGGGTCAAAAAATTTGTCGATTCCCGCGTAGATATCCGGCTGTGCAGGACGGGTTTTATCATCAAACTCAAACATGGATGCCTGACGGGTTCCACCTCGATGATTCTGGTAATCCACCGATGCAGTGTGGAGAATCTCCAAAAATTTTTTAAGCGATCTGCGTCTCAGGTAGATTTTACCTTTCTTTACTTCGCGATACTTGTTAATGTTGAACGATGGATTTTCAGAATCATCCGGAAAAAGTCGTGTGAGTATCTTTTCCATAGTGACAAGGAGTTCATGGAACTCTCTTTTTCCCAACATTTCAAATAAGGGATATTCCTGTGAAATTATTTTGTCAAGAGGGGGTAACCTTTCATATTTTTCCAATTTTCCTGAGCGGGAGAGGACCATGATCATCATTTTCTGAATAAAGTAGGCCGCATTACCTGGGAAATCGTAGGAGCTGAACGGGATATAGGACAACGGAAGCCGGGGCACACTGATCGGGGATTCAAATGCGGTGGTGATATCTGAATTAACAAATGCAGCCCCTGTGAAATTTGTCGGATTAAGGCATCTGCCTGTCTCATTATAGTGGAGAACAGGGAACGGGAGTGGATTTCTGGCATGATCTTCACGAATTTTCTGAAGATTCGTGCACAGGATGCCAAAATCGATGATTAAGTTGGTCTCATTGATCTGGAGCTTATTTGGTGTAGCGATCAATGTCTTGGGATGGTCCTGAACGAACCGGAATTTTTCTGTCTGATCATCATCACTTCCGCCTCCCTTTGCCTCAAGAAAAAGAACTGCATTTTTTTCAGATGACGAATACCCGGCATCCGGGGTGGGCGCCGGGAGAGGAACCACGTCAGGATCGAAAGCCGGAATCGGAATTCTCAATCCTAATTCTCTCAAAGGATATCCCTGCTCCAGCAGAACGGGTGTAACATACATATTCCGCTGACCAAGGAGAACCAAGAGGTTCATGAGTTTAGTGTGTTCGCTAGGCGGGAATGATTGCATTTCCTGCACCCCCCGTCAATTTTGCCGTTGGATCAATATTTTCCTGACATAAGGTGAACAGGCGCACCACGGAATTTCCGCAGGTCCCCTTGGGTAGATTGATGAGTAGTTCATCCGGGAAAACCTCAAGATCGAAATGCCCAAAGTTGTGCAGATCCAGAACATCAACAAGATAATGCTCCTCATCAATTTTATTGGGAAATCCTAGGAACCTGAACGGATTCGTCCCTTTCAGCAAGCTGTTGGTGAAGAATTCAAGGTTTTTCAACTTCGACGTAAGTTTGATCGAGAGAATATCACCTTTAATTTCCAGCCCGTCATTATGTGATATATATTCGGTGGAATAATCCTGCTCAATTGTTTCAACGATCGGTTTGTAATGCCCCTGAATCACCTGCTGCTGGAACTCCAGAACATAATTGATAGAATTTCCCCGGGAGATATTGATTGATCCATCCATCGACAACCGTGTTTTTACAAAAGTACTATGATTGGAAGAGAGAAGCACCTCAATATTGGAAAAACATGCTCCTTTACCGATATACTGATTTTTCAGCAGATTCTCAACAATGTCAGAAGCATCCTCTGCCGATAGTTGGATTGAGAGTCGTTTCATCGGGATACTTTCATTTCGAAACATGTTGAAAAATTTCATACTGAATCTTGTTTTTGAATATCCTGAGGAAATTTTCTGAAGAGAACTTGATGAGAACCAAGTATAATCGAGATGGCTATTGTTTTGCTGGATTAATTTCTTGATATCCTTTTTAATATCCAGACTGTTATCGAGAGAATAAAGTATCCAGAACCGTTTATCAAGCATATCTAGATATGAATACGAAGATTTTTTATCCCGTGTAAGTTTCAGAATTTTTAAATTTTTTTCTGATGTAGGTAAAAATTCGATATTTCTCTCCGCAAGGATTTTTTCGAGGGGGACGTTAGACTCGATGGGAAGAACTTTGAGATACTTTTTTTGACTTGGATTACCTTCTGCAAAGCGTTCATCTTCAGCATCTTCCTCCTGTTGAGAGATATTGCATATCGCCTTCTCCAGTTCACCGTACATTTCTCGCCGATTAGATATCTTGGGTAATGCATCGTATCCCATTATTCAGTCCCTCCCGCCCGCTCGGTATACACCATATTGTTTGATTATATACTTAGTCTCATCCATAACAGACTTCATCATTATACACTGGGTCGGGATTCTGGGAATTTTAGTTCTTACTTCCTCCACCGGCATATATTCCCGTAACTGCACTGCACTCATGAATCACCGGGACAAGGTTGAAATTTGCACCGCTAAATATGAGAAGAGTTGGGACCTCCGGTTCCGGAGGCCCCTCTTATGAACCATAGCGCTCAAGCAATAGCCGGGGGCATATCCGCTGGTACATCGACCGGTGGCATGGCCACAGGGATCTTCGTTGCGGTGAAGTCCTGAACAGCGTTCTCAGCTAGGTCTACGACGGCAGGCTCGATGGTCTCCCAACCCTCAGTAATCTCGACGGAGACGATATACTGGCCAGCCATCAGATCAGCGAAGGAGTAGGAACCATCCTCAGCGGTCTCGGCCGAGTTGATGATCGTGCCTGCGGGCTGCTCCAGGTTGACGGTGAGGGCTGCAATACCAGTTCCAGTCTCGGCGTCGACTACCATCCCGGAGATCGTGTAAGCCTCGGCGGCAGCCTGTGCAGCAGCAGCCTGGTCAGCAGCAGCCTGGTCAGCGGCAGCCTGGTCAGCAGCGGCCTGGTCAGCAGCGGCCTGGTCAGCAGCAGCCTGGTCAGCGGCAGCCTGGTCAGCGGCAGCCTGGTCAGCAGCAGCCTGGTCAGCAGCAGCCTGGTCAGCGGCAGCCTGGTCAGCAGCAGCCTGGTCAGCAGCAGCCTGCTCAGCGGTTACTGTGGATACCGGGGGAACTATTGATTCAACGGGCGGGACCGGCGGTGCAGCTACCCTGTTAGCAAGGTTGAAGGAGTACCTGTAAGGGGTGACCTTTAGGGAGTACTGGTAAGGCTTTCCGGTGCCGATGGAGTAGGCGGGCTTCCTCTCGGCCGTGTATGCCCCGGCAGCAAGCTCGTGGGCAGGCTCTCCAGCAGCTATCGAGAACTGAGGCCTTGCCTCAGCGCCGATGGAGAACGGATATGGACTATTCTCGGACTTGATCGTGTAGCCCGTGGCGGGCAATATCATGATCGCAGCCAGCAATAATGCAGCTGAAATCGCTAAAATCCCTCTCTTCATCTGATCCTCCTCCTATACACCAAACATCGTGTCATATGACTGTATCTTGAACATTCTCCCTTTTGAGAAGAACTATAGGCCCACTCTAGTTATTCTTCATATAAATAGACTTTCATGGCGGAGGATTGTCCCAGATCCCATCGCCGCTGGGCGAATTATGGGGGATCATCCATGCGGAGCCCGTTCGGATATGAGGTGAGAGCCATCGCAAACAACCGAAGAGCGCACACCCTCCCGGCATGCGGAGAATGTGATGCCGTGGCTGCGGCAGGCCGAAGCAACTCTTCCAAGGATTGCATGCCTCATCTTCTCTGGAAGATAGCGAGAGCCGCCTACGCGCTCGATAAAGAGCGGACTTATAGCCCCCATCACACTAGGAAAGGCCGAGGAGACCCTCAACAAATTGTCCCCGCGCGCCTTGTAGGTGGAAGATACGACGTGAGACGCCCCTGCCCTTGCAACAGCCTCCACCAAATCCTCTATCTCATCCCCGTTGATGCCAGGAATTATGGGATCTATGCGAGCAATCACGGGAATCGCGGCATCGCTCAGGGCCTCCATCGCCTCGATGCGCCGTGTTGGGGGAGGCGCCCCCGGCTCCAGCCTTCGCGCCAGATCGTCCTTGAGAGTGGTCACTGTCAGGCTTACAGATGATCTCGCCCCCCGAAGGATATCGATATCCCGCCTCACTAGGTCCGACTTGGTCACGATCTGAATTCTTAGATCCGCATCGGACAGAAGCCTCAGGCAACCGCGCGTGAGACATAGGCGAGCCTCCAATGGAGGGTATGGATCGGAGCTGAGGGAGAGGGCCACAAGATGATCCTCGGAGAGCCTTCGAACCTCGCGCCCCAACCGTTCCAATAGATGGGCCTTGGGTCGACAGTCGGCAAACCTTGGAACGTAGGAGGATGCATAGCAGTAGAGACATCCATGGAAGCAGCCGGTATAGGGGTTCAGGCTGAGCTTTGGCGGGCAGGTACAGAGAGGGCTTTTCCAAGGGTCGAAGGGTCGAAGCAACAAGCGATCAGCCCCGTTTCTCCCGATCGAGGGTCGCGAGCGGTATCGCTTGGCGATCCCCGGGCGATATCGCCTTAATCCTGGGGCGAATCGTGTCGCCTGACACGCCCTTGACGCTATCCATTGCGCCCTCCTTCCTTTACCCGCCCTACGGGGACCGCGACCCCATCCCCCGCCTGCAAGACAGCTGGAGAGATGGCCCGGCCAGAAGGGCATATCGAGAGATCGCCGCCTGCGGCGCCAGGACGGTATGGGGATTGGGGATCGCGTATGATCAGCCCAGCGAGGCCGATCTCCCTCACATGGGATAACAACTCAACGACCTCCTCAGTACGGGTGATATCCCTCGTTTCGGCCAGGGAGAGAGGAGGATGAAGTAGATCCTCTGCGGGGGAGAAAAGGGCTCGAGCCTCCCCCCAGCGCCGCGAGAAGGGCAAGGATATCAGGCCCCTTCCTTTGAGCAGCAGGAGATCGACTACCTTGATGGAAGGAGCGATGCTTGAGTGGCTGGAATTTCCATTTAAGAAGCTGAGAAGCTCGCCTTGCCCGATCAAGCGGCCGTCTTTGAGGCCAAGCAACTCGCCGACGAGAATGGTCCCTTGGGGCAGGGTGAGTATATCATCCTCGATCGCCCGAAGAACTCGAGAGATGTCCCTGAGCCGGCCACTGTAGGCCCGAAAGCCCCCACCGTGCAGATGAAGCTGGACCCTCAGCCCGCCATAACGGATCTGATAGAGCCCGGGGGAAAGCGGCTCCTTTGCCCGTCTACTAGGAACCATGAACCTCACGGGGATCCCAGGGGTGAGATCCACCACTCGCCCACCTCTAAGGGTTAGGGCTAGAAGGCCCATCTCGGGGAGAAGCTGATAGGCCCCCTTGACGTCAGTGGGATCCTTTCCAAAAGCAAGGGCGATTGCGTGGCAGACGAGGGAGGGGCCAAGTCCGACCCTCATATTTCCATCAAGCGTCCGCGCGATGTACTTGCCCTCCAGAGGGGTTGCCTCCAAGAAGAGCCCCCTCAGGATGGCTGACCTCCTACCACAAGAGCTTCTTCCGGACTGCCTGGATATCTGGGAAAGAGCCTTGTAGACGTCCATGGCGGTCAAGGGCTGGGAAGAAAGGGCGCTCTGCGATCTCTTCTCGATGGCTTTCTCCGCGACGGCCCCGACCTCTCCAATATCCCCCTGCAGGTCGCGGACGAATTGTGTGCCGGCGAGCTCCCCGAGTGCGTCCATCACGGCCTCGATGCCTGCGCCCATCTCCCGCCCCACCCAGGATGGCCATAACTCACCCATGAGAAGCCTAATAGCCGGACAGAGCTCCCCCTCATCCAGCGACGAGATCAGCTCCGTGACGGGCTGAATCTTCTCCTTCCTGGAGGCCGCCCGAGAGGCCGCCTCCAAGGCCTCTGCTATAGAGGTGTAGGCTATCATCAAGACCGGGCATATATTATGCTTCTCAGGTCGTTGACTCCATCGACCAGCTCCCCTATGAGCGACTCCATCTGGAGAAGGAAGGGCTCGGTGAGCTCGGTCGTGATCGCTCCGGGCGCGGAGGCTGCGATAAGCCGGTCGTGCTCGAGAACCCTCAACGAGTAACGCACCTTGTGGCTAGGAATTCCAGTCAACTCCGCCAGCTTGAGGATTCCTATTGGCTCGTTCTCAATGACGCATCTGAGGACGATCAAGTGACGTCTCAACATCTCAAGCTCGCCGGCTACCTTCTCCGTCAACATATGATCACTTCCTGGAAACGACAGATATGTGAATAATAATATCGGCCCCTTATAATAGCATCGATTGACATGGCACATGCTACCACGTGCCGTGCATGGACGTAGAAGGGAGCTCTTGCGGTTGCGACGTCGAACCGCAAGAGCCCCCATGGAGGATTCGATGGAAGGGACCTCAATAGTGAGACCGACGCCTCAAGAAGTCTATTCCGTGCTTGCTAACCACCTGGCGCGAATCCTCCCGTCCCAGTATCTGAGGAGAGGAGACGCCTGTTACAACCAGCATTGTGCGAATGGTATGCTCGAGGTCGGGATCGATCTGAGCCCCCCAGATGATCCTTGCCCCGGGATTGATCCTGTTGTAGACCTCCTCCACGACGACCTCGGCATCCGAGATGGTCATGTCAGCACCACCGACCACGTTTACGAGCGCGGATGTGGCTCCCGATACATCCACATCCAAGAGAGGGCTTCGAAGAGCCTTCATCACCGAGTCTCGACCCCGCTCCTCGCCCTCTGCTTCGCCCAAGCCGATCATCGCGACACCGCCGTTGGACATAACCGTCCTCACATCGGCAAAGTCGAGGTTAATCAATCCCGGCCGCGTGATCAACTCCGTGATGCCCTTCACAGAGCGCATCAGAACCTCATCTGCCACCTTGAAGGCAGCTTGCAGGGGGAGGTTTGGAACCACGTCCAAGAGTCGATCATTGGGAACGACTATTACAGTATCCGCAACCTCCCTGAGCCTTTTTAGACCGGCCTCGGCATTGGCCATCCTGATCGACCCCTCTGCGCTGAAGGGCAATGTGACTATTGCTATTGTTAGTGCACCAACTTCCCGCGCCGCCTGGGCAACGACGGGGGATGCACCTGTTCCCGTGCCGCCTCCAAGTCCGCAAGTGACGAAGACCATATCCGTCCCCTCGACTGCGGCCCGTATCTCCTCGATATCCTCCTCAGCGGCCTCCTCTCCGATGGCCGGAAGGCTTCCCGCCCCCAGGCCCCGCGTTGTTCGCCTGCCTATCAGAAACCGACGGTCAGCATTTATATGCAGGAGATGCTGTGCATCGGTGTTGATGGCGTAGAGCTCCGCCCCCTGGATGCCAGCCTCGGCCAAACGGTCGATCGTGTTGGA
>Ga0265594_1001674_pt1 | contig 16968 bp, 20 predicted proteins | sample saktaG_11_FD_190147 | JGI IMG/M metagenome (GOLD analysis project Ga0265594, IMG submission 190147) | Saline water microbial communities from Sakinaw Lake, British Columbia, Canada - sak_2011_5_24_80m | ecosystem: Environmental > Aquatic > Non-marine Saline and Alkaline > Saline ... | reverse complement strand
GGGGGGGGGGGGGGGGGGTGGAATGCGCAAAGCGTCAGATAGGGCGGCGGCGTCCCGCCCAATGCCACTAACTTTTTGGTACGAGGTTGTTGAGGTTTTTACGTGCGACTTGGCGACTGCCGCGTAATGGCGGGAAGGTTTCGCGTTTGTGTCGTTTTGCGCGGGGTTCGGATGGGCGTGGTTTCGGGCGTGTTGGCTGCCTGATTTGCGCTACCCGTTTCAGCAGGGCATCCCAAGACGCGGCAAGTCTATCCCATGTACGTGCTGTTATCAGCCATTGAACCAGTAAACGTCGTGTGGCGCTAAAGGATAGCTGGTTGGGTTGGATTCCTTTTCGTAGTGCTGCCGCCAGCATCAGGGCGCGGATCAAATTGTAGGCCATGAGTCCGGCCATCCACTCTTTTTCCGCCATGTCTGGGGACTTGCAATCGAGTTGCGTGAGGTTCATTTGCGTTTTTAAGTAACGCAGGTTCAACTCGATTTGCCATCGGGTGGCGTAGAGTTCGATCAGTTGTTGCGCGGAGTAGGTTTTTGCATCCGTCAAAGTGGTAAACAAATATATCCACTGCGTGCGAAAGCCCGGGCGTTTGTACTGCGCTACGAGCAATCGTCCCTGTAGGGCGTGCGAACAATTTGGATGGCAACGGTCATAGCTACTGGGATTCCAGCAGATGGGGTAGTCGCCGCAGCGTCGAATCCGACGCGCAGAGCCCGCGATCTTGTTGGCGCGGGACTGGCTCATGCGAAAAAGGCAATGCGCGTTGGCTTCCAGCACACATTGCACGACTTGGAAAACGCCGAAGTTTCGGTCACCCAGATATAGGCACCCCCTGATGCCTTTGCGAATTTGCTGGCAGGCCAGATCCTGCTCGGATACGCGAATGGTGCCGACGGTCGAGGCGACGACGGCACCGGTGTGCAAACAGAAGGTTGCAACCACCTGCATCAACGCCCAGTAGGCCTTGCCGTTTTGGTTGGCGCTGGGTTCAAACCGCGCGATGATTTCTGGGTGGGGACGTAAGGATATCTGGCTGCCATCCAGTAATAAGACACGCAACCCCAACCAGAGGCCATCTCGCGCTTCGTCCCAGATATCTTGGGACTGAGCAGCTAAAACGGCAGGGAACAAAGCCAACGGAAGCCGCTTACGGGCATTGCTGAATGCGGTGGTGGCCATCGACTGTATCCGTGTCGACAAGGGGGCTTTTTGTCGGGATGAAAGTCGGTCGGCACCACCCATATGAAGGTCGGTAACCGCCGCTTGGAGGGTGTGATCGTGGTTAAGGCGTTGGAAAATCATGCACCACAGCGTGACAACAGGGGTGAAGATTCGGTCATACCAGCTCAGACTCTCTTTTTCGACGGCCAGTTTGAGTTGTGTTTGACGGAGTAGGCGTTTGAATGCCGGCAGACATTCGTGTACAGGAATACGCGCGGGCTGCGTCGAATGGGTGGCGCTTTTACTTGTTTTGGCTTTATTCATTTTGTCCTTTTGTGACTTGACAGGTACGTATGTAGTATGATATACATACTATCATGAATAAAGAACTATTATCAACGCTCAGATCAAGTTTCCGAAATGAACGACCACACAAGGATCTTTGGCCGGCCGTGAAAGGGTCGCTAGCGAAGATCTACAAACCGTGCATTCGCAAGAAGTGCGCGGTGTGTGAGCGCGGAGAAAAGCATCCGGCCTGGATATTGACGACGTCTCAAAAAGGACGTCGTCGTTGCCTGTATGTTCCGGAAGAACTGGTGCCAACGCTCCAGCAGGCTATTCAAAATGGACGAAAGCTGGAGGCATTGCTTTGCGACATGGGCCCTGCTATTGTGCAAGCCTATCGCTGCCAACGAGATAGACAGAAAAACGCCGAAGTTGGCCGATCAAAAAGTTAGTGGCATTGGGCGGGACGCCGCCGCCCTACCCGCTTCGCGCTTTCACTCACACACCCACACACCCACACACTCACCCACCCCCTACAGAACGCTTGCATTCGGTGGTGCCACATGCTACAGTTGGAGCAATCACTGGGGGCGACCGGTTTCGACGGGATGGTTGCAACCCAAGCTGCGCGCCGAGGAATCCTGCTTGGCCTCGTTAAACACGCGGGAAAAAACACAACAGCCAACCAAGACTTGGCTCTCGCGGCCTAAGTTGCCGCGACGTGGACACCCTGAAGTCTGCTAGGGGCTGTCTGCGTAATACAGCAGGCCCTGTGGGCGTCCGGGTGGCCGGGGCGTCACACTTGTAATTTCGTGGCCGCTGGCGGCAGGGGCAGTTTGCTCGGGGACGTTCCCTGCCGTGAGATTAAATCACGGGACACGCGCGTAGATGCTTGGAGGAAGCCGTTTCGGACGGGGGTTCAACTCCCCCCGCCTCCACCATTTTGAAGCCTCGTAACTTGTTGATTACAAGACAGTTACGAGGCTTTTTTAGTGTTGACTCTATGGCTAATATATGGCATAATACCCGCGTTTTCAATTCATAGTCTTTTTAATGGGGGAGGGTGCTATGTCCGTCTACAAACAACGCAATAGTCGGTTTTGGTGGGTGCAGGTCTGGACGCCGGATGGAAGCAGGATCCGGCGGTCTTCGAACACGGTGGATAAGGCGAAGGCGGAATTGCTGGATAAGTCTTTGCGTATGGCCTACGCGAGGACGTCGCCGGTGCGGGCGATCCATGACCTCATCGATAGCATCTACGGAATGGCGCATACCGGTATCCAGATTGGCTCTGTCTGGGCGGAATACGAGCGGTGGCAGAGGGCGTCCGGTAAGACTACGTCCGCAATCACCCAGCGCAAACGATGTGCGGCTGTCCGGCGTTTCGCTGCCTGGGCCTCGGAGCATTGGCCGTCCGCACAGACGGCCGAGGATGTTGACCGCCAAACGGCCGCGGGCTTCGCGTCCTGGCTCGCCGATGCCGGAACGAAGGGGAAGACGCGCCACAATATCATCAGTGACTTGGGGACGGTCTGGGGGGGCTTGCGCCACATCCGGGAGGGCCTTGAGAATCCGTGGCCGTTTGTCATGCCTGAAACGCGGGACAGCGAACGCGGCCGCCCGTTCTCTCTGGAACAGGAGTCCGCAATCCTGAAGGTCGCGCACGGTGGCCCGTGGTGGCTCGCTTGTATGATCGCCCGCTGGACCGGCTTGCGCTATGGCGATATCGCCCGCCTCGAATGGGGCGACGTGGATGTCGAGGCCGGTGTAATCCGGATCCGCCCGAACAAGACGGCCCGACACGGTATCTCTGTCACGCTGCCGATGGCTGCGGATCTCGCGGCGGCGATGGGGGATGCGCGAGCGGCGAAAACGGGTTCGAACTTCGTTTTGCCGCTCCACGCCGCTGCCTACCCGAATACGAAACTCAGGAACGGACCTCGGCCGTTCGCGCTCGTCCTGGAAGCCGCCCAGGTTTCCCCCGCCGCGTTCACCTTTCATTCGTGGCGGCATACCTTCCGCACCCGGCTCAGCGAGGCGGGTGTTTCGGATGATATGGCGAAGCGCCTCGGGGGCTGGACCTCTGATACCACGGCGGCCCGGTATGACCACGCCTCGCGCATCGAGGAGATGCGGGCTGCGATCGCGTCGACCGCCGTCCCCAAAATACCGGCCACCAAGAAAAAACCGGCCGCCCGGTAGGCTCGGGCGGCCGGAAAGGGCCGGAAAGGGACGGCCCTTTTTTCGCGCGACCTATTGGGCGGGCACGGAGTACTTGACCGCGCAATAGGCGTTCTGCAGGAGGGTGTCGATCATCGTGGCAGCGGCCTTCTTGCCGCTGACCTCTAACTGTTCGGCCAGGGCCTGCCGGGCGAGATCCCAGGCGTCGCTCCCGCGCAGCCCGGCGTCGATTGCCGCCTTGACCGCGTCGAGGGCGAGCTGCTGGTTGCGGGGGTCGTTCAGGAATTCCGCGATGCCGGCCGCAATGCCGGGCATCACGATCTCGAATAGTTTGCGCGACGCCCGCTTGATCCAGTTCAGAAACCGGCAATACCAGGTGCCGCCGCTCGCGGCAGGTGCCGCTCCCGTGTTTTCAGCGCTCATCTCGTTCCTTCCATTCTGGCCGTTTCGGCCTTTTCTCGCTCCAGGTCCCGCGCCCGTTGCGCGGCCTGGAGAAGATCGTTTAGGGTGGCATTCGGTACGAACCAACCGGTCCGGCCGTCATGCTCGATCGGCACGACCTCGCGGTCGGCGGGCACGTAGACCGTCCGGGTGGCGCATCCGGACGCGAAGAGGGCGCCGGCGACGACCAGCGGCAGCAGGTCGGAGAGCCGGCCGTTGACGTGATCCTTGTCGCCCTCGCGCACGGCCTGTTCGTCGGCCTGCTCCCGCGCCCGCCTCTCGGCGGCCTCTTTTTCAATCGCTTTTGCGGCGGCCGCGCGCCGCCGCGCCGGCTGGTTCATGTACTCAAAAACGCCCGCGCCCAACCGAATGAGGCCCATCACTACCGCAAATATCTTTGCCCACGCCATACGCCCTCCCGTAGTTAAAAAAGCGCCCCGTCTGGAAAAGTGCCAAACCATCCGGGGCGTCGGACACCCGCACTCGCGGGGCCGAAATCGCTGCTTAACGTGCTCACGTTTCCAACTTCGCGGCCGCCACGCTGGCGGAAAACTGTTGCTGCTTGACGGCTGACCACACCATGCCGATCACGGCCACCAGCACGGCGATCAGCAATGCGGTCGATACGTAGACCATCCAGCCGACGATCCGCTCGACGCGGTCCACGCGGATTAAAACCGGGTCGCGGCGTTCACGCCCCACGTAGATTTCTTTTTCCACGCGGTCGACCTGATCTTTCAATCCGCCCAGTTCCTTTTCCTTCTGGCATACGTGATTCATGACAATGCCTTTCGCCTTACCGTCGCCTGGGCGCCATCGTCTTTCTCAGCTCTCCCTGCTCCACCATCTGAAGATACTGGTTCACCAGCTTCACATACGCCGCTTCATCTCCGCGCGCTTTGGCCGCTCTGGCCAGGTTGGCATACATCCCGGCGACCGAGTAGGCCCATGGCTCCGCAGACTCACAGCCAACGAACGGATCCACTTCCGGCGCTCCCGTGCTGTACGTGACGGGCTTTCGTGTCGCGTCGGCCCCGGCAGTAACCGGGGTCTTCCCGGACAAGGCAAACCAGTCGCCCCCCGAACGCCCCAGGCTGGCGCCGGAAACCAGGCCGCCCCGGCGCTCGATCGCGAACGCCGGGGTGTGCGGCTGGGCGACACCGTAAGTCGGTGGGGCGCCCAACGTCATGGCGTGCAGGCTTAACGCCGCGTAATCCGCGCGGGCGGCCTGTCCTGGGGCCGTAACCGGCAACACGGCGTATTCGGCGCGGGCGGCCTGCCCAGGAGCGCTGACCGGCAGCGCGACGTAATCCGCGCGCGCGGCCTCCCCTGGGGCGGTGGCCGGCAGCGCGGCGTAATCCGCACGCGTGGCCTGTCCAGGAGCGCTGGCCGTCAACGCCGCGTAATCCGCACGCGCGGCCTCCCCTGGAGCCGTCGCCGGCAGCGCGGCGTAATCCGCACGCGCAGCCTCCCCTGGGGCCGTCGCCGGCAGCGCGGCGTAATCGGCACGCGCGGCCTCCCCTGGAGCCGTCGCCGGCAGCGCGGCGTAATCCGCGCGCGTGGCCTGCCCTGGAGTGCTGGCCTGCAGCGCGGCGTAATCCGCACGCGCAGCCTCCCCTGGGGCCGTGGCCGTCAGCGCCGCGTAATCCGCGCGCGCAGCCTGCCCGGGAGCGCTGGCCGTCAGCGCGGCGTATACGCCGTTCGGCTTGGCCACTGGCGCCCCCACGCTCAGCCCTGCATGCGTGGGTGGATTGAACGCGAGCTGCATGCCGGTCAGCATCGCGCCAAACGCGGGCAAACGGGCTTGCGCGGGGTGCTGCGCGGGATTCGCGGGAATCATCGGCGATGCCGGCGCAAAGGCTATGGTGCCCAGCGAGGAGCACACCGGGACATCAATCCCCTGCAGGTACACCAGGGGACTGCAGTCCGGGCAGGTCACAGGCCCGGCTGGCGGGATGACGGCCAAGGCCGCCACTCCCGCCACACCGGCCATTCCCGCCGCCCCGCAGATCAGCAGGCAGAGGCGCTTCCTCATTTGGGCGCCCCGTTGTTGTAAACGTCAACAAACTTGTTGTAGTCTTTGATCCCCAGCCTGACTTTCAAGGCGGTGAGGTACGGAGCCTGTTGCGCAGGCGCAACATCACCGTCCAGAACGGCGTTCTTCCAGGTATCGGATACCGCCGACATGGCCGCACGATTGGCGTTCTGGTTTGTGATAGTAATTCCACACGTTGCCAGCGCATCTTCAATTCCAATCATAAGCGGCGCATTGATGGCTTAGACCACGGGAGCCAGTTTGGCTGCCAGAGGATTAATCACAATCGCTCCACCCGTTATATTGGTCACGGCACCAACGATATTCGTCACTACAGGAGTCATTTCCGTGTAAGTGACAAAGCTCTTGCCCTCTTTCCGCAACTGTTTCTTGGCCGCGGTCGTCGCTTTGTCGAGAATGAGGGTGGCCTCGTCGGTAGGCCGCAGTTCGGGCGCCAGGCGCAGCCCAACCAGCTCGTTGATGGTGGCGGTTTGCAGGCTCCCCGCGTTTCCCATGTAAACGCCAAGACTCCCCTCTATCAGCATCGCTTTGTCAACCATCAGTGCAATCCGAGTCGGTTGCGGGTAAGCATTCAACTGACTGCCATAGTAACCGACGGCATAGGCCATGTACGCATCCCTAAAGGGTGCGCGGAGACTGACCGGCACCGCAGGCATAGTCTGTGCCGCGAGTGCAGGTCCGGTACCGATCAGATTCGCCGTCACGTATGCGCACAGCTTCTCGGCAAAGCTCTCGGTCATTGCCACGCCGTCGGCCTTGACCGCCCACAGGATCACCTGCGCATGGCCCGTGGCAATCATCGCGTCATCGGTCCAGCCGGCCGCCGACAGGTTCTTGAGCGTGTTCGTCATCGTTCCGGGCGCCGCGCCGAACGTGATCGCCAGGAGGTTGCTCCCATTGCCGGTGGCCTTGTTGAAGGCCGCCAGGCGAGCCGCCGGGTCAGCCCTCAGCGACCCGGTAACGAGACTTGCCGCAAACGCGGCCAGGATAACCAACTTCTTCATGCTGAATCTCCTCATGGAATCGTTGTGCGGGATTTTTCCCAGGATTGAGGACGAACCGGATTCCAGTGCGTTTTCGTCCGGATTGCGTTCAGCTCATAGGCGCCGGCACCATACCGGGCATACGACCAAACGAGATTGGTGTTGCTTCGCCACATCCAGGCGTCCGCCGCTGTCTGGCACGTCCGCGATGGCATGAAAATGACCTTTTCCACTTCGGTCAGGGGATGCGCGATCAATGTGGCTATGGGCACGTGCGGCGGCGCAAACACCCACACCCGTGGATCTTCCACGCAGTCGTCCACGAAATACGTCACCGGATCGGGATCATCCTGCCCCAGGGAGTTCGTGGCCGACGAGTGATAGTAGTAGACCAACCCCTGAAAGTTGTTGGTGCTGGCCTTGATCTCGAAATCGGTCCACGGCCCGCCGAGCGTCAGCTCAAACACCGGGTAAGCGTACACGGTGTTGATCTCGCGCTCGACCAAGGCCCGAACGTCCGTCCGGCGCACGAGATCCCACTTGAGGATGTCGGACAGGCTGAAATCCCAGCCCCAGCCGATGGATGCGCGCAGGCTCAGCGTCACGGTCAGTGCCACAGTCAGACGATAGTTCATTTCGCCCTCACGCATACGTCAGAGTGGATAGGTTCTCGCCCTCGACGCCCGGGGCGTGGAGGGCGACCGCGTGCTTGATCCGACGCCCGCCGTTCGATAGCGGGAACACCGCCGAGCATTTCCAGACCGCGGCGTCCGGATCGGACCGGGGCGGGGCTTCGGCCACGTAGTGAATGCCGGTGTCGGCGTCGGTGCATTCAATCAGTGAGTTCGACATGACGACGCGCGCGAGCGCGAAAATATCGGGTGCGGACATATCATTTCTCCTTTAGGGGTCCTGTGGGCGGCACGAACAGGGGGCCTGTGGGCGGTTTCAATAATTGCATGCTTTTCGCCAAGTCTGCGCCAAACGACTGTCCCGGCACGTAGGTGACGGTGACCGCCTCGATCACGAGCATCCCGCCCGTGGCCGCGATCCGGAACGCGATCGATCCGACCGCCCGGCAGAAGTGGAAGGCGAGTGTCGCGTAGCCCTCGGTGATGTGCTTCGTCTGCGACGTGAGTCCGCACGTGACCGTGACCTCCGCCGGATGCACCACACCGTCGGCCGCGGTCCGGTTGGCGACGCTCAACCGCAGCCCCGCCACAAAGTGCCGGCCGGGGCCGGGCGCCAGGTCGCGCGTCTCGATCAGCAACTCCAGATTGTCGTGAGCCGTCCCAAGATCGCTCCACACCCATTCCCGGAATAGCTCGAGCGACCCGGTGTTGGAGATGCAATACGCCGACCGTGATCCGCGCTCGGTCGAAACCACCAGCAGCCCGCCGAAACCCGCGCCGGTCCAGAACGCGATGACCCGCTCCAGGCCGATCGAGTAGACCAGCATCGCCGTTCCAACCGCCGCCGCCCCCTGGCCGGCTTCGCCGCTGGCATCGTAGGGCACCGACGCCAGGATCCGCCCGCCGTGCGCGCACAGCGACACGCCCGCGTATTCCGCGTTGGTCAACGGCACCCGCGTGCGATACGTTTCGGCGAACGGCCCGGTGAGGGTCTTCACCTGGCCGTCTGCCTCAACGCAGGTGAGGCCGCCCCCGGAGATGAAATAGCAGCGTCCGCCGCTGGAGAGAAACGCGTTGGGGCCAACCGGCCCCGCCTGGTCCGTGAGCTGCCGGACGCGCATCCCTCCCGGTTCGCCGTTCGCCCCCTGAATCTGCCAGACGCTGAAACGCTTGAACACGAGCAGCGTCGTCCCCAACACACAGAACCCGAGGATGTCGCTCGATGTGTTGTCATCCACCGGCAACATGGGGTTGTTGAATACCAGGTCGGGGGCTTTCGCGTCCCCGTCCACGCGGTCGGATACCGCCACGTGCATATAGGGCGCGTCACTCGTCAACCGGGCGGCCATCCAGACGCGCGAAAAAGCGTACACGGCCGCGAGACTCACCGGCACGGCGTAACTCCGCTGGATCAGAGACATGACCGGCGTGCCCTGCACGTAGACAAAACCGTCAATGGTGCCGGAGTAAACCCGGAACTCCCGCAGGAATTTGAAGAAGACGAAAAGGTTCTGGCCGATCTGCAGGGCGGATGCGTGTTCGAGCACGCCCGGCGCCGCCCCGGGTGTCGCCTCCTCCTGGATAGACGACGTGCCGACCTCGTCGGGCAATGTAATGAACGTGGTGCCCAGCGCCTGCTTGAACGCGCTGTTCCACCCACCCACATATATCCGCCCCGCCCGGCGCACAATCCGCAGATGCAGATCACCCAACAGGGCGCTCTCGATCATGGCCGCATGCAAAATCTCCGTCCCTGGCACCCCCGCGATGAACCGAGCGAGCGGACGCCGTACCATGCGCCCCGACCGGTCGATGTCGACGTTGACACCGAGGGCGTAACCGTTCGCGGGCCGGCCGCGGCCAGCGTCGCACATGCCGCCGGTAAAGTCGGTCTGCGCCTCAGCCTTCATAAAGACTCCTCTCCGGCAGGTGGAGAAAGGCGGACTCGGGCAACCCGGCGGCCGATTCCAGCCACGCCTTTTTGAGTTCCGCTGCGGCCTTGATCGCCTCCTTGCGCGATTCGAAATCCTTGATGTGCAGAAACAGATCGGCGACGACATACTGGAACAGCAGGCCGTCCAGCCGATCCGATCCGGTCGCCTCATCCAGCGCCAGGGGAACGAACCGGCTGGTTCCGCACACATCGAGCACGCCGTCGCAGACCGCCGCCGGCACCAGCCGGATCGCCCGGCACAGCCCGGCCTCCCCGCCCTCGCCCGCCGCCACGTCCGCCAGCGGCAGGTAGCCCGGACCCCGCTGCCCCGGACCCAGCGCGGACAGCGCCTCGCCGTCGAGCAGCACCGCCTGGATCACGTCCACGGCGACGGGCAGCACGATGTCCGCCTGCCCGGTAGTCACCTCGTCAGACCACACCGCCGCGCGAAGCGCGGCATTCGGCGCCGCATCCCACAGACGCGCGAGCCAGCGGTTGAGGGAAGCGAGGCCCACGGCCTCGATGGCTGCGGGCGTTTCGGCCGCGGCCGCCTCCTCTTCCCCCTCGACCGGCTCCGGCGGTTCGGCCAGGCCGCAAAACACCGCCGCGTCATGGATGATCTCAAAAGCAGTCATCACGCACCCCCGCATGAAAACGCCCCCCGTGCCCCAAAGGAGTTCAGAAAAAAGGCACGGGGGGCGACCGGAAAGAGAATCACCCCCAGTACTCGACGAACGCGCAGCCCAGAATCTGCTTGCTGCTCGTCGCAACCAGTTCCATCAGGAGGGGCGTGCCGCTGTCGCCGGACAGCAAATCCTCGACCGTGGCGGAACCCGCTCCGACCGCCGGGATCCCGGCGATCTGGTCCGCCGCGCGCACGATGTACGATTTCGTGCCGGCCGCGATGTCGCAGCCCAGCGCCGAGATCGTCACCGTGCAATACTTCTCCGCCGCGACGTCCGTGACGACGCTGATGGCCACCAGCTTCCAGCCGGTCGAGGTCATCACCAGCAGCTTGTCGTTCGTGGTCAGCGTGTGCCCCTTGAACACATGCCCGGCCGCCACGTCCACGGGGATCCTGACGGTCGTCGCCGCTGCCAGGACGTTCTGGAGCAGACCGAACGTCAGGGCCGCGCGGGGTACCCACCAGTTCGCCACGCATGCGGCATCGGTGCCGATGGCGCTGAATCGGCGCACAACGGCCTTCGACTTCTGGTATTCCGAAATCACGACGTGAACGGCGGTCGCGCTCGTCGCCTTGCCGCTCACCGTGGTGCAGTTGATCATTTGCATGTTGCGCTCGCTTTCGCTTAAAAAGAAACGGTCACTTTATCCAATCCGGTCCGACCGGGGCGGTTGCCCGCCCCGCCCGTCATTCGGCGTCCTCGTCGGGCAGGTCGCCGGGCACCTCGTCGAAGGCCGAGACGTAGGCCAGGTTCAGGCCGTAGTCGCGCCGCATCACCAGGCACTGCACCGGGAAGCGCAGCGCGCAGGTGATGTGGTTGCCCGTCACCGTGATGTCCTGAACCTTGAAGTTCGGCGCGAGCAGTTGACGCTGCTTGCTTCCGGCCTCGCCGAGATCGAGATAGCCCCAGGCGTTCTCGCCAAAAATGTGGCAGACCCGGACCTTGCCCGCGTTCTTGCGAACGCGCAGCTCCCCGCCCGCGCCGGGCAGGTGACAGCGGTAGGGGTCGGACTGCACCTTGAAGAGCACCCCGGCGTAGTCGATCGTGTCGCCCGCCGACAGCACCCGCTGCTTGCTGTCCTTGAACGCCTCCACCCGGTCGCCGAAGCGGCTGTCGCCCAGCGCCAGTTGCTGGATGCCCGCCGAGTCGATCACGCACGCATACCGGTCCTTGATCATCGGCACGTTGGCGTTGCGCAGCAGCGCCACCGCGCGCAAGATGTCCGGCAGGCTGATAAAGTCCTCGGCCTGCATGCCGCTGAACGCCGCCTTGCCGCCCGCATAGATCGAGCGGAAGGGAAGCGGCGCCTCGATGTAGGTGTTCGACAGGTTGGTCACCGGCGCGCCCATCGGGATCACCATGCGGTCGTTCGCCAGGGTGTGGATCATCCGGCGCGCCCACTTGACGAACCGCTTCTTCACGGTCGGCAGGATGTCAATCGGATCCTGCTCGATCAGCCGCGCGCGCAGACTCACATAGCCCGCGATCTCCTCGATGCTGGCCTGAAAGACCTCATCCGAGAGCGTCATGGCCGCGCTCGGCTCCTGCTCGTCGGTGTAGGTTTTGGGCGAATCGGAGTTCGCCTGGGTGTCCAGCGGCAGCTCGCCGATGACGCGGAATTGAACGAAGGTGCCGGTATTCGGCGCGAGCTTCGCCTGATAGCCCAACTCGCTGTTGGCGAGCGGGGTCTCGTAATCCGTCTGGGCGACCTCGACAAACGCGCGGTCGAAATAGCCCTGGACGGTTCCCTTGAGTGCAGTCAGATTCATAGGCATGATGTGTTACCCCTGTTTCTGGATTTCCTTTGCCAGCCAATCCTCGGCCGTCTCGGCGGTCTTCGCCGGAGGCATCGAACTGGATGGCGTCTTGGCGGCCTGACCGAGCAACCCGTTCAGGCGCGTGATCTCACTTTTTAAAGTCTCATTCTCAGCCTTCAACGCCGCAGCCGGATCCACCGGCGGCACGGGCGGTGTTGTGGGCGGCGCCGGGGGCGGTGTCACGGGCGGTGTCACCGGCGGCGTGGCAGGCGGCGTCACAGGCGGCGCGGCAGGTGGTGTCGCGGGAGGCGTCACCGGCGGCGTGGCGGGCGGCGTCACCGGGTCAGGTGTTACAGGGTCGCTCATAGCTTCATTCCTTTCATCGGATCGGTTCGTTCGGGCCAACATGCCCCTCTATATATCTACTGTTTTGTTGCCAAGTTCCCCCTTTTCGCGCCGCCTCCTGGTGCCTTTTCGCGCGTTCCGCGCCCCCTTTTCAGCATTTCAGCTTTCCCATTTCAGCTTTTTTCTCTCTCTCCCTCTCCATTGCGCCCACTGTGTGGGTGCACGCACCGCCACCCTTCAGCGCAGGGTTAATATTGACGCTTCAAGCGGCATCGTGTATGGTACATGCGAATTATGAATGCCTACCGCACATCGCCCAGGTTCCCGTCGCGACCGCGCTGGGTGGTGCGCGAAGAAACGCCGCACCCAGCCAACACAATAGGTGATGTTGGGGCAGGAGACAAAATGGATACGAAGGCAACTGTCTACGAACAAGACCTGTGGGGCTACAAACGGCTTGAGGTCCAGAACCTCAAGTGGACGACTGTGCCCCATGCTCAGTACGCAAACGCGATTCGGATTGAGTACACGGTTCGGGGCAAGAGGAAACCCACTGTTCTAGTGGTGACTGGCAGGCCGGGGCTTGTTGCGCTTGATGGCTGGGGCCACCCGGAACCGCCAGCGACGCTTGCGCCAAAGGACGAGGAGCAGGCGGCGGCAGGAATCAAGGAGACGCGGCGCGCATCGTGTGACCCGGAATGGGACGCAGAGTTTAAGGCGTTCATGGATGGGTACATTGCAGGGGCAAAGCCGACCGTCTCGTTGGACACGAGGAATCACAAAATCAAAATGAAATGAAGCCCCGCAGCTAGTGTACGGCTTCGCCGGAAATGAGATGATGAAACGGATCAATTACCGGAAGATCGCATTCGGGGCCTACGGCACTCTGTGCGCCCACTGCGGATTCGGCATCCCCGCTGTGTTGGAGGTTGCCCACATTGACTGCAATCGCGAGAACAACGATCCGAAGAATCTGATCGTGCTGTGTCCGAACTGCCACAAGATGCACGACCTTGACCTGATCTCGACAGAAACAATCATCCAGATGCGCGACCGCCCGAAAATAGTGAAATGGTCCAAACGGATGAAGGACGCCGGAAAGAAGGCGGCGCTCAAGCGAAAACACAGCGCGGCCGGTCGCAAGGCCGCCGAGACAAGAAAGAAGAACCGAAGCCCCAACCAAGCCCTGTATGCGACTTCGGAACCCGCGCCGGGCGCGGCTTCCTCATCGCATGAGGGCTGACGTCGGGGACAGAACTCAGGACAACAAACCGAAAGGAACATCACGCCATGGCTATTAAGGACGACTACTATGTCGTTGATTTTCAATTCATTGATGATGTTCGGTGCATTCGGCCTTTGAGCGAGGCCGTGCGCGATCCACATCAGGAAGAGGCAGATTCAGTCGCGAACCTTGGCAAGGAAGAGAAACTTCGTTCCGAACTTGGTGCGCTCTTTCTTGCGGCCGGTTGGGAAGGCGACGGCGAGATTAACTGTATCTTCCTACCACCCTGTTTTCTTGCCCGCGAAGATGGATGGTGCATACCTGTATACCACGTCAAACAAAGCAACGACGGGATTTCATGGCTTGCGATTCCAAGGGACATGAAATTGAGCATGCCGAAGGGCATGTTCGTTAAACGCTGATGATGCCCAACCACGGCCTGATCCGTCGCGGGATACTGCGGCGGATAGGCCGGTCGTTCGACAGAAAACATGATGACAAGAAACGGACTGGTTCAAGGCAACCGATTACGGTACTCTTCGGGCAATGCGTAAATACAAAGTCATATCCCTGTTCTCTGGCGGTATGGGCCTCGACATCGGCATGGACAAAACCGGCATGTTCGAGGTCGTAGCTTGCGTGGAGAAAGAAAAGGCGTTTTGTGAAACAATTCGGCGCAACCGGGACGCAGGTCGCCTGTCACCTCAACTCCTTGTATTTGAAGGAGACATTCGCGATATTTCTCCGGCATCAGTCTTGGAGAAGGTCGGTCTGCGTGCCGAGGATATCGACGTCATTGTCGGCGGTCCTCCCTGCCAGTCGTTTAGCACCACAGGACGAAGAGGAACGATACAAGACCCACGCGGAACGCTTCTTTGGGAATTCTTACGTTTTGTGGACGCCATACGACCAAAAATCTTCCTGATGGAAAATGTCCGTGGCCTTCTTTCCGCAGCAATCCGGCATCGCCCGATTGCCGAACGACCCGACAAAGGCGGCCCTCCATTGACTGCCGACGAGGAACCGGGTTCGGTTGTCCGAATGTTCGTGCATGATCTGACACAACTTAAGGATCGCGCCTACCACCTCGATATTTTTGAAGTCAACGCCGTGAACTACGGCGCACCACAGATTCGCGAAAGAGCACTGTTTATTGGAAATCGGTACGGGGCAACAATCGACTTCCCAAATCCCACGCATGGACCGAGTCACGCGCCAGAAGATGATGAACCTCAACTAGGACTGTTTCAGAAAGAACAATTTGTCCCATGGGCAACACTTGGCGATGCCCTGACAGAAATCAAAGACGAGAACCCTGTAGTGCTGGACTTTAGTCCAAGAAAGAAAGCCTTTCTGGAAATGGTTCCGCCTGGATCAAACTGGCGAAGTCTGCCGATTGACATTCAGAAGCAGTCTATGGGTAAAGCTTGGCACGCGAAAGGTGGAAGATCGGGGTGGTGGCGACGACTGACACTTGGTCTGCCGTGCCCTACTCTAGTTGCTATGCCCAACCATGCGAGTACATCGCTCTGTCATCCCACCAAAACAAGAGCCTTGTCCATCAGGGAGTACGCCAGGATACAGGAATTCCCAGACAATTGGGAATTTGCCGGGAAAACCGCTGAACAATACGCGCAAGTGGGCAATGCCGTTCCGACTCGACTCGGACAAATTGCAGGCGATGTTATTGCATCTGCGCTAAATGACTTGAGAGCTAGAGACTGGAAACCATACCCCGACATCAAACCTGACCCGCGAATCATTTACCTACAGTCTCACATCAGGACGAGGTGTTGGTTCCGGAATGGGGAAACAATTGTCTGGGATTCTGACGATAACGGCGGCGGCGCTGGTTATGCGCGCCCAAAAACACTAAGACGGACTCGCGAACTTGTGAGGTGATACATGCCAAAGAATCATGCGGGCTTACCACGAGCAACACGAACGGAAATGTCGAAGCAGGCATTGCTTGGACAACTTCTTGTAGTCGATGGGACAAAGGTGAATCGCGACCGCGTGCTCGCGCTTGAAACGTCATTCCGCCGCAAGGTTGACGCACACGTGGCGTCACTTCCGGCCAGCAATTCGGCGCTTGAGGAATTCAAGACAAGCCCTTTTGTTCTGTTGATCCACGCTCGTCAGAGGAACTACACGAAGGTCAGCGATCTGGAGCGCGACATTCTGCCCGCCAAGCAGTTTTCGTCTATGGAGACATCTGCCGGGAGAATGGTGGAAGAAGTCGTCCTTCCCGCCTACGGATGGGAGTGTGTCGCAAGTGAAATGCACACGGCGAACTCTGCCCTGGACGGCAGAAGACGTGATGGAAACAGACTGCTTCTCGCGACACTCAAGAGCGGACCGCGCTGCCTTAACGACGAGATGAGCGAGAACTTTGCCGATGCAATACTGAACAATTACCAAGCTTGGGCACAGGAGTCCGGTGTCTCGGAAATCGACTTCACCTACGGGGTGCTCTACGGGACGAGGAAACTGTCCAACAAGAAGGACTGGCACATTCTCCGCAAGGTCAAGGAGAAGAATCCTGCCGCAATCACAATCGATCCAGCCAACAGGTGGGATTGCGCTTTTTCTGCCAATGGCGTCCAAGTAGCCGTAACCGTTCGGATAGGGCTGGATTGGTGGACGCATTTGGGCGGAGAGTACTGTTTTGTCGAGGTAATGGCCGCTCTTATCCGTGCCTGTATTTCTCCCGGTGTAGCTGATGTCCGCGACTTCGCCTATGCGATCAGCGACATGAAGAGCATTGTCTCAACTTCCGTTGTAAGGGAGACCTACAATGTATCGCTGCTTCAGCAAAGCCAGTTGCCGTGGCTGTTCCTCATGGCGCGCCACTTTTGCGACATCCTCAACGACTAATGGGATCGTCGAACAATCGGGGGCACACGTACGCGAGGCCCACGGACGGCTCCGCCCGTCCGTGCCTCCATCCTTCACCCCTCTTCCCCCCCCCTCATCCCGTCGATCTCCCTCACCATCCGGCCCATTCCGGCCGTCACCCCCGCTTCGAAGGGCCGCTCTTCGACGCCGCGCAGTGCGGCGGTCACCGCCAGCAGCGCGAGCGCGTCGTAGAACCTGCGGCCGGTCGGCGTCTGCAGGAACGCGTCGAGGGTAATCCGGTCATCCGGACTCCACTCGGACGCCGGGGCGCGGCGCAGGGCCAACGCCCGCGCGAGCAGTCGCATCGCCGCCCCCGCCTCACGCCTGGCCATCGCCGCCCCCGTCCCCCGGTTCGGTTCCGGGCGCGGCGCTCGCGCCCGCCTTCGC
>Ga0265594_1001673_pt1 | contig 16969 bp, 15 predicted proteins | sample saktaG_11_FD_190147 | JGI IMG/M metagenome (GOLD analysis project Ga0265594, IMG submission 190147) | Saline water microbial communities from Sakinaw Lake, British Columbia, Canada - sak_2011_5_24_80m | ecosystem: Environmental > Aquatic > Non-marine Saline and Alkaline > Saline ... | reverse complement strand
TTCATAATAATATAGTTTTAAATTTATTAATAAAAATAATTGATTTAATTATAAAATACTTAATAAAAAAGATTATCTAATAATTTTAGGAATTATAATATAAAGATAATATTTTTATTCAAAAATGCAAATATTCTTTTTAATCTTGACTAAATTTTTTATGTTAAGTTAATAAATAAAAAGATTAAATAAATATTTTAATATATTAAACATATCAAAATTACCACAAAGATACAATGCAAAGAAATAAAAGTCAAGTGTTTTTTCAAAAAGTTATTAACATTTTTTTTGTTTGTTTTTATAATTGATTGTATAATAAGCATTTATGTAATAAAAAAAATAAAAAATTTTGGTGCATTTTTGTTATATCTTATTATTATTTTAAAAAAAAGTTCTAAAAATATGTATAATATTATTTATTTTAATCTGTTGATAATATATCTATGGTTTTTATGTAATTTTGTGGTATGAAAATTATAGGAATAACAGGAACTATTGGAGCGGGTAAAGGGACAATTGTTAAATATCTTGTTAGTAAAAAGGGCTTTGTTCATTATTCTGTAAGAGATTTTTTAAATGAGGAGATAAAAAAAAGATGTCTCACTGCAAACAGAGATAATATGGTTGTTGTTGCCAATGAGCTTAGAACAAGACATTCTCCTTATTATATTATAGAGCAACTTTATAACAGAGCAAAAGAATCAGGCAGAGAAAATTGTATTATTGAAAGCATAAGAACACCGGGTGAAATAAATTTTCTTAGAAAACAAAGAAACTTTTATCTTTTTGCTATTGATGCAAACCCTAAAATAAGATATAACAGAGTATTTGTCAGAGGTTCGGAAACAGACCACATTTCATACAAAATATTTGCAGATAATGAGAGTCGCGAAATGACTTCAAATAATCCAAACAAACAAAATTTGTCAAAATGTATTGAGATGGCTGATTATGTTTTTAATAATGATAAAAAAATTTCTTATTTATATAATCAGGTTGAAAATGTTCTAAAAAAAATAAGGCATTGTTAATTAAGTATAGATAAATCATTTATAAATAATAGATAAACTGATATATTAGCGACTTGTTGAAAAGATTGAAAAAATTATAGATAAGGACTTATAAAAAAATAATTTTTGCAATTATTTCAATCATTACAATTTTTCAATAATAATAAACTATATTTAATTAGCAATAACAAAAATGGAATAAAAATCATTTTTGTATAAAATTAAATAGTTATGGAAGAAAAGAATAAAAAAAAATATGTTCGTCCTACATGGGACAAATATTTTATGGAGATAGCTAATACTGTTTCTAAAAGGGCAACTTGTGATAGAGGCATGAGCGGATGTGTTATTGTAAGAGACAGGCAGATATTAGTTACCGGATATGTTGGGTCTCCAAAGGGATTGCCACATTGTGATGATGTAGGTCATTTGATGAGAAAAGTAATAAATGAAGATGGCAGTATATCAAATCATTGTGTAAGAACTGTTCATGCCGAACAAAATGCAATATGTCAGGCAGCACGGCTGGGCATTGCTTTAGAAGGAGCAACCTTATATTGTCGTATGACACCATGCAGAACATGTGCTATGCTAATAATAAATTGTGGAATAGTAAAAGTTATTTGTGAAAGAAAATATCATACAGGAGCAGAATCAGAAGAACTATTCAGACAAGCAGGCATTGAACTTAAATATTTCCATAATGAAGTTCAACAGTACGATAATCAATAAAGATTAGTGAATAAATATACTCTGCTTCGTAATAATTTGAGCTAATTTATCAGGCAGTTACCTGAAAACAATTATAATTTTAACATATAGCCATTAATTGTCATTAGTAGTCATTGATAGTCATTAACAATAAATGACGGCGAAGCCAAATGACTGTAATTTATTACGGTTCTACTAAGCTTGCCGAAGTGCAAAATATAACCTCTCAAAGTATAGTATCAAAGACAGTGGTTTTTTTAAGTCAAAATAAAATTACATCTTGTTTTTAGGATATTATACAAATTCTTCGCCTTTTCCAATTTTTACATCATTTACAAATTGACGAACACGTTGTTCGTTATTTTTACTACATACAAGTAAAATGTTATCAGAATCAACAACAATATAATCGTTTAGTCCTTCGAGAACAACTAGTTTTTCTTTTGGCATATTTATGATGCAGTTTGTTGTATCATACACCATAACTTTTTTTCCGGTGATAGAGTTTTTATCTTTGTCTTTTTCTTTCATATCATAAAGAGATTTCCATGTGCCAAGGTCTGACCAGCCAAAGTCAGAAGAGAATACATATACATTATCTGCTTTTTCCATTATTCCATAATCTATAGATATATTTTTACATACAGTATATGTTTCTTTAATAAATTTATATTCTTCACTTGTATTATATTTATCAATACCTTGTTTGAAAAGAGAATTAATTCCCGGTAAATATTTTTCAAAAGATTTTAAAATGCTTTTTAATGACCAGATAAAAATGCCGGAGTTCCACAAGAAATCACCACTTTTGACAAAAAATTTTGCTATTTCAAGATCTGGCTTTTCAGTAAAGGCCTTAACTTTTTTTATTCGTTTATCTTCAGAACAGTTATCACATTTTTTAAATTGAATATAGCCATATCCTGTATCAGGGCGATTAGGTTTAATGCCAAGAGTTACTAACCAGTCATTTTTTGCTGTTTCCTTTAAAGCAGAATTTATAATATCTGTAAAATTATCTTTTTTTAGCACAATATGGTCTGATGGTGCTACAATGATATTAGCATTAGGATTGATTTTTGAAATTTTATATGAGGCATAAGCAATACATGGGGCTGTATTTCTACGGGCAGGTTCACAGATAATTTGTTTTTCCGAAATGCCGGATATTTGTTCCATAACAAGGTCTTTGTAGATTTCGTTAGTAACAATATAGATATTTTCCTTTGGACATATTGGCAAAAATCGTTCAAAAGTTTGTTGAATAAGTGTTTCTCCTGTTCCAAGAATATCAATAAACTGTTTAGGATGAGATGTCCTGCTCATTGGCCAAAAACGGGTGCCAACACCACCTGCCATTATAATACAATAATTATTATTCATTTGTTTATATTTTGTTAATTAGTTTACCCTATGAAATGCAAAGTATTACATTATTAGTAGTAGAGACGAATCGTGACTCGTCTCTACTGTAAAAGTATAATTATTCCCTTACTTCAACAAGTTCAGTACAAGTGTGTCCAAAACTGTTGAGACGCAATGCTTTGTGTCTTTACCACTGTTTCAGCTTTGTTTCAGTAACTTGTGCTGTCAGGCAGTTGCCTGATCAGTATTAAATCTAAAATCTTAATTAATCAAGCAAAAATACAAAAAAATTAATTGTTAACAGGCAAAATTTTTGCTAAAGGATTAAATATATATATTTTATTATTATTAAGACAAATACATTTGTATCTTTTGCGTAATTTTTCTTTTGTTTTAAAAGTTCTCCCATCATCAATTTTAAAAATTGTATTTAGAGGAATATCTTCCAGGTAAATATTTTGTGTGTTTTTATCATACTTGTTTAAAACTCTATTTAATTCTATATCTGAACCGCTTGAAGCATACGTCTTTTTAAAATATTTTGTCAAAGCTTGTGATATATCATAAGGGAAAATGTTTTTATCAATAAAGTTATCCATTAATAATTTATATTCTGTTTTCCATTCTTTACTATGTGGTTTTTTTTTATTTTTGTATTTGTTCCAAATAATAAGATGTGCAATTTCATGAACAAGTATAATTAAAAATTCATATTTATTTAAATCATAATTAATGGAGATTCTATGTAATTTATTTTTTACAGGCGGTCTGTAATCGCCTAATTTAGAAGTCCTGCTTTTTGAAATTTTTAATTGAATATTATATTTTTTAATCCAATAAAAAATTATGTCTATTGAGTTTTCAGGTAAATATTTTGATAATGTTTCTTTATGTTTTTTTATTGATGAATTATACATAAAAAAGGTTGCTCTTTAAAAATTTAGAAAAACAAAAGTTAAAATTCATCATACTAAATAGAGTTTGTTCGTATTGTTATTGATTATTATTGCATTGTTATTGTGCCGATGGAACATTTTCCGACTCTTTTATCGGAATTGTTGACTGCTGATGGAACATTCCGTATTTATCGGAACTGTTGACCGGACAATAGTTTGTTTTATTATTACTTAAAAATGTATTTTTTTTATATTGATTTTTACCAAAAGTAGGGCAGGATGTACATTTATGGGGCTTAAAAATAGAGCAGGATGAAAGTAAATAGGATATAAATAGGATGGATAATAAAAGCAAATATTTTTTGTCTTTAAGCATAATAAGTTTTAATTAATTATTTAACGATAGTCAAAAAACGATTTATTTATAAATTTATTTTATAAAAATATTTATTTTAGCAAAAATATTTTAAATAATGCATATATTTAATAATTTAGGGAAATATTTTTTATTATTAGGCAAGGTCTTTCATAAGCCGGAGAAAGGTTCAGTATTTCGTAATCAGATTTTTGATGAGTTTGATAAAATAGGGATAAGTTCATTAGGTATTATTGCTGTTATTTCTATATTTATGGGAGCTGTTGCTGCTATTCAAACGGCTTTTAATATTGAAAGTCCTTTAATACCATTATATTTGGTAGGATTTACTGTGCGTCAAACTGTTATATTAGAGTTTTCTCCTACTGTTATTAGTTTAATTTTAGCTGGCAAAGTAGGATCTCAAATTGCATCAGAAATTGGTACTATGAGAATTACTGAACAAATTGATGCTCTTGATATAATGGGCATTAATTCTGCTCAATATTTAATATTACCTAAAATAGTAGCTTCTGTATTAATAAATCCTATATTGATTATTTTAAGTATGTTTTTAGGAATCTTTGGCGGATGGATAATTGCTGTTTCAACAGGACTTGTTAGCCCTAATAATTATATTGATGGGATACAACTTGATTTCAGAGTGTATGATGTTATTTATGCTTTGATAAAGACAGTGGTCTTTGCTTTTATTATAACATCTGTTTCCGGATATTATGGCTATAATACAAAAGGTGGAGCTCTTGAAGTGGGCAAAGCAAGTACTAAAGCTGTTGTTTACAGCAGCGTTCTTATAATATTATTTAATTTGATATTAACACAATTACTCCTTGCATGATTGAAGTAAAACACATATCAAAATCATTTACAAATTTTCCTGCTTTAAATGATATCTCTTTATCATTTTCTCAAGGAAAGACCAATTTAATTATTGGACAAAGTGGTTCAGGAAAAACTGTTTTGATGAAATGTATTGTTGGACTTTTGCAAATAGATGAGGGACAGATAATATTTAATGACAGAGTTTTTTCTGAAATGAAATTAAAAGAGAAAAGAAATGTTCAAAAAGAGATGGGTATGTTATTTCAAGGAGGAGCTTTGTTTGATTCTATGACTGTTGAAAAAAATGTTATGTTCCCTTTAACAATGTTTACACAAAAGACATTAGAGGAAAAAAGAGACAGAGTGAATTTTTGTTTAAGCAGAGTAAATCTCGAAAATGTAAACAATTTATTTCCTTCTGAATTAAGCGGAGGAATGAAAAAAAGAGTTGCTATAGCCCGGGCAATATCTATGAACCCTAAATATCTGTTTTGCGATGAACCGACTTCAGGATTAGACCCTAAAACAGCTGTTGTTATTGACAATCTTATTAGCGAGATTACTAAAGAATTTCAAACTACTACTATTATTAATACACATGATATGAATTCAGTTATTGAAATAGGAGATAAAATATCTTTTATTTATAAAGGACAATTATGCTGGGAAGGAAGTAAAGATGAAATATTAACTACTGACAATGAGGAAATTAACAAATTTGTTTATGCTACAGAATTGTTAAGACGTTTAAAAAAATAAATTTTTATTATATTTCCTCTATAAAATTTTATTTATTTCGTCACAATGCCTATATATTGCTTTTCATAATATTTTTGATAATCGCCGGAAGTTACATTTTTTAGCCAGTCATCATTTTTTAAATACCAGTCAATAGTTTTTTCTATACCTTTTTCAAAATCTATTACTGGTTTCCAATTTAATTCTTTTTGTAATTTAGAAGAATCAATTGCATAACGAAGGTCGTGTCCTGCTCTGTCTTTAACAAAGGTTATTAGTTTTTCAGATGTCTCTGGTTCGCGATTAAGTTTTTTATCCATTATTTCACATATTTTCCTAATCAAATCAATATTTTTCCATTCATTATTACCACCTATGTTATAGGTCTCGCCAAATTTTCCTTTATGAAAAATCAAGTCAATAGCTCTTGAATGATCTTCAACATAAATCCAATCTCTTATATTTTCACCTTTACCATAAACAGGTATAGGTTTATTGTTTTTAATATTATTAATACAAAGAGGAATTAATTTTTCAGGAAATTGGTATGGTCCATAGTTGTTAGAACAATTTGTAATAACAACAGGCATGTTATATGTATGATAATATGCCTTTACAATATGGTCAGAGCTTGCCTTTGAAGCGGAATAAGGACTATGTGGGTCATAAGCTGTAGTTTCTGTAAAAAAATCTTTTTTATTACTCAAAGAACCATAAACCTCATCAGTTGAAATATGATAAAAGAGTTTGTTTTCATACTTATCTTTCCAGTAGAATCTTGCAGCATTTAAAAGATTTACTGTCCCGAGAATATTAGTATTAATAAACTCTAACGGATTTGTAATTGACCTGTCAACATGGGACTCTGCTGCCAAATGAATCACTCCGTCAAATAAATACTTTTCAAATAATTTATATATAAATTTGTCATTTGTAATATCACCCTTTACAAACTCATAATTTTCATAATTTTCAATATCTTTTAAGTTAGCAAGATTACCAGCATAAGTCAATTTGTCTAAATTAATAATTTTGTAATTGTGATATTTGTTGACAAACAGTTTAACTAAATTTGAGCCAATAAAGCCTGCTCCACCGGTAATAAGTATTGTTTTTTTAAATTGTTTCATATATTTATATTTTTGTAATTAGTTAATAATTAACAAGGTTCAAAATTTCCAATTTCCAATTTCAATAATCAATAGACAATAATCAATTAGTTTGGTTTTAAATTTTTATTTGTTACAAATAAATGATTTTTATTATAAAAAATTATTTTATTAAGTATAATTCAGTATAAAAACTAATCAAGCCTATATAACTTACCGGGAAGGCTTCTTACAATACCTTGAAATTCTAAATTTAACAAAACAGCAGCAACTTTACCCATATTTAACTGTGATTTATTACATAGCCAATCAATACTGGATTCTCCATTATCCTTTAAAATATTAACAACAATTTTTTCTTCTTCACTAAGTTTCACAAACAATTCATATTGTTTTGAAAGTTTTGTTTTTTTTATTTCTTCCCAGCCCATAATATATTCAATATCTTTAGATGATTCAATAAGTGCGGCTTTGTTGATTTTTATCAAATGATTACATCCTTCCGAATATTTATCATCTGCTAATTTTCCGGGCACAGCAAATACATCTCTGTTATATGAATTTGCTATTTCTGCTGTAATTAATGCACCTCCTCTTTTAGCGGATTCAACAACTATAACAGCATCTGAAAGTCCGGCTATTATTCTATTTCTTTTAGGAAAATTTCCTTTATCAGGATTTGTTTCACTTAAAAATTCTGTTATTAAACCACCTTTGTCAAGCATTTTTTTTGCAATGGATTTATGAACATAAGGATAAATTCTGTCTAATCCATGCGCCAAAACAGCTACAGTATTCAAATTATTATCTAATGCTGCTCTGTGAGCACAAACATCTATGCCATAAGCCAAGCCACTTACAATTAAAACATTTTGATTTGCTAATCCTCTTACCAGTTCATTACAAACTCTTTTCCCATATTCAGTAGCTCTGCGAGTGCCAACAACACTTATTGTTTTATCATTATTTAAATCAGCATTACCTTTATAATAAAGCATTAAAGGACTATCAATACAATGCTTTAAACGATTTGGATATCCTGAATCTAAATAAAATAAAGGTGTAATATTATTTTTCTTTATAAATTTAATCTCTTTTTCAGCTCTGATAAGAACATCCTGATTAATAATTGAATTTGCAGAAGATTCTCCTATACCCGAAATTTTAAGCAGATTTTCCTTTTTCTCCTTAAAAACAGCTTTTATTCCTCCACAGTAATCAATCAATTTTTTACCATTGATACTTCCAATGCCTGGAATTAATGTTATACCTATTTTATATACTAACAAAATGTTATAATATTTTAAATTTTCAAAATTAAATTAAATATTTATATATTTGTGCTGTTATTTATTAAAAATATCTCTAATGAAAAATTTTTATTCTATCATATTTCTCTTATTATACTCTTTTTTAGCAGTTGCACAGCAGACAAATATAAGAGGACAGGTTATTGATGATAATACAAAAGAGACATTGGTCGGCGTTAATATTATACTTAATGACACTACAGGTGTTACAACTGATATTAGCGGATGTTATAATATTGAACTAAAACCGGGTAAATATACTCTTACATATAAATTTATAGGGTATTCCCTAGAAAAAAGAAATGTAAATGCAAAATCCGGTGAGACACAAATAGTAAATGTTAGAATGACAGAAGAGTCAAAAATACTTGATGAAGTTGTAGTAAGTGCCGGAAGATTTGAACAAAAAATATCGGATATTACTGTTTCAATGTCTGTAATAAGACCTCAGCAAATAGAGAATATGAATACAACATCAATAGAAGATGCTATTAATTATCTTCCGGGCGTAGATATTATGGATGGGCAACCAAGTATAAGAGGAGGAAGTGGATATAGTTTTGGAGCAGGTTCAAGAGTAATGGTTTTAATTGATGATGTTCCTATTATGTCGCCCGATGCAGGAGATATTAAATGGACTTCTATTCCTGTTGAAAATATTTCTCAGGTTGAAGTAATAAAAGGAGCGGCTTCTTCTTTATTTGGTTCATCTGCACTAAATGGAGTAATAAATATTCGTTCAGCTTTTCCAAAAGACAAACCTGAAACAAAATTTAGTTTATATAATGGCATATATATGAACCCTAAGAGAAAAGAACTTATTTGGTGGGGTAATTCTAATCCTATGTTTTCAGGAGCAAATTTTTTTCATAGCAAAAAAATTGGAAATCTTGATGTTGTTGTAGGTGCACATGTTTTTAATGATAATGGTTACAGAAAAGATGATAATCAAGAAAGAATGCGATTTAATGCAAAATTGAGATATCGTAGTAAAAAAATTACAGGATTAAGTTATGGAGTTAATTCAAATTTTGTGTATAATAAAAAAATAGAATTTATTATGTGGAAAGACGATACAACAGGAGGTTATATGCAAGCCGAGGGCTCAGCAATTCCTATGATAGGCACAAGAATAAATATTGACCCATATATTATTTATTACAATAAAAAAAAGAATAAGCATTCATTAAAAACAAGATATTACTTTATTGATAATACTTATAAAGAAGACCATGCAAAAGACAGTAGAGCAAATCTGTATTATGCTCAATATCAATATCAAAAAAAATTATGGTCAAATATGCACTGGACTTCAGGATTGTCCGCAACATATTCCGATAATATAGCAAATCTGTATGGAAATCATTATAGTTCTAATTTTGCAATGTTTACTCAATTTGATAAAAAATTTGATAAACTTTCATTATCCTTTGGTATGCGAGCTGAGTATTTCAGAATTGACTCTTCAGAAACTATTTCTAAAATGGATATATTAATTTCAGATGATACATTAAAACTTCCTGTAATTCCAGTTGTAAGAGCTGGCGCTAGTTATCAGTTAATGGAATATACTTTTCTCAGAGCATCATTTGGGCAAGGATTTAGATTTCCTTCAATAGCCGAAAAATATACATCAACAACTGTCAGTTCTTTGCGGGTTTTTCCAAATCCAAATCTGTATTTAGAGAAGGGCTGGAGTGCTGAAATTGGTGTTAAACAAGGACTGGAGATTAGTAATTGGACTGGATATATTGATATTGCAGGATTCTGGACAGAATACAAAAATATGATGGAATTTGTATTTGGATTTTACGATACTGCAACTTATGAGCAAATAGATCCTGCAAGTGGAAAACAGATAACATTAGATAATATGGGATTTCAATCACAAAATGTAGGTCATGCACAAATTACAGGAATTGATGCTTGCCTAACAGGAAAGGGTAAACTATTTAATATTCCTACTATAATTATGCTAGGTTATGTTTATACAAATCCTGTAGATTTAACAGTGGACAAAAGAGATACTACACAAAGCAATATGTTGAAATACAGATTTTATCATTCTGCAAAAGCAGATATGCAATTTGATTATAAACAATTATCTTTAGGGTTTAGTTATATATTTAATAGTTATATGGTAAATGTTGATGAAATATTTCTAAAGCCACTTTCAGGAACAACATATATAACGCCCGGATATAATGAATACAGAGAAAAAAATAATAAAGGATATAATGTTTGGGATTTTAGAATTGTATATAAGTTTAATGAAGATTCAAAAGTTTCAATAGTTTTTAAAAATATCTTTAATAAGGAATATATGACACGCCCTACAGATATCAGACCACCACGAAGCCTTACTATTCAATATGTTCTTAGTTTATAAAATTAATTACTGCTTTTAATAAGTTGTTTTGTAAAAATCTTTTTACCATTTGTAATTGAAAATATATACGTTCCATTTTTAATATCTGCTTCGGTAAAATTAAAATAATTTTTTCCTTTAACAGATTTAATTTTTTCTGTATAAACCGTCTCCCCTAAAATATTATATACATTTAATTTTATAATTTCAGATTTATTATTATAAAAACCAATATGTATTTGTGTGTTAAACGGATTTTGAATATTATCTATAAAAGCAAATTCTTTTGTTGAAAAATCATTTATTCCACTTGGTTCATTAATTGTAATTACAAGAGAAGTGTCATCTGATTGTTCCGGGGCAGCAACAGGAGTTCCAAGAATATTAATGTATGGTATTACCCTGACATTTAAGTTATAAACTCCTGCGGTTGTTGGCGTTCCGCTTATCAAAACACAATAAGAATTATAAGCAAACATCTCTGTTGCGTTAGCTTCATAAGTTAATCCTGGAGGAATGTTATCAACTCCTGCAATTTCAATTTTTACTATTGTAACAGTTCCTTGTCCAAGATCTGCTTCATAAGGAGGAATAATAGTTACAACCTGACTGTAAGGCACGCCAACTGTTCCATCAGGTAGAGAATCAGGACAAATTTGACCTGATTTACAACTATCATTAACAATATCAACGCATCCAGGATCAGGAGTGCATTGTGCCTTAACATTATTTACCAAGGAAAATAAAAAAATAGCAGCAAAAAAAGAGAGAATTTTTTTCATAATAATAAGTTTTAATGAATTTATGGCACCTTTAAAAATTAATTTTTTTGATGCCGTTAATTTGACACAAAAATAATACATAATTTCTGATGACCAAATTTTTATTTGATTTTTTTTTAATTTAGATGAATTAAAAACGCTTTAATATAATTTTATGCATTGTAAATTTAATTAGTAAGTGCGACAGAATTAAAATATTTTGATAATTTTGCAAAATATCGGCGGACGAATAGTTAACAAAAAATTTGAGCAATAAAAAAAATATATTATTATGCCCTTTGGACTGGGGTATTGGACATGCAACACGTTGCGTTCCTTTAATTAAAAAATTAATAGAAAATGATGCTAATGTAATCATTGCAGCAGATAAACGACCGCTTGCTTTTCTAAAAAGAGAGTTTCCTAATCTAAAATTTATTAAACTATCCGGCTATAATATTTCATATTCGCGAAAAGGCAATATGGTATTAAAAACACTTTTGTCAATACCTAAAATCTTATTTGGTATCTGCAAAGAGCATAAATTATTAAAATATATTATCAATATATATAATATTGATGTGGTAATATCTGACAACCGTTATGGTTTATGGAATAAGAATATAAAAAGTATTTTTATAACGCATCAGATAATGATAAAATGTCCTAAAAGTATAAAGTTTATAGAATTTTTTCTTTTTCATTTAAGCAAATTTTTTATTACTAAATATGATGAATGCTGGGTGCCTGATTATAAAGGTTCAATAAATCTTTCCGGTGATTTATCTCATAAATATAAAGCTCCTTCAAATACTTATTTTATAGGTCCTTTATCACGATTTTATTCTGATAATGACAAATCTTTAGAGCATGAAATAAAATATGACTTATTGGTTATACTATCAGGTCCGGAACCACAACGAACAATATTGGAAGAAAAAATATTATTTCAACTTAAAAATAAATGTTCAAAGTTAAATACTGTAATAGCAAGAGGAATAACAGAAGAGGATAAACAATATAATATTTCTGAAAACATAAAAGTATTTTCACATCTTGAATCAGAAAAAATGAAATATTATATACAAAGGTCTAATCTTATTGTTTGCAGACCAGGATATTCAAGTATTATGGACATAATTGCTTTAGGAAAAAATGCTGTCTTTATTCCAACACAGGGACAAACAGAACAAGAATATCTATCTGAATATTATCTAAATAAAAACATATTTTTTACTACATCACAAAACAATCTAAACTTAATGGATGCTGTAAAACAATCTGATTATTATTCCGGCATTTCTTTTAATATTAATTATAATGAAGATATTTTTGATAAACGAATTAAAACTTTACTTAAGGGGACTTAATAAATTAATATAATAAACTATTTAATTATTCTGATAAAAAAGTTATTTTTGCAGATAAATAATTTTTAAACAACAAATAGTTATAATGTTCAGTGTTTTAATCAGAGGATTTTTTTTAAAATTTATAAAATTTTGTGTTGTAGGATTATCAGGATTAATAATAGATTTTGGGACTACTTATTTATGCAAAGAAAAATTAAAAATTCAAAAATATATATCAAATGCTATTGGTTTTATACTTGCCGCAAGTTCAAATTATTTTTTTAACAGAATATGGACTTTTCAAAGTCATAATCCACAAATAGTTGTTGAATATTCAAAATTTTTAGCTATCTCTATTATTGGCTTAGGAATTAATAGTTTGATATTATGGATATTTGTCAGTAAACTAAAAATAAATTTTTATATATCTAAATTTTTTGCAATAGCAGTTGTTACTATATGGAATTTTTTGGCAAATGCATTTTTTACTTTTAATATAATGTAAGGAAACTAATAAGTTTTAGTCATATCTTCAGGAATACAAATGATATAATTTGCTTTATTTAAAAATGCTTTATTGAGGGTCTCTGTGTTTTCCTGTTCAACAGAAGTAATAGTAAGAATGTTTAAATCTTTTTTTTGTTTTATATACCAAACGATTCCTTCAAAATTGTCAGAATGATACGAGCCATTATAGTGAAGAAATAATTTCCCTTTTGCAAAATTTTTTAATATAAAATGAGCCATAGTAGCATCTTTTATTGCCTGTGCTTTTGGTAAGTTTGAGATATCATAATCTTTGCCAATATGTTTCATTTGTCCCATTTTTAACATTTGTTTATAACAGTTAAGTTCTGTATCATATTTTACAGGTAAAGGAGCAATATATTTTTTTGCATTATCACTTAAATTATCTAATCCTTCAAATCCTTTTGAATTAACAACAGAAGCATATCGTCTTGGAATGTTAGTACCAATAAATTTTAATTTATTTTTTTTGGCAAAAGTAAGTAATGGTTTATAGTCGGTTTTGTAATTAGGCCAAAGTTTTGCTTCTGACTCAAAAGTGCTTTCTTTTATCTCTTCATTCAGATATTCATTTATAATAAGCTGATTATCTGTCTCAAACATTTCTGCACCGAGAATAAGATTATCTTTTTTTAATTTATAAAGGTCTTTTGTAAGTTCCAGTTCCAGCCAATGGCATATAGGATTATTGTGTAACTCGCCAAAAAAGACAATATCTGCATTTTGGGCTTTTTTTAGTAATTCATGATAATTTGATTGCTCACCTTTTGCGTCAAATATTCTATATGCGGGCTTATCGCTGTTCATAGCAATAACAAAAAAAAACAAAGATATTAATACTGATTTCATAGGTTTATATTTTTGTAATTAAGTAATTATATTTTTTTTATTTCACGCAAAGACGCCAAGTCGCAAAGATTTTTTTATGTATTTATATTTCCATAATTAGTTGATATTTAGTTGTTTATACCATTGGGTCAGTCATTCGTCAGTAGCCGAACATGGTTACCTGATGGCATTTATATTGTTATTAGTCATTGATAGTCATTTGTTCGCTTCGCTCACGTCATTGATTGTCATTAACCATATAACAATTTAACCATTTTACAATTTGCATTTTTGCATTTATAATCATCCACTTGTGTCCAATTTTTTTGGTCATGGATGTTTCATAGGTTTATATTTTTGTAATTATATTATTAGTAGAGACGATTCGTGAATCGTCTCTACTGTAAAATTATAATCATTCCTCTGTGTTTATACCGTTGGATTAGGCAGTTGCCTGACGACATTTATATTTTTAACAAGATAAAAGCATAAAGTTCAAAACTCACATTTCATCAGGCAACTGCCTGACACTGTCAGGTTATCCGTCTTTTTTTAATTCATAATTCATAATTCATAATTGTTTACGATTGTTTTTGGTTATGAATATTTTATTCTTTTTTTAGTCCTTTTGCTTGAAAATTAAGAGGTAATATGTTTTCAATACCATCAATTATATAAATTTTGCCTGTTTCTCCCATCATAATAACTCTGATTCTATTTTTATAATGTGTTTCATATTCAGCCATCACTTGTCGGCAAGCTCCGCAAGGAGTTATGGGAGTATCAATTTTAAAATTTTTAGATTTTGCTGTTATTGCTATTGATTTTATAGGAATATTAGGATGTTGAGCAGAAGCAGCAAACATAGCAACTCTCTCTGCACATAATCCCGAAGGATAAGCAACATTTTCCTGATTACTTCCTTTTACAACAACACCATTATCAAGTAAGACAGCTGCACCAACTTTAAAATTTGAATAAGGAGAATATGATGAATCAACTGCTTCCTGTGCAGATTTAAGAAGATTTCTGTCCTGAGCATTTAGCTCACTAATAGAATCATATTCATTAACAAATATATTTAAAATTATCTTTTTCATTATAAATAATTTAATAATTATAAAGCAAACTTACATAAAAAATCGCAGATATTTTATAAAAAAAATAAACTAAAAGTTATTTACCGGACTCATTAGATTTTCTATAATAATAATTGGCTTTTTCTAAATCTCCTTTTTTTTGAAAATAACTACTTAAAATAATACATAATTTACGATTATAAGGATATTTTACTACTGCTTCCTCCCAGTATGATACTGCTGTTACAGTATCAGCTTTCATAAAATAATAATTGCCTATATTAATATAAGGAACGTAAGAATTAGAATCTATTTTCATTATCCTTTTATTCAAATTAACAGCCATATCTAATTCACCTGCTTTATTATATAAACCGGCAAGCTGCGATATAGCATCTATAAATTCAGGATTTAAGTCAATAGCTTTTTTATAATGTTTTATTGCTTTTTTATAATCATTTAACATCTGATAACAATATGCCAAATTAGCATAAGCCATATAATTTTCAGAATTCGCTTTAATAGATTTTTTAAAATATAATAAAGACGTATCATAATCTTTGTAATAATTCAAATAAACAGTACCTAAACTATTAAATAAATAAATATCTGTCCTCGGATATATTTTGAGAGCTTGTTTAAAATGTTTTATTGATAATTCTACATCTTGTTTTATTTGCTTTCTTGCCTGTTCTATTTCTATATTATTCCTTGTTTTGTTTTGAATATCCTGATCAAGTTTAATAATATTATTTTCTGCATTCATCATTAAGGCACCAGCATATAATCCATTTGCTTTTACAGAATTTTTGAGATATTTGATATCGTGAGAATAAAGAGTTATGCTATCTTTCCAGTTTCTGTTGCGCGCTATTGTCTTAACAGTATAAGGTATTAATATGATAAGTAATACACAGATTAATTTGTATTGTGATTTGACAGGAACATATTTTTTTTGCAAATCAATTTTTAAGATTTTAAATAATAAAAACGCTAATATTATACAAAATCCAAGCGAAGAAAAGTAAACAAGTCGTTCACCAACAATTCCTGTTACAAGAACTAATATATTTGAAAATACTGATATTGTGAGCAGATAATATAAAATAGCAAATGATAATATATGCTTTCTCTTAAAATTAACTATTGCATAAATAAATATTGACAGATAAAAAACAAAAGATATTATCACCCATACATTTGACCAGTTGACAACAGGAATCATATTATATCCGTAATAAAATCTTAAAGGATGTGGAAATATCAATAATTTTAGATAAAACAATAAAACATAAAGCCCTGTTGAAATTCTGATAAATATATTTTTTTCATCTACTAATGGATTTTGCCAAAAAAATATTTGTGAATCATCAGGAAGTAAATAAAGCTTGGGAACAAATATTACTATTATAACAGTTATTGCCAGCAAGGCAAATAAAATAATTGTTTTTTTTAAAGAGGTCTTTGTAAAAAAATATATAACAAGAGGAATGATTATAGCAAAAGTGATAGCATTTTTTTTTGACAAATAAGCAATGATAAAAGACAATAAACCTAATAATATGTTTGTAATCTTTTGATTTTCAGTATATTTAACAAATAGATATAATGCTATCAATGAGAACAGAAAGCTCAACAGTTCTTCACGATTTTTTAAACTGCATACAACTTCTGTATGAACAGGATGAGCAAGAAACAATAATGTTATAGCAAGAG
>Ga0265594_1001672_pt1 | contig 16980 bp, 14 predicted proteins | sample saktaG_11_FD_190147 | JGI IMG/M metagenome (GOLD analysis project Ga0265594, IMG submission 190147) | Saline water microbial communities from Sakinaw Lake, British Columbia, Canada - sak_2011_5_24_80m | ecosystem: Environmental > Aquatic > Non-marine Saline and Alkaline > Saline ... | reverse complement strand
CCTACGGAACAAAACACACTCTAACAGAAAGTAAAAACAAAAAAATGACAAAAATGAGATGAAAATCTGATGATTTTCACTTCACTTGTGTCATTCTAAATTAAAAAGGGAATTTGGCGACGGAGCCTAAAAGTACCCTTTGCCATGTTGATCCCTCACTTAGTTATGTTATGGTTATTGTACAGAACATATAGTGTATTTATATCACAAAATTGTATTTTTGTCAATAGCCAATGGGCGATTCAGGGGGATTAATCATCTATTGACAAAACCTCCAAAATGTGCTATAATATATGGGTAAGTTGAATTTTTTTGTAAAATTTTTGGCTAAGATTAGCCAAAAATTCTTTTCCACAACCGTCTATTGACAGGTTTTTTAATTTATGATACTATGTAGTTAATCCACAGACAGTAGCTTCCCGATTAAATCGGGATTAAATATGCTACCTAGGAATCTAAATTTCAGCTATAGGCTGGAGAAGGTCGAAGATTCTCTTGAGATTGTGGTGAAAACCACATTTTTTATTTGCTAAAATTGATATTAACTTAGGAAACTTAGTTAACTTAATCAACTTAGCAAACTTAGTTAAATTTATGGCAAAAACAAAACAACAAAAAGAAGAGGTAATAAAAATATTGGCGGATAATATAAAGAATTCCAAATCCGTAATATTTGCCAACTTCCAAGGTCTAAAAGTAAAAGAATCCGATGAATTGCGCCAGAAATGTCGTGAACAAAATATCGGTATCTTGGCCAGCAAAAAAACTCTAGTTCAAAAAGCTTTGGCTGAAGCTGGTTTGGAAGTTGATGCTGGATCTTTTGCCGGAGGTGTCGCTGCTTTTTTTGGCGGAGACGATGAAGTTGCCCCAGCTCAATTGGTGAGTAAATTTGCCAAGACCCACGAAGTTGTTAATTTCTTCGGCGGAATATTAGAAGGAAAATTCATTGACGCCAACAAAGTTAATGAATTGGCCAAATTGCCAAGCAAAGAACAACTTTATGCTCAATTGGTTGGTACTATCAATGCGCCAATCTCTGGTTTTGTAAATGTACTGGCTGGAAATATTAGGAATTTAGTGAGTGTTCTTAATAATATAAAAGAAGCAAAAGCTTAAAATTATATTCAGATTTCCGGATAATCCAGATTGACGGATATTGTTTAAAAAATCTGTAAATCTGGATTATCCGTATATCAGGATATAAAAAACTTAATTAAATTAACTTAAATACATAATACTATGTCAGAAGAAAAAAAAGAGGTCGTAGTACCTAAAAAATTTCAATCTCTAGTTAGTGAGATTGAGAAAATGTCTGTCCTTGATTTGGCAGAACTTGTCAAAATCTTGGAAGATAAATTTGGTGTTTCAGCTGCTGCTCCAGCTATGATGATGGCTGCTCCAGTTGCTGGTGGTGATACTGCTGTTGCTGAAGAAAAAAGTGAATTCAACGTTGAATTGACAAGTGCTGGTGGTACCAAAATTGCTGTTATCAAGGTTGTGAAAGAAATTACAGGACTTGGTCTGGCTGATGCCAAAGCATTGGTAGACGGAGCTCCAAAAGTTATCAAAGAAGGTGTAGCTAAGGCTGAAGCTGAGGAAATGAAAAAGAAGATTGAAGAAGCCGGTGGTGCTGTTGAACTCAAGTAAACAGTTAAACACGCAAACATTTAAACACTCCCAGAGATGGGAGTGTTTTTTATAAAGAAGTGTTAATTACTTTGAATTATCAGCACAGACTGATGCCCTATGGGTACGAAACTAACAAAAACCTGTCATTGCGAGGAGCGAAACGTAGTGGAGCGACGCGGCAATCCCATACTTTAACGCTATGGTTAGTGTTTTAAAGACTGGGATTGCCACGTGATAAGTCCTCTTTCAGGGACTTATCGCTCGCAATGACAGCATTTTCGTAATTCAAAGTAATTAGAAAAGTAATTTAAAATTAACATCAAAATAAATAATATTTTTATTCAGTAATAGCATTTTTCATTCTACTTACCATTATTATAGAAAATAATAAAATACCGGCACCGATAAATTGGGTGGTGTTCATGATTTTTCCGTGGATAAAATATTCAAATATTACTGCCGATAATGGGAGTCCAAGTTCGGCAATAGTGGAAACTGAAGCCTTGGTGTGTTTTAAGCCAAAGTAATAGAGAAGCATAGCGACTCCGCCAGAGCTAAAAATGATTATAAAAAGATAAGTCCATTGCAAACTAGTGATGCTTGGTATAGCTGTATATCCGCCAGTGCCCAACATAAAAATTAAGACAATCAAAGAGGTAAAACCAAACCGTAGATAAGTGCCAATGCGGAAATTAGTATCCTTGAGGGCGCCTTTGCTAAAGACAGTTGATGCACCCCAACACAGAGCTGCCAAGAGTCCAAACATAGCCGCAACAGTGGTTTTGTCGCCAGTATTGAAATTGGGGACTAATTCTGGAAAGGCCACGGCATAAGCACCAATCAGGGCTAAAATAGCATAGCCAAAGAATTTTTTTGGTAAACGTTCTTTTAGTAATAACCAAGCTAAAAAAATTGCAAAGATTGGTTGTAGTTTTTGCATTAGAATCACAGCCGAAAGATTGGAAAAATTTACATAAAATAAACCTTTGGTAATGGCCAGTGTTCCTAGAGCGCCACCAAATAAAGCTACCAAAAGAAAATAAAGATAACCCTGTTTGGTGATCTGTTTTAATTTTTTTCTTTCATAAATCAAAAATGGAATCATAATCACAAAAGCAATCATGTGTTCCATAAAAACCACAGTGGTCACAGGTAATGAATAAAGAGCAGGTCGTAGAACTACGCCATCCAAGCCCCAGAGAGTAGCAGCCAAAGCTATCATCGCTGGGAAAATCCAGAGGTGTTTTTTCATAAATAAAAAATAAAGAGAGGGTTTTCCTCCAAACCTCTCCATTAATTAAAAATTAAATTTATAAATTTTGTTATTATCTAAAATATAAATTGTTTTATTTTCTTCTTTCACAAGCATGCTGGTAGGATTTTGCCAATCATTAGCTGTATATTGATTCAGCATCTTGCCTGTCTTGTCCAAAACAACGACCCGTTTGTTCGTGCTTTCTAATATGTAAATATTTTGTAAGCCGTTGTATGTCCAAATTTTAATTGGATTGTCTAACACAGGGTCAAGTCCAGTGACAAAAAAATCTTGTTTTTTTCCACCAGACATTTTTATAATTTCTCCATTTTTTTTGAGGATAAATAAGTCGCTATCAACAGCTAGAGAAACAGCGTCGGTAACATCAACATTATCATCTGTAATCCAAGTCGTACCTTTGTCATAACCAGTTTGGGTTTGGTTGTGGCGATAGATTTGATTGTTGGTGGTATCTAAGGAGTAGAGTTTTCGGTTGTAAACAAAAATATCAGCTAGAGAAACATTTTCGTTGGCAAAGGCAATATCTTTGGCAGTCAGCAAAGACGATTCCTTGTCGTATTCAGCAATTCCAGCAGTGTCGGTAATAAAGACAATCATATCTTGTTCTTTGGGGGTTGAAGCTGATGAAAGGTGGCCAATATTATTGTGTTCTTTGTTTTCAATATCTTTGTTAATCAAATTTATTTTATAAAAAGTTGTGTCTTTGTCGCCGTAAGCAATTAAAGTGTTGTCTATTTTGATTAATTGTGAGGTGTCGGCATTACCATTTGATTGAGTCAAGTCGGCAATTATTTCTGGTGTAACTATGGAAATTTTTCTGAGTTTCATCAGAACCGAATCAACTTCGCTTGAGAGTTCTAGGGCTTTGTCTTTTTCTTTTGTGCTACTTTGGGGTAGTTCTTCAATAGTTTTTTTGGCTTCTTGCAATAGAGTCAGGGCCCGTTCGTTGTTATTATAAATAATACTAGCATCGGCGGCATTTTTTTTGTCAACGATTGATTGAATTTGGTTGTTGTAGGCTTGTTTGTTGGCTTGCCAATTTTCTTTTACTTTATAAATTGTAATACTACCTAGAAAAATAAATATCAATATAATTGCAGAGACAAAAAGAATCTTACTGATAGTTGGTAAATCATAAAATTTTTCTTTTTTTTCATGAATATTATTTTTGAGGTTTTTTATTACGTCCTGACGTTTTTTATCTTTGTTGGTTATTAACAAAATAATTAATATCGTACCTCGGCCAATTTTGATGGCTAGTTTTTTTAATAATCGAAAAGAACCAAGTACGCCCAAAACAAGTGCTCTGCCCAAGGTGATCAAAATAGTATTGAAAATTGAGTCTTGTTTTTGTTCTTGTCGGTTGCGAAAGTTTGTTTCAATATTGCCTTTTCTTTTTGGTGATAAGATTGGTTCCTCAACTTTTTTTTCTCTGTTTCTGTATTTATTAATTTTTTTCTTGACGCCCCGCAATAGAGGAGGGGACATAATTTCTTCAGTATTTCTTTCTTGTGTAACTAATTTGTTAATGGATGCATCTGATCCTTTTTGGGGGTAGACAGATGAAAAGTTTGGTTTGATTATGTCACTTGGATAATGCATAAAAATTCCCCCAAAAGATATATTACTATCCAAATCATGTAATATTTTTTGAATATGGTCAGTAGCTTGGGTAGTGCTTCGGGTATGAATAATTTTCTTTATGTGTTCGCTAGTAAAATAATCTGTGACGTGTGGGGTGGCTACATATAGAGTGTCAGTTGTATTTATATTTCCTTGGATAATGGAAGAAAAAAGTTGCTCTTGTCCGGTCAATTCTAATTCTTGATCAGCCATTATATCAATTTCTTCTAGCTCTCCGGCTTTGTTTTTGAAAAATAAAACAACCTGCGGATTGCCGTGGTAGGCAAAAGAAATTTCATGATTGCGGATAACACCCACCAAACAATGAACAACTGAATTTTTATATTGTAAAATATGGTGTCCGCGTCTGTTTATATATTCCAAAGTAGCTTCAAATGGATCGTGACTTTCGTCTTTGTCAATTTCGTAATAGCCAGACTCCAAATCATCAATCATTTGTTGTAAATGTTCAATTTGTTCCAGTGGACCGTTATTGATTTCTGCCAAAGCAAAAAAATAGCCTTTTTTTCTTTCTTCGGCATTGCTTGGCTCAGTAATATGGAGCAAGACATGTGATTTTTCTTGGTTGTTGCCTTCAACGAAAAATTCTTGTAATTCTAAAATGTCTGACATATAGGATAAGTCAAAAGTCTAAAGTCTAAAGTCTCACCTGTCGGCAAGCACGGTAAAAGCTGTTTAGAACTTCCACCTTTCAAACTTGCAATTTATCTGCATAGACATTATACTATATCTGCCAATATTTGCCAACTTTTTTATGGCAACTTTAAGAGGTCACCTTAGGCTTTATACTTTAGACTTTTGATTTAAATATATGCTTGAACAACTATTTGGTTCAAAGACCAGATACAATTTATTAAGGAGTTTGTTTCGCCAACCAGATAAACCTTTTTTTGTGCGTGAGTTGTCTCGTTTAGTGGATGTACAAATTAATGCGATTAGGCGTGAATTAGAGCTCCTGCTTAATCTTGGAATTCTCAAAGAAAAAGAAGTGGAAGCAACTGACAAATCAGTTCAAGGTTCCACACTACGTAGATATTATGTTTTGGACAGAGAGTCTCTTTTGTTTCCTGAATTACAAGCCCTACTTTTAAAAGTCAAGATTTTGGGTGAGCAAGAATTTATAAAAGAAATTTCCAAAAAAGCGGGGGATATCTCTTTGTTTGTTTTGACCGGTAAATTCACTGGCCGAGAGGGGATGCCGAGTGATTTGCTGTTGGTCGGCAAAATAAAAGAAAGAACATTGGCTAATATTATTTTTGAATATGAAAAAGATTTTGGTTTTGAAATAATGTACACAGTTATGACTGAACAAGAATTTAATGATCGTCGTCATGTGATGGATAAGTTTTTGTATTCTATGTTTGAATCGGAGAATTTGAAGGTGATTAATAAGTTGAACGTCTAGTAATTAACATTCTAATTACGAAACCACTTTTAGTTGTGTCATTGCGAGACCTGATTCGCATCAGGGTGAAGCAATCCCAGACTAGTGGCAACGTTGCTAGTGCATTGGGATTGCTTCGTCATGTATTCTCATTCCTCGCAATGACACGTATTTGGTAATTCAAGATAATTCGTATATTTATCATTTATGTACCTACTCATCAACCTTTCGGTCAAAGATACAATTCATTTGGCTTTGTTTGATGAACAAAGTATTGAACACAAAAAGTACTCTGGAATGAACAGAGAGCTTTTAAGTTGCATTGATAATTTTTGTGGGGAAGTCGCTAAAACTCCCCTCTCCTTCACAAGGAGAGGGGCAGGGGGTGAGGTAAACGTCGAAGGTATTATGATTGTAGTTGGTGCAGGTAGTTTTACTAGTACTCGGATTGCCTGCGTCGTGGCCAATACTTTTGCTTATGTTTTGCAAATTCCGCTTTTGGCGATTGGCGAAGATAAGATTGAGAGCGTGCAGAATTTAATTCCAAAATTATTACAACAACCCAAGGGGCAATATATTTCTGCGACTTATTCAGGGGAGGCGAATATCGGAGTGAAGAAATTGAGTAATTAGTAATTTAGTAATTGAGTGTTATGGTTATTGAGGAGATGGTAAAATTAGATTGGACAAAACGATGGAGTGGACCTTTCAGACTATTTGCATGTTCTTATTGGGGAGAACAATATATTACAACTAATAAAAAAGTTTTGGGAAAAGGCTTTAAAAATATTCTTTTTTTGCATAAGGCCGGAGTCACTAGTCTTTATCGAATTATTTCAGAAACTAATGTATTGGGTCAATTTTTAGTCGAAGAGATAGTAAAAGATCCAGAGATTTTTATTGTAAGATCAAATAAACTTAAAAAGTATGCTGATGAGTTGTATGAGTTATTTAATGAACCTTTGGGAAATTTTTTAAATATAGATAAATTTTTACGATTTGAAAAAGTTTTTGACAGTTATCATGCTATGGCAGTTTTTAATAATACTATAGTTGAATATTTGTCAGAAGATCTGATGAATAAATACGAAAAAAAATTAACTGAGTTGAGGGTTTATACTGAATCAATATATAGTGAAGCTGAGATTTTTTTTAGAGCTTTGACCAATTATGTATCTCAAATAGAAAAACGAGATCAATTATCTTTTCAAGATTTATTTCATGACGAATTTAAAATATATCTCGAGAAAAATATTCTTCCAAGCGCTACAGAACTTGACGAGAGATATACGTGGTCTGGTCTTTATTTTGATGAATCGGGTAGATACATTTTAAATTCAACGGAGGCTTTGTATATTGAAAATAAATTATTTGAAAAAGAAAATAATGTTTTGAAAAAAGAAGTATCTGGAAAAATGGCGTCTCCGGGTAAAGTTCGGGGGATTTGTCGTGTTATACCTCATCCAAATCGTATTTTGGAGTTTAACGATGGTGATATTATAATTACAGGTATGACTCGTCCCAATTTTGTTCCTCTAATGAAAAGAGCTGGTGCAATAGTGACTGATGCGGGTGGTATACTTTGTCATGCCGCCATCGTGTCGCGGGAATTAAAAAAACCTTGTATAATAGGCACGCAAATAGCCACTAAAATTTTCAAAGATGGCGATATAGTAGAAGTAGATGCGGACAAGGGGATTGTGAGAAAAATATAATAAAAATGCAAGCGCCCCGATGTCGTAATGACCATCGGGGCGTTTTAGTACCTTGTTGTTGGTGTGAGAAGGTGGGGGGGGCGGTCAGATCTCGTCTTTCCCCACTCCAACATTGCCGTCTTCTGCGATCGGCACAATCGACTCAATCCTTCCGTCGTAATTTCTGACGGCATAGACCGAAGTCGATTTCATGCTGTTGGGATAACCAGCATGATTCAGACCGATCATGAGTGGTCGACCAGCACAGACGACCGAGCCGGGACGGAGGTTGGCAATCAGTTGCACAGCTGCCACTGATTCATCTTCCACCGTGGTGTTGACTCCTTTTCCGTGGAGCACCTCAGTTCCATCGGCAAACACGATGACTTTTTGTCCATCGCGGTTGTCGAGGCTGTCTGGTCCACCGGCTACTGCCGTGAATCGGGTGATCTCAAGCCCCAAGGCCTTGGCCACATCAAAATGGCGTTTGCCAGTGCCAGAGATGACATCGATTCCGTCCATTCTTGTCGGGAAGAGGGCTTCTCTCAGCTTTCGGATCTTGTCGAATCCCTCTTCGGTCATTCCCGGATTTGGTCCGGAGTGTTTGTCACCATGGGTGACGATGAATGAAATTCCCATTCTGCTGTCCTCCATCATTTGACCTCCACCAATCTTGAAACACATGTTTCAGATCAGTTTAAAGGTGTTGTTCAAAGGTACATAAAATCGAAAACCGAGTCTCGTTTGAGATTTGGTTTATCAGATTTTAATATAAAATTATACCACTTTTTAGCATTTTTGTCAAGGGGCTTTGAATCTGGTCTAATTTGAGCCAAAAAATGGCTTAAATTAGACAATAAATAGAATTTATGTTAAAATAATTTGGTATGTTTCCTAAAAATCAATCACAAATCCTCTCGCTTCCTTGGGAATATTATATTTCTCGTAATTTGCCGATTTGGCATGATGAGTTAACTTTTTTGCACAACAATGGTAAACGTGGGTGGCCGGCGTATAAATTACCAGCGAAATATATACAGGCGCGGGTACACCATGGTGACTTGAGCGATTTTTATAATTTACCAGACGGTAAGTATGGAAGAAAAAAATTAAATCAGGCTTTGTTAGAGAATTTTTCTAAAAAATCATATTGTGATTTTTTAATAAAAAAATATAAAAGCAATGGACAGAAATTTTTACGATTGGCGTGTAGGCTTAAATTAAATGAGAAATCGTTTGCTGAATTTTTTGCTTTTTATGGTTTATCTTGCGTGATGTTGGATGTAACGGCTTTTGGAAGCAAGGTTGTGACAAATAAAATTTTAGAATTACTTGGTGATTGTCCAAATCAATCAGAGATTTTTGCGCGTTATGCTAAATCAAAAATGTTTTCACCTACGCAAAAAATGGAGCGGGAATTGATGAGTCTGCATGGTAGGAAGATTGACATCAAGTTAGAGGCAAAGCGATTGCATAAAAAATATTGTTGGATTCCAATTAGTTTCGTCGGTGAATCATGGGATGAAAAGCATTTTATTGATTTATTGAAAAAGTATCACAAGTCAGATTGTCAAACAGTCACCAAATTAAACACTAAAATATCACTGGAGATGAGACATTATTTAAGCACACTCGGTGTGATTGCTGGGTTGAATGAATATCGTAAAGGAATTTTTAGCCAAGTGAGTTGGATTATTCGACCACTGTTGGATAAACTTGCGCGCGAAAATAAATTGGATTCTTGGAAAGATATCAATTTGCTAGCACATCAAGAAATTTTGGATTTAATTAGTGGTAAAAATGATTACCAGAAAGATTTAGTAAAAAAAAGGCGCGAATTGTGTATGATTTACACTTCTGATTTGTATAAAGTAGATTTTTTGTATGGCAAAGATGTATTGGAATTTGAGAAAAAATTTAAACCATCAGCACAAGGTGCCAAACAGGTCAGCGGAGTTGTTGCCAACAAAGGAAAAGTTATGGGTGTGGCAAAAATAATTTCTGGTCCGATTGATTTTTATAAATTTAAACAAGGCGAGATTTTAATTGCTAAAATGACCTCGGTTGATTTTTTGCCAATAATGAAAAAGGCATCTGCTTTTGTTACCGATGAAGGTGGTCTGGCTTGTCACGCAGCGATTATTTCACGAGAATATAACATTCCTTGTGTGATTGGTACTAAAAAGGCGACGGTAGTTTTTAGAGATGGTAATATTGTTGAAGTCGATGCGGAAAAGGGGATTGTGAGGAAAATATAAAATAATTTTAAATTGCAAATAGTCTAGGTTTTGTAACTTGTATCTTGTATCTTAAACAATTATGTTATCAGATTATCAAAAATATCGTTTTTACGAAATGTTACCAGGTTTATCCATCTGGCTTACTTTGATTTTATCAATTTTTTTGTCATTTGTTCGGCCGATGTGGATGATTTATTTCATTATTTTATTTGATATTTATTGGGTTTTGAAAGTGGCTAATTTTGCTTTTTATCTTACTTTATCCTGGTCTCGTTTTCGTACGACAAAGAAGATTGATTGGAAAGACAAACTTCATCACGATTTAGATAATTGGCAGGATAAACATCATGTTGTTTTTCTTACTCTTTATAATGAAGGTTGGGATGTAGTTGAGACAGCTGTTCAGAGTGTTTGCGATGCGGTTTATGCACCAGAAAAATTTGTGATAGTTGTGGCAGGAGAAGCTAAAACGGAAGATCATTATCACGATATTTTGTCGCGAATACAAAATAAATTTGGTAATTGTTTTGGTGATATTGTTGGTACTTTGCACCCAATTGATTTAATGGAAGAAATTTCTGGCAAAGGTTCAAACTTAAATTATTCCGAAGGTGAGATGAAAAAATATATTGATAATAAAAATTGGGATTATAGCAATGTAATTGCCACAATTTTTGATATTGATACTGTTTGTCATCCTCAATATTTTGCTTATCTTACTTATCTTTATTGCACCCATCCCAATCCAACTCACAGCTCGTATCAGCCAATTGCTTTGTATAATAATAATATGTGGGAATCACCAGCGGTGTTGCGGATTATGGCATTTGGTACTACTTTTTGGACGATGACTAGTCTTGCCAGGCAAGATGCGTTAGTGACATTTTCTTCACATTCAATGAGCTTCCGAGCGATTGTGGATGCGGGTTTTCATGAAAGGCGAATTGTTAGCGAGGATTCACGAATTTTTTATCAATGTTTGTTGGCTTATAATGGTGATTATAAAGTGACGCCAATGTATTTGCCTGTGTCTATGGATACAGTACGCGATGAGAAGTGGTGGCAGAGTGTAAAAAATCTTTATCGTCAGCAACGACGTTGGGCTTGGGGAGTAGAGCATGTGCCATATTTGTTAAGTGAGTTTAGTAAAAAAGGAAAAAAGTTTCCGTTGTGGAAAAAAATCAAATGGATTCTTGTAGAATGGGAAGGAAAGTGGTCTTGGTGTTTAGTTGCTCTTACCATTACTATTCTTGGTCGCTTGCCAATGTGGGTGGCGCCGGAATATGTGAGACAAAGTGCTTTATTTTTTAATGCCCCACATATTTTGGAAGTTCTTATGATTATGGCTATGACTGGTATGCTTTTGTCAGCGATTTTGAGTATTCCACTTTTACCAAAGAAACCAGAGTCGCATCCGCGTCATAAATATATTATAATGGTATTACAATGGTTGCTCTTGCCGATCACACTTATTTTTATTTCCGCCATTCCGGCAATTGACGCTGTCACACATCTTATGTTTGGTAAATATTTAGGATTTAATATTTCACAGAAGAAGCGAAGTAATTGAGCAATTCAGTCATTCTTTTGATATTAAAATTACTAAATTACTTATTACTTATCACTCAATTACTTTTATGCTGCTCAAACATTTTTGTCTAAAAATATCATTATTAATTTTACTCCTGTTAGTTGGAGCGGGATTTTTGGGTTATCGTTGGATAAAAAATTTAACACCAGAAGAATTTTTACAAACGGATTTTATTCAAGATCAAATTGTAAAAAAGTTGGGTGATGAACAGGCTGATTTATTAAATTTAGCGCCACAATTTTTGGGATTTACCAAGCCGATGACTTACCTAGTTTTATTTCAAAATAATACTGAGCTAAGGCCGAGTGGTGGTTTTATTGGTTCTTATGCGGTTTTGAGAATTGATAAAGGCAAGGTTGATGTTTTGAAAGTGGAGGGGGCGGAGGTGTTGGACAAAAATGTGCCTGAGGATTGGAAACCAATTCCACCAGCTATACTTACGAAGCATTTAAAAGTTGATCGTTGGTATTTTCGTGATGCTAATTGGTCGCCTGATTTTGCAGTGAGTGCAGAAAATGTTTTGAAAATGTATCAGGGCGAAGGTGGAATTGAGGCTGATAAAATTGATGTAGTGATTGGTATTACTCCAACTGTTTTGGAAAAAATTATAAAACAGACAGGTCCTGTTACTGTAGATGGAATTGAATTTACTGCTGATAATGTCACAGAAAAATTAGAATATGAAGTGGAGTATGGTTATGACGAAAAGGGAATTCATTTTTTGGAAAGGAAACAAATTTTAAAGCCATTAATGCAAGCATTGATGCGGAGTTTAAAAATTGATAGTTTAATTAATTTGCAAGAATATTTTGATTTGGTGCAGGAGCTAACCAAACAAAAACAAATTTTGCTTTATAGTATTGACAATGATTTACAAAAAGAATTAGTAAAAAAAGATTGGGCGGGACAAGTTGAAAAAAATGATGGAGATTATTTGCTGTGGGTGGATGCCAATTTGGCGGCACTAAAAACTGATTTAGCAATTGATCGCACTTTAAATTATTCATTTACCCTCCAAGCTGATGGAAGAATATTGGCTACTGCTGAAATGGAATACAAGCATAATGGTAAGTTTGATTGGCGGACAACTCGCTATCGAAATTATGCCCGTGTTTATGTGCCGATTGGTTCAGAATTTGTATCATCTAGCGGATCAATGGCTTGGGATAGAACTGAGGAAGTAGGAGAAATTGATCAGGGTGAGGAATTAGGTAAACAATGGTTTGGTAGTTTTATTGCCATTGAACCAGGTGAAACTGGTAAATTATCATTTAGCTATTATTTACCAGAAGCAGTGAATGAACAAATAAAAAAAGGTTTGTATACTTTATTTGTTCAGAAACAAGCCGGCACAATAAATTCTGGTTTGACATTAAGCTTGGAATTTGGTAATAATATACAGACAGCCCAACCAGAGGAAATTGAGTCTCAGTGGGGTGATTCAGTTTATAAGCGCTCTGATGATCTTAGGGTGGATAGGAATTTTGTGGTTGGTCTGTAAGGAAACAAGATACAATTTCCAAATTTCAATGAAATGGCTTTGTGCAGATATAGTAGGTAATTTGAAAATTGTTATTTGGAGCTTATTTGGAAATTGTATCTTGGAAATTGTTTATACCCTGTATCTTGTATCCTTGTAACTTAATAATAGTATGTTAATAAAAAAAGTAGCAATTGATTTGGGGACTACAAACATCTTGGTTCATGTGCCAAGACGTGGGATTGTGATTAATGAACCTTCGGTAGTGGCGGTATCAAGAGGTGATAAAAAGATTTTGGCAGTTGGTGTAGAAGCTAAGGAAATGATTGGCAGAACACCAGATACAATTATTGCTGAAAGGCCTTTGAAAGATGGGGTGATTGCTAATTATCACACAACTGAGGCCATGCTTCGATATTTTATAAATAAAGCTTTGGGTGGTGTTAGATTATTTCGTCCTGAGGTAATGATTGCGGTTCCAGCTGGAATTACTTCAACCGAAAGGCGGGCGGTAATTGATGCCGCTGTGGCAGCTGGAGCTAGGGCAGCTTATATTATAAAAGAACCAGTCGTGGCTGCCATCGGCGCTGATATTCCGATCGGTTCTGCTTCTGGTCATATGATTATTGATATTGGTGGTGGTACGGCTGAGATTGCGGTTATTTCTTTGGGTGGAATTGTGTCAGTTGGATCTGTGCGAATTGGTGGTAATCGGTTTGATGCATCTATTGCTGAATTTATTAGACGTAAATATGGCTTGGCTATTGGCGAACAGCGCGCTGAAGATGTAAAAATAAAAGTAGGTTCAGCCATGTTTATGGACAAACCATTGGAAATGGAAGTTAAAGGGCGTGATGTTATTTCCGGCTTGCCAAAAATTATAAAAGTTAATTCAGAAGATGTGGTTGAAGCTTTGCAAAATGATTTACAAGGTTTGGTTGAAGCTGTAAAACAAGTTTTGCATGATACTCCTCCGGAATTATCCGCCGATGTTATGGATAAAGGTATTATGATGTCTGGTGGTTCCAGTCAGTTACGAAATTTGGATCGATTATTTTCTGAAACTACTGGTGTGGCTTGTTACGTAGCCGATGAACCAATGCTTTGTGTCGCCAAAGGAACTGGGATTGCTTTGGAAAATTTGGAAAGTTATAAGAGGAGTATATTAGCAACTAAATAGTTACGGATTATGATTATAGGTATTGATGCTTCACGAGCTAATGAAGAAAAAAAGACTGGTGTTGGCTGGTATGCCTTTAATTTAATACAAGAATTTAAAAGAATTCAAAATGAACAACCTGTTAAGGTTGTTTTGTATTCACGTGAGCCGTTACGGGGAGAATTGGCCAAGTTGCCAGACAATTGGGAAAGTAAGGTTTTGAAATGGTTGCCTGGTAGATTATGGACACAGTTTAGATTAAGTTTGGAAATGTTGTTTCATGCTCCAGATGTGTTATTTATTCCAGCACATGTATTTCCGATTATTCATCCAAAAAAGACTGTAATGACATTGCATGATATTGCAGCGATGAGGTTTCCCGAAGCTTACAATTGGTTTGAAAAGTGGTATACCATGTGGAGCGGACGTGTTGCTTTAAAAAAGATGTGGCAGATAATTGTGCCGTCAGAGTTTACAAAGAAAGAATTGCTTTCAGCCTTCAGCCCCCAGCCTTCGACATTGAACAAAGTAAGAGTGGTTTATCATGGATATGATGAAAGATATGAGGTGAGAGATAAAGAGATAAATGGAGATAACGAGATATTGAAAAAATACTCAATCATTAAACCTTATTTATTTTCAGTTGGAAGATTAGAGGAGAAAAAAAATACGGTTAGAATTATAAAAACGTTTGAAAACTTACGGCTTAAAACTTACGGCTTAAAACTCGTCTTGGTTGGTAATCCGGGTTTTGGTTATGAAAAAGTTGAACAAGAAATTAACAAAAGTCCTTATAAAAAAGATATAATTACTTTGGGTTGGGTAGATAATGAAGATTTGCCAGCTTTAATGCGTGGAGCAGAGGTGTTTGTTTTTCCTTCGCTTTATGAAGGGTTTGGTATTCCAATTTTAGAAGCTTTTGCGTCTGGTACACCAGTAGTTACTTCCGTTGGCAGTGCCACTCAAGAAGTTGGGGGAGATGCTTGTGAATATGTTGATCCGACCAATGTGACTGATATTGCTAGGGGAATTGAAAAAATAATGACAAATTTGGAATATAAAAAATCAAATATTGAAAAAGGTAAAAATAGAATTAAAGATTTTTCTTGGGAGAAGTGCGCGCGGGAAACTTGGCAGGTTTTGATTTGTGATTGATTTTGTGTTATCATATTAATATATGCAAGATATTATCGGACATAACAAGATCCTAAATTTTTTTGATAAAGCAATAAAAAACGATCATCTTAGCCATGCTTATTTGTTTGTTGGTCCAGAACAGGTAGGAAAAAAGACAGTAGCTGAGGTGATTGCAACTGGCCTTTTGCAAACGACTAGAGAAAAGGTAAAAAGTAATCCTGATTTTTATTTTACCGATCAATTGTTTGATGAAAAAACTGGTAAAACTAAAAAAAATATTACTATTAGTCAGATGAGAGAACTTCGTGAGCATTTGTCACGTCGATCCTATACAGGTGGCTATAAAGTAGCAGTTATTGATGGGGCTGATAAAATGAATATTGAAGCTGCCAATGCATTACTAAAAACTTTGGAAGAGCCAAGCCAAGGTAGTGTCCTATTTTTAATTACTGATAATGACGAGGCTTTACCACAAACAATTAGATCTCGTTGTCAAACTATTTATTTTGGTTTGGTAAAAGATGATGACTTAAATATTTTATTAGAAAATAAAAAAAATATTGATCAAGAAATTATTAAATTATCCCAAGGTCGTCCGGGTAGGTTGCTGGATTGGATTGAAAATGAAGATAATTTTTTAGATTATAAAAAAGAAATAGATAGATTTAAATCTTTGTTTGGTAAACCATTTTTTGAAAAATTAAAAAATGTTGAAGAATTGTTTGGTGACAAAAGCGATCATATCGCCACGCGAGGAAATTTGGATGACGTGTTGTCAATTTGGCAATCACAGTTGAGAGAAAAAATTCTAACCAATATTGAAAGTCAAGAAAATAAAAATTTTTTACAAATAGAAAAAAGAATTTTACAAGCTCAAACATTATTGCAACAAAATATCCACCCCAGATTGCTAGTAGAAAATATTTTACTTTTAATTCCATAATGAGTTTGAAAGTTTGTAAAGTTTTAAAGTCAAAAGTACTTTATAAATTTTATAAACTTTATAACTTTTTAATTTTTTAATCCATTCTTATGCATAAAATAGCCATTAAATTATCATTGCTTTTGTTAATTGTATTATTTATGGGGGCAGGTTGTGTGTCTTTTTCTAACAACGATGTCGGCACTTCTGGTTCAGCTGGTATGTTTGCTTCTACTGACAAAGGCGAAACTTGGCAACAAATTGTCACTTGGCCCACAGCCGAAGGTATAAAAAGTATTGCCAATGTCAATGTTTACCGTTTGTTTGAAGATCCACAAGATATAAATACGATGTACTTGGCGAGTAGAGATGCTGGATTATTTTATACTTATAATGAGGGTCGGACTTGGCAACAAGAGGGTAGTCCGCTCAATGCTGGTTTTATTTATGGTGTAGCTGTTCATCCTCACAACAAATGTATTGTTTATGCGAGCAATGGCCGTCAAGTTTTTAGAACCGATGATTGTTCCCGTAGTTGGGTGGAGATGTATCGTGAATCTCGTAGTGATGTTTTGATTACAAGTTTGGCTTTTAATCAATTTTCTCCATACGAAGTATATTTAGGGCAATCAAACGGTGATCTGTTGCGTAGTTTTGATAGTGGAAATAGTTGGAGCGTAATTCAACGTTTTGGTAATGGTGTAACATATATTATTAGCAGTCCGCTTAAGGAAAAATTAACTTATGTGGTGACTAGTAAGAGTGGACTTTTTAGAACTGAGGACGGGGCAAATTCTTGGGTATCATTAAAAGATAATATGTCT
>Ga0265594_1001671_pt1 | contig 16982 bp, 12 predicted proteins | sample saktaG_11_FD_190147 | JGI IMG/M metagenome (GOLD analysis project Ga0265594, IMG submission 190147) | Saline water microbial communities from Sakinaw Lake, British Columbia, Canada - sak_2011_5_24_80m | ecosystem: Environmental > Aquatic > Non-marine Saline and Alkaline > Saline ... | reverse complement strand
TCTTTCTGACCTGTGTAGACGATGTTCTGTCCGCACTTCAATCCTGCTTCTCTAAGATAATCATAGATCTCGAGGTGGTCTTCGATTTGTGTAGCGATCACCGGTTCACCTACATAGCCGAAGCAGGATACGCATATCCATGCAGTTCCGATGAACGGGTTTGTGTCGCCTGAACTTCGAATTATTACACCCCTAAGGCGTAATTCATTGGTTTGCGGTTGCGACGGCGTCTCTGTTTGAGGCTTGACTATAGGGGGAGGGGGGGCTACCTCTTGACCAGTCGGGGCTAAGGAACTTGTAGCTATAACGGCCACTATCAGGATGCTCAATGCCAACATGCTCCTGACCGGTCTCCTTTGTAACCAGGTCAACAGCTATCAACCTTCTATGTTAGGAAGTGCACTCTGTAAGACCCAACTATCTGTTCAACGTCTGGATCTGGGTTCATATCAATCGGCAGTTCAACGGCCACAATATATTTACCATCGGATGAGATGGCGGCGTTCTCCACCACTCCATTAGTGTGGTAGAACCAATCCAGCTTCTCTGTTAGACTGCCTCTTTGGTTGAGGTTAAATACATATACTCCATGAGTAAGCGTGTTCCTCGGAACGGTGTCTAGGAAGCTATCGGGGATAACCGTCTGTCTTATTGGAACCACTACGTATTTTCCTGAGGCAAAGGCGTCAGGCGCCGCGTAGCCCTCATATCTATATCTTTGGAGCAAGGTGCCGTTGAGATGGAAAATTTGAAGCTGATAGTTGTAAGGATGTTCAACGGGAGCCTCTGGTCTTGGAGGTGGCGCAGTTGGAGAAGGATCTCTGCTAAAGAAGGTGTATGCGTGGAACAAGACGTATTCGCCGCTTATGTAAGTCCATGTGTTCGAAGAACGCATGAAAACACCATCTACGCGAATCGAGGAGGAAATGTTCTTCTCCCACAAGGGCTTGGCAACTCCACCCGTTTCAAGAATCTTCAAGTTGTCGAATAGAAGTGCCTTTCCAGGAGCTGTGCTGGCAGCAATATATTTACCATCGGGGGATATCGATCCATGAAGTGATGATGATAGATACCCATCGTCCGGGCTGACTGAGTAACGCCACAGCTCTGAGCCACTAGATCCCTCTAAGCAGAAAATGGTTCCCTCATCATGTGTTCTATAAGTTGTGTGGCCGCCTGTCACGAGAAACACGTATTTGCCATCTTCAGAGGCCATTAAATCCGAGGGATCGCCATAATCCATGGTTCCGCCCTCCGGGAAAGTCCAGAGCTTTTCGCCGCTCGATGCGTCAAAGCAGTAAACTGTAGTATTAAAGTAGTTGTGTACCCTCGGCTTTCCCTCTTCTTCCCAACTTACGCCCTCCGCCCTAGACGCCAAGAAATATGCCCGGTTGTTTAAGTCAACAGTAGCTTTCCAGACACTAGGCCAGGTTCGGGGACTTCTCTCTCCGCTGCCAACCTCAACGCATGTATATTTCCACTTTTCAGTACCCGTTGCAGTGTCGAAACAGTAGATGGAAGCATCCCTGCTACTCGTCCCTGCTAATAAATATTCGCTATTTGAGGAGAATTCAATATAGAATCCATTCACCCCTTCCAGCGATTTACTCCACAGTTCCTTTTGGGTTTCTAGGTCGAGAAGATAAATAACGTCTGTCCCTTCCACTTCAGCTACAACGGCGACATACTTATTATTCGGTGAGATTTTGACACTTGAAGGCGGGTTCCCCATCCAGTGACCCGTTGTATACATGTTGTTGCCCGCCGCGACCCCTTTGACGCTGAAGATGCCCAGTTCAACTGGAGAAGGCTTGGTCGGCGCATATACAGCAGATTTAAACATGTCACCATCTGCCGTAGAGACAGCAACTTGATATTTCGCGCTTGGTTTCCAATCAAAGTCCACCAGAGCCATGGCAATATCTTTGTTCACTTCCTGAGAACAGACCGCTGCTCCAACCGTGTCAAAGATTTTTATTGTTGAGACGGCCATGCTCTCCTCGAGGAAAAGTGCAACACCAGTTCTGGTGAAGGCCACCTTCTCAAGTGGAACCATCTCCTCCGGGACGAGGGTCGGCTGGACAGGTCTTGGAGCAAGCATATAACCGCCTACACCAGCACCACAAACCAAAGCTACGACCAATATTACGAGTAATGTTTTACCTGTTCTCATTTTTGCTCATTGCCTTTTATACCAAAGGCATTACTAAAGGAATCGGAATTGAACTCGTAACCATAAAACCTGAACTCTAAAAATAGCTTGCAACAGATCTACGTTAGATAAACGCATTCCAGTGGTTCGGTTCTGTTTAATTCTTGATTGCCTCTCTAAATTCGGGCACTGGTGACTTGATAAAGGGTTACTGAGATATCTGGGAAGATGTGGATTATACTGAAGGGATGCGGATGAACCATATCAAGTTTGAGAAGAAAATTCAAGAGGCCAAGCTTCTAAATCCACTTTCAAACTTTCAAGTCGAGGTTCAACCAATAGAGTATAGGAAGGATCCTCTGACTGGCAAATGGTGCAGAATCAATCTCAAGCGGGTGGAGAGAGTGAAACAGAATGTTGTAAGAGGAGTAGACACCTTACTGGAGGTAGTGGAGAGGACTAGGAAGAATTGCTTCTTCTGCCCGGAAAATCTTGAGAAAAAAACTCCGCGGTTTCCAAGCAACTTGGTGCCTGAGGGGAGGCTGAAAGTTGGTTCTGCATGCCTGTTTCCGAATCTCTATCCCTTTGGAGAATATCATGCCATCGGGATATTCTCCGGTGCCCATTACCTGAAGCTTAACCAGTTTTCCCCCAGACTCATCAGAGATTGCATCAAAGCCTGCATTGAATATATTAAACAAGTTTCCAGTAAGCATAAGGAGGTAAGGTATTGCTCTATAAATTGCAACTATCTGTTTCCCGCTGGATCTAGTATAGTTCATCCCCACGTTCAGGTTCTTGCTGACCGCAAGCCAACTTATCAATTAGACGAGTTGGTTAGGGAGAGTAGAAGTTACTATCAGAAGTATGGAAGCAACTATTGGTCTGATTTAGTGGGGGTCGAAAAGGAAGATGGTTCAAGGTTTATTGGAACAACGGGGAATGTAGCTTGGTTGGTAAGCTTCGCGCCACGAGGTAGAAATGATGTGCTGGGTGGTTCCTCCAGAATTTCAACAATACCTAGAATGGATGATAAACAGGTTGAAGAAATTTCCACAGGGATCTCCAAGGTCTTAAACGGTTATTACGAGATGCGTGTACAAAGCTTCAACATGACATTTTACTCTGGTTCAGTAGATCAAGACCTAGATTACTTCTCACTCGCTGTCAGAATGATGTCAAGGCCTGATCCTCAAGATTTCTATACTAATGATGCTGGCTTCATGGAACGGTTTCACGACGAAATAATCATTGAAAGCAAACCTGAAGAGGTAGCTGAAAAATTAAGAAAGTATTTCTAAGCACCATGAAAAACCATTGAATTCTCATCTCATTCTACAGGGGTATGGAAACTGAAAAATAATAGGCATAATGTTTACTTATCAGAGAACACCGAAGATACATAAAATGCGAGTTTAATGGAAAGAAGTTGAAATGATTGTAATCATTCTGGCTGGTGGATACGCAAAACGCCTCTGGCCTTTAACAGAAAATATAGCCAAACCGTTACTACCCGTCAGAGGGAAGCCCATCATCAACTACATTATGGATAAAATAGCTAAAATGGAGAACATAGAAAAGGTTGTCATATCTACAAATAAACGGTTTGAACACCAACTCAGAAACTGGCTTTCCCAGCAAAAATACGAGAAAGTAAAGATATGTGCGGAGCCAACTCGCAGAGAAGAAGAAAAAAAGGGAGCCATAAAGGCAATATCGGAACTCGTAGTGAAAAATAAGGCAGAAGAGTATATGATTGTAGCTGGAGATAACTTCTTCTCTTCAAACCTCAAAAACTTTGCAAGACACTGTCAAAAGAAAAAAGCATCAACAATAGCTGTATACGATGTCAAAGACCTGAGCCTAGCCAAAGAATATGCATCCATCAAAATTGACGAAAATCGAAGAATCGTAAACATCAAGGAAAAACCACGAAACCCCAAATCCACACTGGTAGGGACATGTATCTATTTCTTCCCGCAAAATAGCCTAAGAAAAATTCATGAATATTTAGGAGAAGGAAATCCAGGTGATAGCCCCGGATACTTCATAGAATGGCTTCACAAGAAAGAAGACGTCTACGGATATGTTCTTAGGGGTCACTGGACCGATATAGGAACCTTAGATGCGTACATGGAAGTGAATAGATCCAAAAATGTTAGGTAAATTGAGCATGCTTTCATAGCATCTCTATAAGATGTTAACCAGTCAGCATCCATACATCTGTTTCCATAAGAATGTTTTTAGTCTTCACTGCCTCGTATTTCTTTGGAGGCACAAACCTTGACCGTAAAGATAGTTAAGGTTGAGGATGCCGGTGAGCGGGAGCTGCCTAGAAGGGTTAAATCCACTGCTCGAAGCCTCATAGGACCTAAAACCACAGGGTCGAAGAACATCCAACTCTTCTACACTACCTTTGAGGTTGGGGGTGAAAGCCAACCCCACACCCACCCCTGCGAGGCTGGACACTTCATCCTAGACGGGGAGCTTGCGTTGGAGACCGAGGAGGCCTCCTACACCGTGAGCGCTAACACAGCTGTCTTTATCGCCCCTGGAGTTCAGCATCGGTTCGTAAATCATCAGCCACAGCCAGTCCACATGCTGGCGCTTTTCGCTCCACCGGAGGAAGCCTACGAAACCGGCTAAACCTTAAACCCCACCTCTTTTTTTAAAAAACAGGTTTTAGCTTGCATATATCCAACATCTTTTTTCATATAGTGCCTTGAAGGAGCAATTTTACCTAAAAACATAAGAACCACAACCAAACTACAGTAACATGTTTGGGTAGGTTTAACCTCTCCAGCTTCTTGGTGGAGTTATTATGTCCGGTAAAGCACAACCCAAAGCACGCTTCTCAGTGAAGCTTCCGAACGGAGACTTTCTCACACTTGCCATCTGGCCGGGGAAGACTGATCCAACTGCTGAGGTTATGAACATTCAGATCCGACATCCCGGAGATGAGGGATGGGAAACCACTGGAAAATTGGCGGTGTATAGAACGGCTGATGGAAGGTACTCCCAGCTACCTGAACGTAGGCAGCCTCCATCTCCCGCCCCTACAGACTCTAAAGATGCGCAGGCTACATAGGCAACAGCAGAAGGGTCTAGGTGTTACCGGCGTGCACTGTTTGTACGAACTAAGGTTTTTTATGAAATGAGTATGTAAGCTCTGAAGGCTGGAGGGAGAGACATACGAACCGGAAAACTGTGCCAGCAGTTTATATTATTCTCATACTCATTTTAACGGGGTTTACCTCAGCTTATGCTCAACAGGAATACATGCCTTCAACGCTATTTCTGAAGGTTTACGAAGATGGTGTTGTCCAAGTAGAATACGGCACCGACACAGATGTGACCTATCCTAGTGTAAATGTCATGCTTTTCGGGGAGATATATGAAAACCTCATAGTTGTAGATCAAGAGGGCGCCCCGCTTGACTATACTCTCATCGACGGAGGGATCGTCGTTGATACTCTGGGAGTTAATGCGGCGGAGATTACATACTTCACCGCCGACCTTACAAGTAAGTTAGGGAGGATATGGACTCTCACAGTGAACACCCCCGTCAACACTGATATAACCTTGCCGAAGGAGGCAACTATTATCAGCTTAAACCAGACGCCTACAGCGATAAGGAGCGTCGATGGGCAGACCCTGTTAACCCTGCCTGCAGGGCAGTTGGAGATAACATATGTTCTTGGGGTTACTGGAACACCGGTGCCAGAAGAGACCTACGATTGGTGGCTTCTAGGCGCAGTTGCGGTAATTGTCATAATCGTGATAATTATCCTTGTAGCCTTCAGATTTAGGAGAAAACCTAAGCCGTCTGAAAGCCTCAAGGAAAAGCGGGCTATAGATGTTGAGAAGATATTCAGTCAGAAACCTCAGCTCAGACCTGAGGATCGTGAAGTCATTCAATTCATAGCTGAATGTGGCGGAGAAGCGTTTGAGGCGGAGATCCGAAAAAAGTTCAAACTACCCAGAACAACAGTTTGGAGGATGATGCAACGCATAGAGAAGGAGGGCATCGCCGACATTACCAAAATTGGCGGTCAAAACCTCATTCGGATAAAATCAAAGTATCAGGTTAAGCGTGAAACGGTATGAAACAGCTGTTCCACATTGTTTCGGGGCGTCCCTATTTAGTGAGCAAGGCTATATGATTTTGCGTGATTCGAAAATGATTTCAACAAAACTTTCAACGCTACCCGTCTTGGCAATCTTGATTATCTCTGTAATGGTAATGCCTGTAGGGTTTGCGCAAGATACTAATGGCGAGGAAACCCCAGATACAACCATTGAAAGCCTGTTAAAGATTCTTGAGCGATCAAGGGATCGTGTTAACGCTGCTTTTGAAAGATTGGAAGACCGAGGCATAGCCGTGCCTGATGCGGCTAAAGAAAAGTATAGTGAAGGGCTTGGAATAGTAGCGGTTGCCCTGCAGTTAGGAGAGGCAGGTGAATTCGAACAGGCCAACCAGAAGGCGCTTCAGGCTATGCAGAAATTCAGAGAAGCTTTACTGGAAATAGCTGATGAGATGGAGGAAACCGAGACACCGGTGGAAAAGGAGGCCTATAGGGTGGCCGTTCAGACAGCGGCCAGAAATCGAGTTCAAATATACATCGACAAACTGGAGACCTTGGCAGACAGGGCTGAGGAACTTGGATATAATGTTACCCGCATCCGTAAAACCCTGACAGAAGCACGCAACTACACAACCAATGCAATAAACCTAGCGGAAGTGGGAGATGTGGATAAGGCTGGAGGGGAAGTTGGAAAGGCCGTCAGCACTGCTGCAAAGACCATGGGGGAACTTCAGCCCATAGTAAAAGCAAACAAAGTTAAACAGACTCAGAAGTTCATTGAAAAAGCTGAGGAGCGACTGGTAGTGTGGGAGGGGAATATGGGAAAGCTCAGCGAGCAAGTTTCACCCCAAGCACAACAGGCCATAAATCAAACCATGGTGAATGCTAGAAACCGCGTGAAGGAAGCTCAAGCCGTACTGAAAGCCGGAGATGTCCAAGTTGCTGTGGAAAAGCTGAGAGAGATGAACAGAGACACTGAGAGAAGTGTTGAGGAGTTCAGAGCTGTAAAGCCGGACTCTGCTGAAAAGCTAGTTGAAATTAAGGAAATTGATACAATGGTCAGGATGCTGGGGGCTAAGTTGGAATGGTTGGAAAAGCAGGGCGTCGACGTATCCGAAATCGCTGGCAAGCTGGAAACGGCTAAAAGCCTCCTAGCACAGGCGATGGAGGACCTCCAGAACGGAGAGGTAGAGGCAGCCGCTGATGCTATTAACAAGGCCACGGATTTGGTGAAAGAAGCTAAAGAACTCCTATACCAAGCAGCAGGACAGGTACAACAGCAGGAGCCAATAAGAGGGATTGAAAAGAAGACCATACAGAAACGCCTGCAAAGTGACATTCAACTGCAAAGAAAAACGTTCACAGCCAACGGGCCATGCTTGAACTGCACAAATAGATTACTGCTAGAATGAAGTAAGCGAAAGTAGGCGCCCCTATGGTTTCCTCCACCCTGCCCGCTTCCACCCTGTTCAGGCAGCCTCTAGATTCGGAAAAAAGGTACCCCCCTCCCTAGGCTTTCTCAGCGGTCACAGAACCGTGACCATAGGAGCTGACAAGAAAAAGTTGTAAATACTTACACATGTAAGCATTTATGAAATGAAATACTCTACAGAAAAAAGTCTTAAATTCCCCAATATTAGGTCATTTATGAATTTAAATTCCCCTATCTATTGGGAATAAAAATCTAAAAATCATGTACGTACATAAGCTTTTTTTACTAAGAAAATGACTTGGAACATTTCTAAGCTAACTGCACATTGGTTGGCGCCTTTAGAGGTCGATATGTGAAAGGGTATTCACATGGCAGCTAGCTGGCCAGGTATCATCTCGCCGATATGAGCGAATATTAAATGTATACAAACTCTACGATGTGGTGTCCATGGAACGCCTTTTAGTCTGACGGCGTATAATCACCTTTCTCACTAAGAAGAGGAGAAGTCCGATTCCTAGGGCGTTTATCGCTACCATAGGGATCAAGAGAGTTTCTGCCATCAACGTAAAAGCTGCTTCATAGGGTTTTTCACCCAGTAAGGGAATTAAGATTTGTAAGTGAATAATTTCCCAGAGAACTGTCAATGCTATCCATCCTCCCAGACTTTTTGCATTGATATTTTTTGGTCTAAATTTTGTCATCCGCACGATAGCTGCTGCGATTATTCCAGCGAGAATTGTGGCTAAAGAGCAGGGGAGAGCAGTCCATCCGCCTAAACTAAACCTGAATAACCCGCCGATTAACCCTACAATAACACCTGCTATTGGTCCACCAACAATAGCGGCGAAAACGGCGATTGAATCTCTCACGTTTACTTTAGCTCCGGCAATAACAGGAGCCTCGCTTGAAGCAAGCATAATTGCAATACCCAAGGTAATTATAACCAGTATCACTCCTACGCCTTTAGCAGTTTCAGCCGTGACAAAATTTACAACTCTATTCGACTTACTTACGAAGTATAAGAGCAACGACAATAATGCAACAAAGACCAACAGGTTGCAGGTTGTATTTATTAAAACCTGAAACTCCATACTACACTCTTCCTATCCACCCTTTTAGGTAGATGAAGAAGTAAATTGCCTTTGGAACAGCTGCCCTTCCCATACAGTGGAACCTTGGCTTTTCACTGTTATCTTGTATATGGTGTTCTCTGGCAACACCACAGGATATTGTATCGTGACCTCCAACTCTTCTGCCCTGTAGACGAAGGTTTCACTTCCAACCAGGCCCTCAGGTGTCTCTCTGCCACCAGTCCATGTGGCAGCTAAGGGGTCAGGCAGAATCTTATCCTCAATCTCGCGCAGGTAGAGTATTGTGTAGTCTCGTACAAATGCCGGTTGGAGAAAAGCTTCACGCCACTCCTTGTATCGGTCTTCTGGGTAGGTCTTCATCCAAGTATAGCCGTTTTCTAGGCATATCCAGTTGAAGTTCTCACTGAATGTCCCTATCGCTGTCCAAACATAGGGGCTATTGTTAACTGGAGAGACTATTTCATCTACCTCGGAGGTTGCATCCGCATCGATTATTTTGAGCGGTGCTTCTGCGGCATTCGGCAGCCAGATTATAGCCTCTCTGTCATCGGGTAGATTCTGGATTATTACGTAGGGGGTCAGGGCCTGACCATTCTCGCTGAAGGAAATCCTCTGACCGGGCACTATAGCGCCAACAAGGGAAACTTCTTGAAGTGCATCCCGAACCTTTGTTTTATCCAGCGAGCCCGCCTGCTCGATGGTGGAATATAGAGTTCTAGCGGTCTCATAGCCGAGGGCACCGTAAGTTTCAGCAGGTAACCCAGTCGCCTTCTCCCAGTTTTCAACCCAAAGCTTGACCTGGGGATAGGGCAGTCTGCCATTCCAAGGGAGTGCGGAGATGAGGTAGTCGGCTTTCTCTTGGAACTGGTCACGTGCAGGCTTCTCTGATCCTCGGATTCCATAGCTTACCACCTTATGCTGACCGTAGAGACCTAGGTCTATGTATTGCTGGTGCATTGACAGGTAGTGTGGAAGGTGGGTGTCGGCGAGGAATACATCTGCCTGCTTAGCCGCTACATCCCGGAGCAGAGACGTGAAGTCGCTTGCATCAAACTCAAAGGACTTATCTACCACTAGTTCGAAGTATCCTGAAAACACCTTCATTTTCTCCAAGACGCCGTTCCGGTAGTCTATCCCATGATCCGTGTTCTGCCACACCACGGCAATCTTCAGAGGCTTTGGAAGTTTACCACTGTCAACTTGGGCTTTGAGAAGATCCATTGTTGCGCTGGACGCTTGGTTGATGGGGGGCCAGAGACCGAAGACCCATTCGCTTCTACGCTTCCCATCTTCAGTTAAGTATATTTCAACGGCCCCGCCTCCGCCGTTAACGTAAGGAATCTTCTCCTTCTCAGGAACAGCTACCTGTTCTTTGACAAGGGTACTGGAGTAGCCTCCGAGAAGCACATCCACATTATCCTTTGTGACAAGTTGCTCTACAAGCTTAGCTGTCTTCTCCTTATCAGATTCATCGTCGTAGATTATGAGTTTGATAGGAATCTTTCTGTTAAACTTTTCAACAAAGATACCCCCCGCATCATTTACCTCTTTGGTGGCTAACTCATAGGCCGCCTTATAGAATGAACCCTCATGAGCAAATTCGCCTGTAAGCGGAAGCGCTGCGCCTACCACGATAAAGTCTGGAGATGTATAAATTACTCTCTCAGGCAAACTAGGATCGACTTGATACCTAGCCACACGCTCCCACTTAAAAGCTCCATTATCCGCCTTTACAGCCAGAATGTCATAGTCATAGTACGTCCTATCTCCCGCCTCGTTAAACGCGGCCCAACCAGTAGCACCGAAAAAGGACTCAGCTGTTTGCACCAGTGTTTTCTTCAAAGCTTCAGAGTCGTCTGTTCCTGATGTAAGGTATGCTAGAGTGGCTATCCAAAGGGCATCGTAGGCAGCGACTGCATAAGAATCGGGAGCTCGTCCTATCTTCTCTTGAATCCGCTCCCTAATGAGCTCATCCTTCTCATTTTCCGCCTCCTCCCCATAGAGGGGACATGGGAAAACAACCCTTATTGCAAACTGGGCGGCCTGCGCATTATTAACAAGCCCCTTAAGCTGCGCTGTCCCGTCGCTGCCATACCATTTCACCGTGGAGAGAATTGAGTTGCTCTGCGCTGCTTGAATGAAAATGGGCACCACTTCACCGAAGGCGATAAAGTATACAGCCACAGCGTCGATACCATGCTGAGCTATTGCTTGACTTACCTTGGAGTTAAGGGATTCTAGCTCTGCGCCGAAATCCTCGGTGGTGGGGCTATACCTCACACCATCAACCACTTTACCACCAAGCTTCTCGAAGCTGCTTTTCGTGGCTTCAGAGAGGTCATCTCCCCACACGTCACCCCTCCACAGGGGTATAACCACCCTGACCCCTTCATCCCACATCAGCCTAGCCACAGCTTCAGCTTGATGAGTATCATCAGGACAGAACCGGAACAAGTTATCTTCAGGGATAGCTAGAGAGGGCGCCGTGCTGGATTGACTGAGCAGCAGGATGCCATTCTCCTCAGCATAAGGCTTAACCGCTGCAACCTCGGCGCTGGTCTGAGGGCCAATGACTACCCTTACCCCGTTTCCTGCTAAGCTCTTCAGCTTTTCAAGAGCAACCTCTGGATCTGTCTCCGTGTCTTCAACAACAAGGCTCACAGTTATCTTAGAGTTGGAAAGATGCTGGTTTATGTCTTCAACCGCGATTTCCAGCGCCGCCTCGCTACACTCACCTGAAGAAGACCAAGCGCCTGTGAGGGGTAAGAGGGCGCCGAATTTTACTTCCTCCTGCGGCGTTGCCGTCCAAGTCCAGCCCACCGCTGCGAATACAGCTAGAACAAGTATCACAATGATTAAGACAGCATTGACCTTCGAAATTGCAAATAACCTCATTTTTCAATCTTGTTGTTCTAATCCTAAAGGCATATATAAGTATTATTCATAACTTCGAAGAATTAAAGAACTGAATATAACAGTTAAGCGAAGGGAATACAATAAAATTAAAAAGCATTTTAATCAGACCTAGTGGGCATGTTTATAGTGAAGGCGAAGTTTCAGGCCATAATTCTTCTCGCAGTTATTGTTGTGGCTGGTGCAACATTTTATCTGGTTACCCAACCTCCGCCCCGTTCCCAAGAGGTTAAGATAGGTGCAATTTTTTCCCCTCTCTGATCGCGATGCTTCAGGGGGTCGTGACTGCAAGATTGCAGTTGAGTTGGCATCAGATCTGATCAACAGTAAGTATGATCTTGACCTACCGTTGGCACAAACAGAAGGTTTGCCCAATCTGGGCGGAGCCAGGATCCATGTAATCTTCGCCGACAGCCGAGGGGAACCAACTACCGGTCAAGCTGAAGCCGAAAGGCTGATCACTGAGGAAAATGTCATCGCATTAACCGGGGCTTGGCATAGCGCCGTGACGAACCCAGCTAGCGAAGTAGCGGAGAAGTTCAGCATTCCCTTCATATGTGGGTCTTCAACATCACCTTCCCTTACAGATCGGGGGTTAGACTGGTTCTTTAGAACCGCACCTCATGACATCACTTTCTCTGAGGCAATGCTTCAGTTTGCAAAAGATTTGAACGACAAAAAGGATCTTAAGATGAGAACGGTTCTGATAGTGTCAGTTGACGACGAATGGGGCGTCAACGCAGTCCAAGCCGAGGAACGCTTTGCGAAAGAAATGGGCTTCACGCTGGTTGAAACGCTCATCTACAGCACTGAGATCGTTGATGCGAGCAGTGAAGCTCTTCACGTCAAAACATGCAACCCTGACATCCTAATACACAACTCGTTCACAGCTGACGCTATCCTTTTCATGGAAGAGTATAAGAAGGTCAACTGGTTCCCAAAGCTGTTCTTGGTGCAGGACACCGGCTTTGAGACAGTTGAATTCCTTCAGACCATGGGAAATGATGCAGACTTCATCGTCAACCGGTCAGCTTGGGCGGGACTTGACAGCAAACTGCCAATCGTCAAGGAGGTAAACGACCTATACAAGGCTCGGCACCCCGATGGAGCGGATATGAATGGGAATACTGCCCGGGAATTCACAGCCTTTCTGGTCTTAGCCGATGCGATCAACCGCGCTGGGTCAACGGAGCCCGAGAAGATCCGCTGCGCCTTAGCTGAAACCGATTGGCCAGCTGAATTTCTCATAACCAGTTGGCGTGGAGTTAAATTCGATGCGGCAGGGCAGAACATTAAGGCGACACCTGCTCTACTTCAGCGGTTGGAGGAAACATGGCAGACAGTCTGGCCCAGCGAAATAGCACCTGCAGAGGTCCAAGTGCCCTCACCAAACTGGAGCCAGAGATAAAGCCTGCAAGGTTTAATGGCTGCAACGAGTTTAAGGGAAGCCTTTTACAGCCCACCTAACATCCCCCTCCCTCACCAACTGACCGCCCCTACTTTTTGAGCCACCGTTTTCACGTTGGTTCAAACAGGTCGCAAACCGGGTTCTCTACGGATAATGCTCACACTGCGAAGCTTCTGTAAAACCGACTGGTAATTGCTAAGTGATTTCAGGATGAAGCCTCAGGAACTCTTCTCAGCCTCCAGTGTCCAACACCTATTATCCTTGATGTACAGCAGAATCTCTTCTGCAACCTTCGTGAGATGTGTGTTTCAATTGTTTCGATTAAAAGCCAATCGGAAAATTTAATAAACATTAAATAGTGCCCTTTTGTAAGGGGCTAAGAGATTCATCGTTAAGAGGCTTTTAATTGACACAGAAATTCGAGGCACATTTTTCTACTAAAGTAGTTGCTGTGATAGTTGCTGTAGCCCTCGTGGTGGGAATTTTCGCAGGCTATTATGCGTCTGCAGGTGCCCTAAATAACCGTGTTGGAGGCGTTTCAGAGGAGCTATCTCAAATTGAAACTGCACTATCCACGTTGAAAGGTCAATACGATGATTTGAGTGGGCAACTGTCCGATATCTCGACTGATATTTCTGAACTTAAATCTTCCTTGAGCGAAGTGAAAGGTCAATATGTCCAACTCAGCCAGGAACAGACAGTCTTACAGAAAGAGGCTGAGGATATCTCAGCAGACATTTCAGAGTTGCAAAGTAAGGTTGAACGTAAAACAGCCGATATGATATACGAGGATGCTGTCGGTTCTGTTGTTTCGATAAGAGTTGACGTTATGGATGGCGCGGGAACTGTTGAGGGCACCGGTTTTGTGTTCAGCAGTGAGGGATATATCGTAACGAATAGCCATGTTGTAGAAGACTTTGACGCTGATTTAGGTATTGAAGTCACCTTTACAGATGGAACCGCGGTTCACGGAGAATTTGTGGCCGCAGACCCAGATAGCGACCTTGCAGTATTAAAGGCAAGTCTACCTGAAGGCGTCGAACCGCTTACCCTTGGAGATTCCGCTCCGATAAAAATCGGTGAACCGGTAATAGTCATCGGCAACCCCTTCGGTCTAGAAGGGTCACTGGTTACAGGTGTTGTCAGTCAAACACATAGAATCATTTATGTAGGTAGTTTTCTGATCCCCAGCGTAATTCAAGTTGATGCAACTATAAACCCTGGATGCTCAGGCGGTCCGCTGCTAAATTATGAAGAGACAGTTATCGGTGTCATCGCTTCCAGTGAGAGCAATATAGGGTTCGCTGTGCCTTCAAACATTGTGAAACGGGTTGTCACAGCCTTAATAGAGAAAGGGGAATACAAGCACGCATACATGGGTATAACCATGAGTACATTAGATTTGCAGGCAGCTGAAGACCTGAAATTGAATACCACCAAGGGTGTTCGCATCATCAGTGTCACTCCCGGCGCAGCTGCTGACGAGGCAGGGTTAGGGCCAGATGACGTAATCATACAAATGGGCAATGTTGAGATTAGAAATACTGAGAATTTGGTAGCCTATAGTGAGGAAAAGAGTCCAAGTGACACCGTTAACGTAACTGTTTTGAGAGATAACACAAAACTGACAGTTCCCATAACGTTCGGAGAACGTCCATCATCATACCTATTCAAACCCGAATACTGTAATGTTGAGATAAACGCTTCAGGCGATCAGACAGCTACATTGAGCTTCTCATATCGATCTTCTGTGGGTTCAGGGTTGTGGCTCTACTCTGTGAAGGATAGGCCGAACTGGGACATCATCCTAGCGGATATGTCCGAGATGGCGGAGGATATGTTGATCATGTCGAACTATGAGGTTCTGTCCAAGGAGATAACTGATGACGATTTCTGGATGGATGGAGCATGGCATAGCGGCGGCGCTTGGCTTGTAAGCGTCCATGTGAATCTTACAGAGTCCCCTAACTGGCAGATAAGCGGAGAGGAGTCCACATTAACTATAAATGATCCTTGGCAGCCTGAAGGGTTCTTAGATGCCGTTAACATAACGAGCACAGGTCTATCCCTCGATAACTACAGCTACACACCAGCGTCAGCAACAGATCTGACTGCAGGAAGCATTCAAGACGGCTACCTCCTCTGGCTAAACACTTCACCTGAAGAAAGTCCGAAAACATACATCATCGTTTTGCAGTAGGACAGGGTACGAGTACGTGAAGGTGGAGCCGTAGCAGCCTCATGGAAAAGATGGGTGCTGCTAAACCGCTTCATTTTCCTCAGAGTTCCACCTCTTAACAGCTCTTCTAAACTCATCTTCCTCACCAACTAGCATGATTATCGGTTTTCTAACGATTTCACCCAAAAGGTGATGCCTACCTCTAACCCTCTTTGAGAATTCCCCATCGCTCCAAAGTATGTAGTTGACTTCCCTTCCCACGTCTTCTTCAACCTGGCTCACCGCTTTCAGCACATCCTCTTCGCTGAGGTTGCCTACTACAAGTAGGTCAACATCGCTGCCTTCGACAGCTCAACGTATTCCTTTCAGGGGTCGCTGTCTATCCGAAAAATCGTAGACCCCCACCCTCAAACTCCAATTTCTGGAAACAAACCCGCCCCCTACACCATACTTAACCCTCCAAAAGAAGCCCCTTTGACCCCCTTTTTTCAGGATCGAAAACCCTGAATTGCCCCCCGTCCCCTCCAATCTCCCAATTACCGCTCAGAAACACATACACACACTAGGGGGCGGTACCCATTTTTCGATCCCTAACCGCCTCAATTTGAGGTTATTTTTGGAGACCCTAGAACCGGGAAGAGAAGGGAAAACCAGCCCCCAGCACTATACCTAAGCGGGGGTAGAAGGGATATTTATTTTAAAAACTAGCTAGCTTAGAAAGGTGGGGCATTAAAACCAGTTCAACTATCTATTATGTATGGGAGTAGTCATAGGTTTCTTAGCTACTTTAGTGGCTACATTTTCTGGAGTTGTTCTTGCTTTCTCATTAAACCGATGGTGGGAACGCCGTAAAAGGAATGAAGAGAAAAATAACATCCTTAAGGAACTCAAAACAGAATTAACACATATTTTAATTGGGATTAATGGGTAAACCGTGTCTTGTGTCAACAGCAGTTTGGACATCGGTAGTAAATTCAGGGCAGCTTACGTTATTTCCTTATAATATAAGGAGTTATACTGTGACCATAAATGAAGGCGGATTCTATCGTGAAACATATCGCTCATCTGAGAGAATTCCTAAGAGTGTTCTTCCCGCTAGATATACCCCTAATAGCTAGCTGAATGATGTGGTAGAAATTTAATTAAAGGCGATGTAGAACGGGAGGATAGGAGTTTTGGATTATGTTGTGCTTTTTGTGACATTGGTCGAGGAGGTGGGCTTGATCGTGACTATGCTCGCCTATCTTGTCACAAATACCGAGTACTTTAAGGATATATTGCGTAAGAGGTTCACCCCCAAAAATCAGGTATTTCTAATTGTGATCTTCGGAGCGGTCGCTATATACGGCACGTATGGGGGAATGATACACAAACTAACGGTATCTGGGGCGATTGCAAACATCCGGGATCTCGGCCCAATGATCGCCGGGTTGGTTGGCGGCCCTTTGATGGGTGTGACCGTGGGGCTGATTGGTGGTGTACACCGGTATTTCATAGGTGGATTCACAGCTATCCCCTGTTCACTTGCCACCGTGTTGGCAGGAGTGTTCAGTGGCATCCTCTATAAATTGAGGAGGGGAAGGTTCATCGGTGTTACTGGGGCAGTGGCATTTGCAGCCCTTATGGAAGGCTTCCACATGATTCTTGTGCTTCTCCTTGCACGGCCCTTCTCAGAGGCAGTTCTAATTGTCGAAGAGCTCAGCATACCTATGATTGTCTCCA